>Ga0160420_100165_pt1 | contig 37815 bp, 62 predicted proteins | sample CelAP2metagpilot_FD_108197 | JGI IMG/M metagenome (GOLD analysis project Ga0160420, IMG submission 108197) | Phycosphere-associated microbial communities from algal ponds in Kailua-Kona, Hawaii, USA - Cellana AP2-5-5 metagenome pilot | ecosystem: Engineered > Artificial ecosystem > Aquaculture >...
AAGCCACCCCGGTCGTTTGGTAGACTTATAATTTGAAACCCTTTGGCTGTACGGGTTCAAGGAAACAACATCGCACAGCGTTGTGGTCAGAGGAAAAAGCAGAAAACCTTGAAATGGGAGAGGGCAAGACTCTTGCCGCCAGAGGGAAATAAGGACAAAATAATGTTTTTAGTCAAAATGATCATTTTTGGATTGACTTTGGCACGTCAAAAGACCAGATGCAGGACAGTGATGAAAGGGGGACATCAACGTAGCATAGTAATTGCATAGATGGAAAAAGCTTTTTTCTTTGTGGCCCTTGCGGAGCAAGACAAGGCTGCGTCGCGGGGGTAAACGTAAACGGTTTTGGCAAAATCACATGAAGCTTTGGCACTCGAAGCCAAAATTCACGACAACTGTAAAAGATCAAGACCAATTTATCTCATCAATTATGTATAATCGAACAATCTACACTTCATGGTGTGAAACCCTCACTTTCAAGGGAAGATGGTCATTCTGAGTGGGAAAAAGCGTAAAACGGCATTTAATTCAATAACAAAACCAGTTCAAGGCCAAATGCGCGACAAACAGAAAAGAACAGCTCAAGTCGCTCGAGAAAGTTTGTACAGCCGTCCTTTTATCTTTTTGAAACAAGTGTGTAAGGGAAGGTGTGTATTGTGCAAAGAGAAAAATGATAAAATTGTCGATTTTGCCAGAAGGGTGATATATAACAAAAATATTAATAGACATTTCTTATATAGTCGCCATCATACGATCCAAAAACTCACCTCTTTACCCTATTATACGCTATTCTTGCGTGGTACCCAGGCATATAGAAGACAAATATAACACAGGCAGTTCGATATTTACCGGGAATATATGCAACAGCGAGGCAGCAGTCCATTTCTCAACAAGTTTACCTTGCTAATTGTCATATCTGTGATATCTTACCTTCAGTTGTGGGTACATGTTTTCAATTGGGATAATGTTGGAACTATCAGAAAAAGAACCCTAGGATTGCGTCCTCACTGGTATAATCAAGATGATGCAACCTCGATCGTCGGATCCAAAATCCTGCACACGTTACCTATGGACGGAAATATGACTTGTTTTGAGGATGCTCCTGATAAGCCTACTTGTACTTTAACAAAGACGTGTTGGACGCCCAAAATGCCTCGCAATTTCTACACGGGAAATTTTACTGCTGAAGGGCATATGTATAGTATGGATCGTGTATTGAGATACATCGGAGAGGGACAGCAAGTGACGTCGGATATGCAATCCTTGAAGGATTTAGAATCGCAACATAATCTGGCGATAATTCAACTAACAGGCACAACAATCGTATCCATGGCATTTCAGTACCACATTCCTCATTTTGTGGAGGCATTGCTGCCGCTAATCAACACATTGAGTCAAAAGAAAAGGTTTGGTGTTTCACCCCCGTATCGTGTCATGATAGGCGCATATCAATTCTGGCAAGGAGATACAGGCTTTCAACTCAATCTAACCGATATTGTTCTGTCGGCTATAGAGGAGAACGAGCTTGCAAGCTCGTATGAAAAAGATTGGCTTCGCCTCCTTGGTTGGAAAGGTGATTTGCCAATGGAAACAGAGTGGTTTACGAAGGAACTTGGAATTCATAACTGGATGATCGATGAGCGACTCTCCCATTTACAAAACACTACTGACTATATAGTTTGCTTCGATCAACTGACTATTCCAAGTTATAGTTGGTACGGGACACCATTTAGCTCGATACTGTTCAGGCGTTATTTGTACGATTTCCTAGCAATGCAACCTATCGCGTACGGAGAGTCAAATGATGCTGCTCTATCCAATTTACAGAATATAACGAAGGATTTCAAATTATTACAACCTTGCGAACGGACTTCCGCAATCGAATCGCAGCCCGGAGAAATCGTCATGGTGCAAAGAAAATCTACCCGGGGCATCGCAAACTTTGACGAAGTGGTGAATTTCGTCTTCGATGTCACGGGGATTAGACCTAGAGTCGTTAATGATTTTGAGGGCACAGTATTTAATCAGGCTTCTCAGGTGTTGAACAGCCGGATTCTCATTTCACCCCATGGTGCTGGATTAACAAACATCATTTTCATGCCGGTGGGAAGTGCGGTCATTGAAATTTTGCCCCTCGGATACGATGTCTCATATTACTTCAAATGGCTCACGACTTCCTCGAGCCTCCGTCACCACCAGTACATAAACCAAAATAACGATGACACAGTCATGACTGACTCATGTATAACTCTCTTTAATGGCTTCAACAAAAGCATTCAGGCCTGCGGTGAAGATGGAGGATGCTTTCACTGCATGAAATCAGCCAAAACTAGAATCGATTTGCAACTTTTTAGACCTTTACTGGAAGCTGCAATATCTCAAACAGCTCATTTACATCGCGTGCCATGTTCGGCATAAATTCAATTCTGTCCTTTGTATGTGATTTGTAACAACCGAAGAACTAAGAATTGGCAAACTTAAGAAGCCATTTAAATATTCAAATTATGCTACTGCGTTGTTGTTAATGTTTGAGAGCAATGGAGTCGCTCGCTCGCGTGGTCCGAGAACTTCAATGGAGATCAAGCCATGTGCGTAGTGGTGCGAAGTCTAGAGAAGGCCCGTGAGACAGAACGCCTCTTGAGCTCGACCCCTCATAACTTGGCTGGGCCATTAAGTGCCGTATAGGTCCCCACGATATACGTGGCTGCCAGTTGTTACAGATCAACGATTATGGTGCGGGTTATGGCGTGGATATATATATAAAGTGGAGGCAAAATCATCATTATATCTGCTCCCGCAAGGCCTGACTGCAATCGCCAGGGACCTCATTTGCTTCAGGATCAATATTTATGATCAGTTGTGCTGCCGTCGTTAGTGCCACTGCTGGAAGTTTTGTAATTCCCGGAGAGTCGGTCACCGTCGACCAGGAGCCGCATGCTTGTCTGTAGAGCACTTTTATCTTTTTTTTGTGCGAGGACTCGTGGTCGCGGGATGACCGGCAGCCAAAGGAGCGGCATCTTCAAAGTGGAGTGGCGCATCGTTCCAAGGAAATGCCAGTGGCTTGATGCAGGCACCTACCCCGTTACCCAGGGCGGGCTTATTTTGGCGCTCACGATATGATAGAAGTAGATGCCGTCATGCCGATGGCAAAACACGTGATGGTGACTAACCCCCCCAAAAAAAGAATTTCTATTTTTTTCTTGAAAAACACACAGTCCACAGGGGATGTCCGTAGACCACGTGTTACTCTGTGGCGATAGATATCCCGGGTGGCCACGACGGGAAAAGTTTGACTACAACCATGTTGAGGGTATTGTAAATAGGTAAGATGCAAGAAAGTGTGGGAAACGAATCACTTTGGATAATAAAATAGATGTACCTGAGCATTGACCCTTTTTACGAACTGTTTTTGGTGATATACTTACACTTATTCAGTAATCCCACTCTCTTACAGTATCATTTTAAAGAGGCCTCCACATTCAGCACTCGCACTCCTCAATCGTCAAAGAACGTCATCTATGGGTGGGGTGTGGACGTAGATCGGAGGAAAGAGGAGCCAATCCACACGCAATATCGAATGACAGGCGAAACGACCCACGTAAACCACAAACGAAGATGAAATGGGACATGGCAAAAAAAAGGTAAGATACGAACGAAACACCCTCAATTATATAATAAAAGTGAGACGATGGTAACTCCCACAAATTAAAAACTATTTTGGTGGTATTTCTTTTTCTCCACATCATCGCCAACGTCTTCTCATTTCCAGTTTCCCTATCTCATTCGCACGTGCGTATAAACAAATTTTGAATTGTGCCATTTCCACCGTAATCTTTTGTCCGATCCATCTCATCCCTTTCCTGACACATCATTTTCCTTCCCTCAATTCCTTCTCCATCTCTCCCTCCTTTCCTCCTGCCTTCCCTTCAGCCCTTGTGCCTAATGATGAAGTAGACGAAGATGAAGACAAAGACAATAAACACCACAAGCCAGAGCATGTGCCGGCTTGAGGAGGTGGTGAGCATCTTGTTCAGCCGCCGCATGGTGGAGCCCATCAACCCATCTGTGCGTGAAAACCCGTTGCCCTGCGCGTTGATACGATGGGAGAGAAGGGTGGAGTGTCACGGTTGCGGATAGCAATTAATCGATTCCACAGAGTTTTGGTCAACGGAATTTCGCCCGTGTGCGACAGACACGGTCCTTTCTCCTTTTAAACCTGAATATTCCCCCCATTCTCCCTCCTCTTCTTTCCTTGTCTACCTAACCAAAAATGTGCTCACCATGTCATCGAGGAGAGTATTTTGGGAGCGGACTTCCGTGCCTATGTCAATTGTCAGCTGCGGCGTGGGATATGAGGTAGAGGATGGTGGAGAAAATCAGGGATAGAAAATAATTTAGACGACTTCAGCGTGTTTGTAGACACTTCGTTGCATCCCATTAAAAAAAGCCTTGGTATCACTTCGACGATACATTTTACAACTCCTTTTTCTCTCTTTCATGTATACAATCTGCTTTTTGGACACACCGCTCTCCGCCGAAGGCCTCACTACACTCAAGCTCCTGTAAGCTTTTTCATTGCTTACAAAATTTCTCCTTTCATCCACGCGCCGTTCCATCAGCATCCCGCCCAGATTGCTTCCCACCTGCGCCCCCTTCTTGCTCATCACACATCTCAATCACTTGCAAGTAGCTACCAACCTTGACTAGCTAAACATTTGCCCAGCACCATGCCATCCCTACTCCTGCACTTCCTCTCTCCTTGAGTTCATGACGTACCTCCTTGAGCATGGAGACTTGCCCGGCCAAGTCTGCGATGCGCCTGTTATTCTCATCCTCAAACATATTCCGGCTTGACTCACGGACTCGGTCCTCTGGCATTGAATAGTAGTTGGACTGGAGGGGTGGAATGGGAAGGGGGCATGCGTGAGCAGACAGAGTAAAAGCGTGATGATGCTGCCGTGCCGTGTATGCATGAGAAAAGAAGCACACACGACACACTGGGAGCCGATGCCAATAGTTTCCAATCCCCTCCAACCACACGTGCCAGTGCCTATAGCCAGCCCTACACGGGCAGGCATCTATCTCCCTCCTACCTTTCCCCACGTACCGGTCTGCCGGGCCCGGCTTGCGGCATTCCACCACCGTACGCGCCCCGGCTGCTGTTACTCTTACTTGGCATGTGGCCACTGCTGTAGTTGTCCTCTGGCCGTCTTCTCATGTGCGGCGGTGGAGGCGCCACTGTGCGTGTAGAGGGCGACGGTGAGAGAAGCGTCAACACCATCTCTGACCGTTTTCCTGACGCCGCTACCGCCACGGCCGCTTGTGCTCCCCAAACCATCTTTTGTCACAAAAAGCGCGTCCCTTCACGCCATCTTTCCTCTTTTGGGCACAAAAAGACCTTGTACTCGGGCTTATATACAGTACTTGAAAGGAAGCAGCCGTCTACCCGCATAGGGGGGCTCGAAATTACTCGGAATCACAACGCCGAGTTATGTCTTCCATCTCGCCTTGTTCTGGTGTTTTGACAAGCGTATGCACACTGCAACCACTTACGCTTCACCCCTCCGCATCAATGCTCAGCTCTCTTCGTTCTCTCGACTAGTCCTCGCTTCCAAACATATCACATGCGTTCCCCACCCTGGAATTATTTTGGGCGTGAAAATAGACGGGATTGATGGGACAGATCGGAACGTATCGAAAATTCATAATAGTCGAGAGGGTGCATATATGTATCAGAACCGCACAGGCAGCGTTTTTTTTTGGAATGCAAAAGACCTGATTGCTCTTCCCATGGGAGTGAGATACTCCGGGGTATCGTCCAGGTGAAGAGTGAAATAAAAAAAATACACAACATTTACAAGGGATCCAGGAGTCCGCCATCGCGAGCGTGGATTGGTAAAAGAGCATCGAGCAATAAAGCTAGATGCTAAAAAGCGAAGAAAGAAGAAATCCTGCGGGTGGAGAGGAATTAAGAGCAAGAGAGGGAGGAAGAGAATTGGGAAGAGCCAGGGGGCCATGGCTAGATGAATTAGAGGAGAAAAGGAAAAGAATAACATGGAATGGGCTCGAAGACAAGGGAATAAATAGAAGGTGAGGGCAAGAAAGTCAGGAGGCAGGGAGAGAAAACAAGCGAGAAGGAAGGAGAAGAGTCGAGTGGGATTGAACGATAGGTAGAACGCAGGGAAAAGAATATGAAAAGCAAGCACAAAGGAGTGGATGGAGATGAAATGACACAGAAAAAGTCAACGAAAATGATAAAAAAAGACACACAGTTCAAGAAATAGAGCATTTTGGAGAAAACGTGGTTTTCTTTACTTCTCACCATTTCTTTTTCTATACAAACTCCTCCTCCCGTTTCCCGCCAGTTCCCTTAAGGCATCATGGAGTAATACACAGTGGTGACGAACTTCATGCGGAAGCGCTGTGTGACGCCTAGAACCATCATCCCGTCCTTGATGGCTGTGCAGTACAGGTGGTCCACCGCCACGTGCTGAGGCACGGGCAGTGACAGCGGGTTCATCTCATTCGGCACCTGGAAGGGGGGAGGGTCAAGTGTTCTCTTCAGCACCTTTTGTCTTTATACAGGGCTGCTCACTCATTCAACCTCCCTACAAAATGATAAAGCACTCTATTTCCTCCTACCCTCCGTCCCCTCTACTACTTACCTTGTTCAAAATGATGTGGCGAAGGTGGGGCGGGAGGGGCGGAGGCTCCTTGACGCTGTACTCCTCCACGTCGGGGTAGTGGGTGTCGTAGAGATCCTCCTCCTTGCGTGCAATGTCCAGAGTAGAAGAGTCCTCGTTGAAGGGCTTGAAGTGTGTCACGTCGATAAAATTGTTGATGCGGCCTTCCACATCCGCCACTGTCAGTTGATCCGGGGCGAAGCGCCACTCGTCGTCTACTATGAACTTGAAGGCCTGGGAAAAGAGGAGTGTGGGAGGTAGGTAGGGAAAGACTGAGGGTGAGTGATATGGACGGCACAGGATAGAAAAGCATACTAACCCTGCTGCTCCTTTATACCCTCCTCACCCCAGCCCCCCTTTCTTAGCCCCCCTGGACGTACGTGCTTGCCGCGCTTCAGGTTATGGATATAGGTGAAGTCATTCCCGCTCCGGTGCATGGGAATCTGCCGCTCCCAGTTATTAAACGTCCCTTGAATGTACACCTAGGGAAAGAACAGAGGGAGAGAGGGGGAGTGAAGCAGCAATGAGTAAAAGAGCGTGACGTGAAGCGGAGAGGCCACTCGAACATCGCTATCCAGCGGCCTGCTCTCAGACAAAACCAAACCCACACGCCTCTCATCCCTTCTACACCTCTTTCCTCCCTGTTCGCCGTACCTGTCGCCCGCCATGCTCCCATCGAAAGACGGTCGGTACCACATCTTCCTCCACGTCGTCCCCGTCCACCACCATCTCGTCCCCCACCCCGCCCTCCCTTCCTTCGGCGCCTGGCAACGCCCTGGTACCTAGTGACGGCGGGCCTGGGCCTCCACCTGCCATAATGTGTCCTCCTCCTGCAAGCCCTGCACCTCCACCGCCAGCCCCGCCTCCTCCGCCTCCATCCCGCCCACCTGCTCTCCCTCCCGACTCGCGGCGATGATGGAACTCAGCCGGTGGAGGGATGGTCCCATCTAAAGTACCTCCAGCCCCGCCATCCCGCATCTCACCGCTGTCATCCTTGCCAGAAAAGTTGCCCATGGTCGTGCGTGTGCCTGTGGATCGGTACGGTGTGTTGTGGGAGAGCGCTACCTGAGGAGCGATGATGATGATTAGGAGGAGGCGAAGACGAATGGCAAGCTCCAGCCGCCACACAAACAAAAACCACCCAGCAAAGCGCGATGATCAAAACAGGCACAGCATCATAGGCGTTTGCGTGTCTATCACCGAGGTGGCCTGGTTGACCAAGGGCGCGCAGACATGCAACCTCAAGCCTTTTCACCCACCCCATGCAAATCATTTGCTGCTTCTCGATTCAAGGAGCGAGTCGTGGGTTGCGGCCGTACACGGACAAGTACCCTCCCACGTGCCGCAAATATGCTTTATATCCTGGATTACGGAAGTGTCTTTTTTCTCTTTGTCGCATTCTCTGTGCTTTCTCATGCCATTTCGCATACCTAAAAATAAACGCGCTTTTTGTGTGTTCATTTTTATTTCATTCGATATATTTCACACCCTCCTTGCCAAACTCTTCCCTTTTCTCAGACAGCAACAACACAGGTTATATCTCTACAATCACTCGTTTCCAAAACTCCTTCTCCCCTTTGACATCTCGACTGGTGCTCTATCTCCCCTGCCAGCCTAGGAAAATCTATTTGCATATCCTTCATATCCCCCATCCCTGGAAACCCGACTTGATGCTTTTGAGATCTCTCTTCCTGGTGCTGAGACACCATAATATTCCGCTCCCAAATTTTCTCTCCTTGCTCCTCTTCTCTTGCTCCTCCTGCTCCTCCTCTTCCTTCTCCTTCGTCTTCCTCCCCACCACCTGAGATAACGGCTATATGATGCAGTAGCATGTGCTGCTGCAGTGGCTGCTGTTGTGATTGCCGGAAGCGTCCTTCCCCATTTACGATCAAAGACGGGGGCATAATTATTTCGGGTACGCTCAGCGGCATCGCTTTCTGTTTTCCTTTCTTCCCCTTTCCCTCTTCTCCACCAGGCAACGCGTGCACGACTAGTTCTGCTGCAGCAGCAACTGCTCTAACATTTGTCGCAGCCGCTACAGCAGCAGCCCTCACTTTTGCAGCTGTCTTCGCCTTCGCATCTGCTGCCGCCCTTCTGGCTCTCTTGGCAGTTTCGAAGAGGAGAAGGTCGTCGGGGTTGCGAAGAAGGAGGGGGGTGACATACGGCGTCACAGTGGAAGGGAGAAGGCAGGTGTTTCGGTCGAGAAGTGAACCAGGAGACCGGCTGATTTTCTTCCTCTTGCAGCCTCCCTTGGCCATCGTCAAATGCCTCTTTATCCTATTCGAACAACTGGTGCTGGCGGTGGTGGTCGTGCTGCTGCTGCTGCTGCTGGTCGTGATCTTGGCTGTCCTCGAGGGCGACGCTTTGCTACATCTGCTGCCGGCCCCCTTCATCTGCCCACCTTTCCTCTCTCCAGCCCCGTTTCCTCCGTCCTCTTCGGCCTTGCTCGCCCAGTTTTGACCCTCCCCGTGTACACCCGAGCCTAGGATGCTCCCATCATTACTATAAGGCCCCGTCCTGCCCTCCCTCCCCTTCCCCTTTTCTTCCTCTTTCCTATTCCCCCTTCGGCCCTCATCTGCCAATGGCAGGAAGACCAACTCGTCCTCAACGCACGTGGCGATCCTTCCACCTTTAGCTACACCCTCTATTCCCCTTCTCTTCTTCCTGTCATCCCCCCTCCCTACACCTCCTTGCGTGGCTTCTTCTTTGCTTTTTCCAGCTGTTTCACCTCGAAAAGTTGCCTTGCGATGTCGCTGCTGCTGCTGCGGCTGCTGCTGTTGTTGTTGTTGCTGCTGCTGGTGGTGGTGGTACTGATACTGCTGTCCTCCTCCTATCAGCTTTGAACCGTCAGAAGGGATGAGACGATTTCGAGTCTGCAGGGCGGAGGGAGAGGCAGCGATGGCCTGGGCGCGGGCACAGAGAAAATCGGGGCGGTGAGGGAAGAGCAGGTCGAAGCTGCCCATACGCAGGTGCTCGGCTTTCACGTCTGCGTCCTTCGCGTGCTTCTCTGTCACAAGGGCCTTGTACAGGGACAAGACGGAGGCAAGCAGGCGCGAGGAGGAGGGAGAAGGGGGAGCGGAGGGAGGGGAGGGAGAGGAGGGGGAAGAGGGAGTGAAGGAAGGAGAGTTAGTCCCGAAGTTTTCATGCATGTTAGGGCAGGGAGGGGGAGAGGAAGGGCCAAGGCGGTCGATGTGCTGAAGGAGGAGGGCGACACAAGGGTGGGTAAAATCCCAGTACTCGATGTCTTTGCTGGCCGTGGGGAGGTGGAGGGTGTAGACAGCTCGGCGGATGGTAGTGGTGGAGGAGGAAGAGAGGTTGGAGGACGAGGAATGACAGTGGGAAACGCAATGGGGAGCCAGATGGGAGAGCGACATGTCCGTGATTCCTGTCGCTGCTGCTGCTGTGGCAGTTGCATTCCCCCTCTCCTCTACCTGCTGCTTCTGTCTCGAAGGGAACTGCTTGTGCGTGTTAGGAAGATCCTCCAGCAAGAGATTCGGCGTGGTTGGCGGTTCGTCTTCTCTTCCTCCCCGCCCAGCCCCACCACCTCCCTGCTGCCCCCCCTCTTTCTCTTTTAACACCTGCATCGGAATCTCCACCAGATTTTTAAGCAATACCCCTCGGGCCACCAACGCGTCACATTGCTTCCTCGTCTCCTCCTCTCTCCCTGCCTGCCTCTCCCCCGCGGTCGCACCGCCCTCCTCCCAGACCACTATCCCTTCCCCTTCCCTTCCCCCCTTCCCTTCCCCCCCAAATACCCCTTCCTTCAGACAGCCTTTCATGAACTTTCTCAAGAAGTGTTCCTCCCTCGCCTCATACACCTCTTCTGCCCGCGGCCGCACAATGTACTCCTCTCGAGTCATCGCCAGCTGCCCTCCCTCCATCTCAACCTCCTCCTCCAGGTAGCCGTAGCAGAGGTGGAGGAAGAGCTGGAGCATGCCATTGGTCCAAGTAGCCTCTCGAAAGATGCGAAGGGTCAAGTTCTCGTTATTCTTCGACGAGCAGATCTTCAGCGCGTACAGACACTGCTCATGCGAGGCTGCCTCCTCCTTCTTCCCCCCCTGCAGCTGCTGCTGCTCTTCCTCCTCCTTCTCCTCCTTCTTATCGTCTCCTGTCTCCGTAGATTCTTTCTCGTCTCCCTGCTTCTCCTTCTGTAACTCTCCCTTGCCCTCTCTGGTCGTGTTAAGAACGTCCGCAGCATTGGTAGGACACGTGTAAGGCACAGACGAAGGCACTGCTAAGGCCTTTTCGGCCTCTGCTGCTGCTTCTCCTGGGACCCCACACGCGGCATCGGCGCCTGGACCGAAAGAGCTTATGCAGTCTGCCCCTGTTAGCATTGCCTCGTGCTTCGCTTCCGCCGCCTTGGACCACTTTTTAACCTTTGACTCTTCTATCTCCCCCATCGTCTTTCTTTCCTCTTTCTTTCCTTCCTTCTCCTTCCTCCCTCCCCAGGGCACAGACAAGGGCACGAAAAACTTATCCCTGTAATAATCCCACATGGCCACCAACAGCAAGTACTGCTCTTCCATTCCCATCCCAGGCATGCCGGGGTTTGCCTCCTTCAACAGCCTCAGCCACTCGGCCTTGGTGCGGCCTGTCCTCCGCAGCCGGTCGGCAAAGGGCAAGACTTTTTTGTAGAAGACGTAGACTGCGTCCTTGTAGAAGCTCTTGTCCGACTGTTCCTGCCAGGGGAAGAAATTAGGCGCAGTCAGCTGCCGTCGGCGCGCGAAGGCCTTCCGGGAGAGTGGCAGTGGCTCGTGCTTTTGGTCTACCGGGTGGGGGGGGATGGGGGGAGGGGGAGAGGAGGAGGAGGAGGAGTCGCTGGAGTCGAGAGAGCGAAAGCCCTCGGGTGTACTAGTATCCCTACTGCACGATTTTATGACCATGCTGACAGTGCGTGATATTTCCTCACTGCCCTCTTCCTCCCCTTCCTCCTCGCGCTTCCTCTCCGCTTCGGCTCCCTGTCCTCTCTCCTCGCTTGACTCCGACACGAGCGGCGGGCTTGAAGCAGTTCCAAGTGGTTGCACAATGAGTGCATCGGCTTTCCCGCTCTCCTCTTCTCCTCTCTCGCCCACCTGCACTACCGCCTGGACCTTACTTGAGAACGATGGTGCCGGCGTGAGCCTTACCAAATTCTTACCCTCGCCGCCATTGCCTCCTCCACCTTCTTCTCCTTCTCCATATTCTTTTCCTCCTCCATATCCTCCCCTTCCTTCTTCTCCTTTCCCTTCTACTGTCCCTTCTCCTATTCTGACCCCGCTACCGCTACGCTCGCGCTTCTTGTTGGTGGTAGGGCTCGTGCTTGTCATGCCTACCAATGAGGCTGTCGAAACAGGGATAGAAGAAGAGGAGGGCATAGCTTCTCGCTGCTGTTGTTGAGATTCCTCCTCCTCCTGTTGCTGCCGCTGTTGTTGCTGTTGTTGTTGCTGCTGCTGCTGCTGCGACGGGAAGTATTCGTACTCTTCCTCCTCCTCGGCGTGCGTTCGTCTTGCCAGTGAGGAGAGGGCCTGGCCACCAAGGACAGCAGCCACTCCGTCCTGCTCCTCTCCCACGACATTCCTCTTCCCTCCTGTAATATGTGCTGGTGCTGCCTCACGCATACGCACAAACACAGGCTCTTTCTGCCCTCCCATCTTCCTCTTTCTCATCTTCTTTTTCCTCTGCTGCTGCTGCTGCTGCTGCTGCGCAGCCACTAGTGCTTCGTTGGCCCCAAACTGAGGCGACCCCGTCATTTCCTCATCATCCCGCTGCCGTCGGCGCTCCATCTGTTGCAGCTGTTGTTGTTGTTGCTGCTGCTGTGATGGCGAACTCAAAAAAGGCGCTCTTGATACTGTCCCTATTGCTGTTCGTGCGGCCGATGGTGGTGGTAGTGTTGATGACACATTTCGATTATCTAACACGTGAAGAAGGGGAAGGGTCACAAACTGCTGGTGCTGGTGCTGAAGAGGACTCTGCTGGTGCTGAAGAGGACCTGCAGTGCAGTGTGGCAACCCTAAAGACTGGTAGTACAATGGCGGCCCCGACGGCTCCAGTGGCGGCGCGGAAGGAAGGATATAGGAAGGCCTTGAGTCCTGCTGCATCGGCTGCAGCCAGGCATCCGCCGCCGAGGGGATTAAGATTCCTTCCTCGGTTTGCTGCTGGTCCTCCCGCGCCAGCAACAAAACCAGGTCCTCGTCCTCGGTCCCTGCATCGTGATGAAGGTGGTGGTGGATGTGATGTACGCTGGCATCCACCCCTCCTTCTCCCTCTTCATCCCCCCCGCTGCCTTTCCCCCCCTCCTCGGAGTCCATCACCACCATGCAGTTAATGTCCAGGCCATCCTCCGCACCCTCATCGCCCAGAAGTTGGGAATGGTGCGTCAGTACAAGGTGATGGTGGCTGAGGTGGTGAGTGTGCTGTTGGTGGAGGGAGTTCACATGATGGTGGTTGCCGTCGCCACCGGTGCTAGGGTCCGAGTCGTCCTGCGGGAGAATATTATTCATCCTTGTTGTGTGTAGAAGGTCTGCCTAGAAATGGAATCTTCAGTACAGAGTACGGAGTGTGAGTAAGTACATGGCACATGCATGCTGCGCGGTACGACGCGATCGATCCCCTCTGCGAGTACCTCATTATCGTGTTGCGTGTGGACTGTATCTCCTCCAACACACTCACCTTGTCGGTCGCATCGCTAGCCGTGGCTGTTAAGGACGATGTGAGCGGACCGATGAGTCGTACATGTGTGTGAGCGTGTCGGAGACAGAGACGAAAAGGGAATGGGACGTAAGAAATTGACCAAGGGCAAGAAGCAAGGCTCAGGAGCAACACTTTCCGAAGGTCGAAACCCGCAGTACAAGTGTCAGTGTTCACGGGAGTTGTCATTACCCTCTCCGCTGCCTGTGCTGCAGCCAGAGAAGCTTAAAGAAAACAAAAGCACCAGATTTCAGGAAAAATACCACCCCCAATTCCTTTGCACACACGCGCCTTACTAAGAGGAGGAGATCACACTGAGCAAGAAGAAGGGAATCTTGAGGGCGTGGACTGCCGTGGACTGCTACGACGACACTTCAACGCTCATCGCCATGGCGCGACTGCTGATATTGAGGCCGCGGGGCGGCTGGTCCCCTCGAGTTTCGTCGTCGGTGAAGATTTGTTTTTTCGGACGTGGTGCAGTGAAGTCGATGCCCTGGCCTCCCCGTCGAAGGACGGAAGGTAGTGGACGACACGACGTCCATGATATTGTGGTACTTCTCCGGGTTTGGTCCTGATTGGCGTTTTGAGCGATTCGAGCCGTCCACTTCCCCATGTTTTTGTCGTTGCTGGGCGTTGAATCGTGTGCTGTCCAATGACCGCGTGCCCCGTGGGCAGATCGATGTTGGTTATCGGTCGATTGTCTCTTTGTGAATTTGATTGTTCTGTTTTTTTGGAAACCTTGTCGATTGGTGGTTTGTTTGGTTGGTATTTTATTGCTACAGCATATATATTTTGTTCTTTGGTAGTCAGTTTGGTACCTGCCCCCATAAAATGGTTCATACATAGCCCCATATGGTTTATTGTGAGGACCCATGTAATGGGTTGCGCAGCCAGGATGACGGTGGGGAGTCGGATCTCGCCCTACAAAATGGCTTCAAGCTATGACTCACCGATCCCCGCACATCACTTCTTATCGGGCGCGGAAGCAAGTTCTCTGATGTCACTTTCTTGCTAAGTAATTGTGGACCGCGATATCGCGTCAAGAGGAGAAATAAAGGAGATGATGGAGGAGGAGAAGCAGGAGAAGAGGGGAGGACTAGAGAATAAAAAGTTGACACTTATTGAGAGCATGAATAAAAATGCGGAAGATTGAAATTTAGCCAGGTAAAAGTGATGATGCTGCAGATTTGTTCTATTCGTCATTTTAGTAGTCCTCGGATAATGCACACTCAGCGAGATATGTCCGAGAAAGAATAAAATTCTCTTAAAAAAACCAACAAATGAGAGCAAAAATAAAAATAAAAAATAACTTAAAAAGAGAGCATGTAGTAAGCCGAAGAGAGGCGGATATAACGTCGGGTGGTCAATGGACGAGGGAGATTCAAAGAAACTGCCAACAAATTGAATACATGATGAGAGGAGAACACAAATAGCAAAGTACCAAAAATACACATCCTGACTCCCCGATCTGTAGCAAGAGTGAAGACACTCAATCTGTCATGACACTCGACTGCTTCTTGTACACGTTTGCGCAGATTTTCCCTCTTGATCATCATATAAATGTACAACTTAATAACTGGACAGGGCTCAACCTCGACAAGCAAACACGCCGCACCCTTTTGGCAATCGGCTCCGTACGTCTGGGAGGCATGGGCAATTCCGTCTCTTTTCGGCAATTCCCAGCCATTTCCTCATTAAAAGAATCCAGGAATGTTTACTCCTTGCTTCTTTACTCCCTTCAAACTCTGCATCCACGCTTTACTGAGCAGCCTCGGGCTGGGCCAGGAAGTAGAAGCCACCCACGGGGGTAAGGCTGTTGGCGGCGGCAAAAGCGCGAGTGTCGAAGGAGCCGCGCTCCTTAGGGGTTGCGGGGTTGATCTCAGCCTTTTGCTCAAACAGGAGGAAGGTATAGCGGTGGTTGCCAGCCGGCGGTGCAGGCGGGCCGTAGGGCTGGACGACCTTGCCAGCCGCGGGGACTGCCATGTCGCCCGGCACGTTCACCACGATCCAGTGCAGCCACTGCCACGCACTCTGCTGCTCGACACGCAGAGTCTTAATGTCGAGAACGCCAGGGTCCGTCATGACCAGGGTGTACATCTGTAGAGAGATGGAGGGAAAGGGGATATAAGGGGCGGGAGCGGGAAGGGAAGGAATGCAGGAGTGTAAGACAAGCATACGATGTGACGTGGGTATGTGGCGAGTGCGGGGAAAACAGAGGAGTGTGAGTGTGAGAAAGCATGGGGAGTGAATATTTCTGTCGCTCTCGTCTATAAATGAGTCTTGTGGAAACCCCTCTTATTCTTTCTACAATGGCCAATCTGTCATCTCTTATCTCAACCTCTCACCCTTCCCGCCTGCCCACCCAGCCATTCTTCCCTACTTCTTCACACCTTCTTGGGATCCGTGCCGGTGAAAGTGACCACGGGCTCTTTAGCGACCTCTGAGGGCAGCATCTCCTCTCCCATTTTAACAGGGGTCATTCTGCCGTAGTCCACTGTCAGCGTAGCCGTAGGCACAAAGCTGCTGATCACGTCCGGAATAATCTGTGCGGTCTTGAGCGACGTCAGGGCCTCGGCAGCCACCGTGGTGACAGGGACAGCCAGGGCAAAGGGTGCTGAAGAAAAAAGAAAGGGCCATGTATCGAGATTTCGGTGAACAGGGAATGAGAAGGGGAAGGAAGTGTTGAAGAAAAGGACACGACCATGATAATGGCTGGGTTGAGGTGAAGCTGGGGAAAATGGAAGGAGGTAAAGGATGGACAGGCAACAAAAAGAAGAAAGAAGAGTACTAACCAAGAGCAAGAAATGCCAGGGCAGAGGTGACGAGGAACTTCATGATTTTGGGACTGTTTCGTGTGGGGCTGTTGGTTGGTGTGGGGAAGCGGGGTTGGTGGCTTGTGTACGCGTCTTGTGCCATACAGGATAGAGCAAGGGCATGCCACAAACACAGCAAGATGCGAAAACACATGTGTAGGATGATGTGTGGGGTGATACTCAGTGAGGGTGAGGAAGGAGGGTGGCTTGGGCCTTGTTACTTCCTTGCTTGGACACTGCCTGTGCATGCAGTAGCTGCAGAGGATAGACCACAAAAGACGAGATTGAAATCAACCGCCAACACAACAAGTGTTTTTCTATAAAGAACAATATAATTATGATATCCAGAAGGATCTTGCCCTGGGGATGCCTCTCTGCCTTTTTGGGGGGATGCAGTCACCGATCAGCGAAAAGACGGAAGGTCATTTTTTTAAATGCAGATTAACAGCTTTTCAAAAATAAGCAGGTCGATCCTTTGCTACCGCACGGGCTCTCTTACGCCGTCGACCCTAGCACTCAGCCCCAACTTTCTGGTTCTCGCTACAGCATGACAACTTCTTTAAGAGAGCAAATACAACACGACGAAAACTACTCTATCGCCTGCCACCCCTCGGCATCGAGCTTCCCCTCAGTGGAATCCTCAGAGGAAGGCACGGGTTCTGCGACACGACGTATGCTCTCCCAAAACCTCTTTCTTCGACGTGTCACTTTTGCACATACACCTTGTACCCCGGCATTTACATAAGGGCGACAGAACCTTTACCCCTGCAGTCGAAGGTACTCTCTCACACACATTGTTATTCTCTGCCGGGTGACTGCCGACCCGTCGTGTCCAATCAAGCGCACCCACTGGCCAATGAATACTTGACTCCATTCGCTCAAAGCAGTCATGTGCATCCCCTTTCACGATTCTGCACTCGTGACTCCACAGACGGAGTCGGGGACGACTTCTTCTGGTCGCTTAGCGGAGTGTCGTTGTCGTCTTGGCTCATTATATTCTTTTTCCAGAACGTAATGCTCTGCGTCTACCCGGCCATACACTCTGTGCGCCTATTTCCAACCCAATCAATACAAGTACTCGCCCCCCTTTTCCAGGTACAGCTCGAAAAGACGAATTCACCTACATACCCACTGTCCTCCTCCCCTCGATTCCCACTCCGGTACCCCCCCGGCCTTGTGTGCTGCTGCCGAGGGGGGATTGACCCCTACCTCCTGTTTCCCTTTGGGTCGATCCTTTTGCACATTCGGTTACCAGGTCTTTTCCCGATGACCATACTTACCTCCCATCTTTTTCACCCTTTTCTCTCCTCCTCCACGCTACAACACCCCACCCACAGCCATGGAATGCCGCTCTTTCCAGGCGGCCCCCTCCTCCCTTTTCTCCTTTATTCTGATGCTAGACACGACCTGGCTAGTCGTCATTGCGTGGTCCAGTCTGGAGATCCTCTTTTACTTCGTCATCTGCCGCCTCATCCACCCCCGGATCGAGCGGCTGCGCACCGCGCCCTCCCACCCTTCCCAGCAACCCCCGCGCGAGTGCCTGGCCAGGCTGAGTGACACTTTGCATCGGCTACAAGGTGCCTACAGCCCAGAAACATTCTGGTCGGGTTGGTTCAAGGGGGCGGCGCATGCGGAGATCTGGCGGGAGAACGTGAAGGCTTTCTTGTGCTGGGCCATCTGGAATGTGGACACGCCAGGAGACCTGCCCGAGGCTGAAGACACCCTCGCTTTGGAGGCGACGGTGAAGCTGATGGAGGGGCTGCAGGGCAAGCCCTTCCCTCGCGGGTATAATCCGGACATTGAGCACGTGGCTTTCACCCGAGAGGCCCTCCACTTCTCCCACCGCCTACTCATGTTCTACGTTGCTGTCAAGGTGGCTCAGATGATGGGGCACGGCTTTCTCCGCCTCATGGGTCACCGGCGATATCTGACCCCCACCCACAACCTCGTCTATTGGCATCGGCCCTGTCAGCAGCAAGAAGGCTCGGTCAAGCAACCGCCTCTTATCTTTTTTCATGGCATTAGTCCAGGTAGGTTGGTTACGATGGGGACTGGGAGTGGGTGGATGGTGAGTGTGTGGGTTTGGGGGTTTGAGGGAATAATGCGTACGTGTGCGTAGAGCATAAAGTCATTTTACACTTACTCTCGCACGTTGCATCATTTTTTAATCCCCCCCTCTCTTTGGATTCAGTCAGAAAGGAACCTAAAGGATTTTTGGTGGATTGTCGATCCTTTGCCTATCCCTTCTCCTTCACCTTTCCCTCTCTCCCCCACCTCCCTCTTCCTCCAATTCTACCACTCCCTCAAAAGGTATCTGGTTCTATATTCCATTTCTTTCTCGTCTTGGCAAGGGTCGGGAGATTATCCTGCTGGAGGTGCCGCACATTATCACCCAGCTCTCCTTCGAAGCGCCCGACCGGGCCGAGACAGTGGAGTCGCTGGCCGAGATCCTTTCCCTACATTCCATAGCTCATTGTGCCGTGGCCGGGCACTCCTTCGGCTCCATCGTTGCCGGATGGGCCGTAGCAGCATTTCCATCCCAGGTCCAGCAGCTGGTGCTGATCGACCCGGTCTGCCTCCTCCTTTGCCTGCCCGACGTGGCAGTTAACTTCCTGTACAGGTCTCCTCCCGCCAATCTCTTCCACCGCACTCTGAAAGATCTGCTAGATCCCTCCAGCGAGATCACAGTCTCTCATGCCTTGAGGCGGCACTTCTGGTGGTACCAGAACGTGACGTGGCTGCAGGATGTGACCTGCCCCTTGGTCGTGGCCCTCTCCTCCGAGGACGACATTGTCCCCTCGACCGCCATCCGGGCCTACGTCCAGCGGCACTACGGCATGTGGGAAGTGAAACAGAAAGAGAAGCAAGAAAGAGAGGAGTTGGAGGACCAGAGGAATAAGAAAGGAAATGGACGGCTGGTGTATTGGAAGGGTATTGGACACGGACAGATGCTGCTGTCGCTGAGTGCACAGGACAGGTTGATCGAGGCCATGCACTGCCAAGCCAAGGAGTCGGGGCTGGTGAGAATAGCAGCCAATGACATGACCGAGAAGCGCAGGCAGAAACGGAAGGGATTGAGCGCCGCTTGAATTATACGTGTTGATCCTTGAAGGGTATGTGCATAGGAGGAAAAAATATGGGACAAAGGAACCCTTTACAAGAAGAGAAGTTTTTCACGCCGTTTTGGCAGGATTAAAGGGTGAAGGGATGGAGGCAAATGATTTACTCATGCATAATGACTGTTACAATTTGTACAAGAGAATGTATGTTTAGTGCTGCTGAAGTGTGATGCATGTATGTTTGCGTCCTGTCGTATCGTCAAGTCGAGCTAGGACCAGAGGTAAAAATGGATGCGAGGAGAAAGAAAGGAAAAAACGAAGAACAAATGCTGCAAAAGAAAAGACCAGTCGTCAAGCTGTTTGGTGAATGCGTCATGATTATGTTTATTTCAGTGCGGTTTCTATGTTGTAGTCGTTGATTTTCATAAAGTGTACCTTTTCCATGGACGGTCGCTAGGATGATGTACCAAGGGATTTGGATGGAGGTTGATTGAATATTGACAGGAGCTCATTGTCCATCTCAACATGGTTTTATGGACATGTGCTCCTAAATTTACCGCCTTTTTTGCGCAGAAGTCTTCAGCAGGTGTAAGGGCGCATTCCGACCGACTGACTGCTTTCCCTCGTCTATGACCGATGCAAATCCAAGGGGATAGGAGTTTACAATATTCATTTTTTTCACCTCCGTCTAACCATGTCTCGTAATTGGGACATATTCCCAAATGGGACCCCTTCAACATAGAGGGAGGAGGTTGGTCTGCATGATGGAGCCTGATTCGCGGTCCCCTCCCTAACCATTCAGATTGCGACTTCTTCCCCGCCAGACACCAGATATGTCGATGGATACAAACAGCCCATCAAACATTTCGATTTGTTAGGTGGCTTTACCTGGGTCAGTATCAATTTCCCTTAGACATGGTACATGCACAATTGGCTAGTGCGGCAACTTCACAAAAAAAGCATTGCACTTGTCATGCCTCAAGTGCACCGAAATAGCGTAAAGAATTTTAAGTCTTTAGTTGGTGATTCTGATGGGCGCGTGTGTGATCATCGACACGTCTGGCGGCGGAGACTGTGGATGGTTGGAGAGGGGAATGTCGTCGAGCGAGAGGAGCCGAGCCCAACAGCGTTCTTGCTTTTGCACGCGGCGGCGTCGTTTGCGCGTAATCTAAGCCGTTGTGTGACTGAGGGCAAGTCAAGTCCCATTGTTTTTGGTGTTTAACGTTCTTCTTTTTGTACGGGACGCACCACCTTTTCACCCCGCTTCGCGTTACAATACACATGTAGTGTTTTATAAGCGGTGGCGGTAGAGAAAACTCTACGACATGCCCTTTTCCTTGCCTTGTCTTTCCGTTGCAAGAGATGAGCGAGTCGTTGCCATCGTTGACCCATCTGTTGTGGTATGTCATCGAGCCTGCCCCAGGTGCGGTGCTCTTTTGTTGCAAACAACCGCGAGGGAAGAGCAGCGTACGAGGAGAAGGGACCAAAGGCATTGATATTCCGGGAGTGAAGATGCATTCTCACCTTTTCCCCTTTCTCATCGGCACCACAGGCGCTCAGAGGTGCAGACCCAGTCGAAGCCACCACAAAGCGGCGAAGCGCATCACTCCGAACTGTGCCAACCTACACAATCAAGCAGCCGTCTTACATTCTAGCTAAGCCTTTTCATCACTGAAAGCGGTCGAGTGCCGCTGCCCTAGCGCGTGGCGGCCCCGCCGAAACCAGCCATGGCACCCAATAATGTGCCCATGGGCGCAGCTGAGGACAATGAGGGGGAAGGGGCAGAGCCTGTGCCTATACGGCCATTCACCCCACGCCTGCACAGCCGGCCTTCCGTCCGCATGTTCAGTGAGCATGGAAGGGAGACGGATTGTAATGCGGGCGAGAATAAGAAAGAAATGGCCGCCGCAGCCGTCGCAGTCGTAAACACCATCAAGCCCAGTGGGACGAAGCATGAGGCGGGTCTAGCAGGAGGATCAGGGGAAGGCGGAACTCACCCGCCCTGCTATCTGGAGGAGGCTTCCTGGTGGAGCATTTTAACGTTTGGGTGAGTACGTGGCTGGGAAGTGGTAGAGAGAGTGAGGGGGTATAGTAGCTCGAAAGCCTTTTCGAGCTGAAATACGCACTGTTCCGACTCGTCCCCTTTTCTCCAGGTGGATGGGCCCCGTGATCAAAGAGGGGAATCGTCGCCCACTGACAGAGGCGGACATGCCGGGTCTGGCCAGGCGGGACCAAGCCGTGCACCTCCAAGGCCTGGTGGAGGTGAGGCAACAGGAGAAAAAGAAGGGGGGAGGAAGGGAAAAAAAAAGGAAAAGGAGGGCAAGGGGAGTGGGAACTCGGGTCGAAGACACTGCTCCGTAACCAGCTCATTAACCCCCTCCTTTCTTCTCCCTTCTCTTTTACTCTTCTCTTGTTTCTTTTGTCGTTCCCACAGACCCAGTGGAAGGCGGAAATGAAGCTGCGCCCGGATGCCCCTCAGCTGTGGCGGGCGATGGTGAGAGCCTTCTTCCCCGTGCAGCTGCCCATGTATTTCCCCTTTGTGATGGTTACCACCGCCAAGATCGTGCAGGCGCAGGTTGGGGTGAGGGGTCTCATCCGTGTGCTCGACACGGGGGGGGAGGCTTTCGAGGTGAGGAAGGAGAAACGGCGAGATGAGACTGAAACACGGATGCTGGCCAATCGACTTTCTCCTCATTTATTAACAAACGCCCTTATACATAATAGGGCTACATGTATGCGGGTGTAATTGTCTTCACGGGCTGGGTCATGCTCATGCTCCATCACCAGGTACGTCTGTCGCCCTCTCTCACCCTCCCCTCCCTCCATCCCTCCTGCCCTCCCTCAGTACTTACGCCTCCCTTTCTTCCCCCTTCCCTTCCTTCTTCCCTCCCTCCAGGTTCAATTTATGGGCTGGCGCTTGGGCCTTGCCATGCGCACTTCCCTAGAGGCTGCCATCTTCCGCAAGATTCTGCGCATGCCCCTCTCCTGTTTCTCGTCCCAATCAGGGCCAACGGCGACGGTTGAGGAGACGGCGGGGGGCAAGGGGGTTGACGCAGCAACGGCGGCAGCGGAGAAAAAGAAGCACGCGGATGACTACAAGAAGACCATCACGGCAGCCACCATCCTGAACCTGGCCACCACCGACGTGGAGCGGTAGGTAGCTGGAAGAGGTGGCCCAGGGCGGGGCACACAAAGAACTCGTTAGCTGAACTCTCCCTCCCTCCCTCCCTCCCTCCCTCCCTCCCTCCCTCCCAAGCTTCCAACCCGTGGCCACCACCTCCCACTACCTCTTTCTGGCCCCTCTGGAAATCCTGGCTATCACCTGGTGCGGGGTCATGGAGACCGGCCTCGCCTTTCTCATCGGCATGCTCGCCCTCCTGCTGCTCATCCCCATCCAGGTAGGGAAGCAGGGAGGGAGGGAGGACGGAAGGGAGGAAGGGAGTGGGTGCGTAGAATAACGTATGTGTATTCTTTTTATTTCCCTCCCTTGCAGGGACGAGTGGCCAAGGTACTGCAGGGATACAGCAAGCGCGCCAGCCAGCTCACGGGTACGTGGTCTTCCTCACCCCTCCCTCCGTCCCTCCCTCCCTCTCTCCCTTTCCGTCCCGCTTCTCACCACCCCCCCTCTCCCTCCGCCCCTCCCTCCGTCTCTTTCCATCCCAGACCAACGGGTCCGCCTGACGAAGCAAGCCATTCAGGGGGCTCGAACCATCAAAATGAGCGGCTGGGAACTCCTGCTCGAGAAGCGGATCGCGGAGGTAAGGGCAAGGAAGGGAATGGGGGAGGAAAGGAGGGGAGGGCAGCAGGGCAAGGAGGCAAAAGGAGCAAAACAGCAAGGGGCCTCTTCTCCAATCAAACGTGTATCCACTTTTCCCTCCCTCCCTCTCGCCTTCCCTCCCTCCCTCCCTCCCACCCTCCCTGCCCCCAGGCCCGCAAGGCCGAGATGAATGTCCTCCGGATGGCAGGCATGGTGCGCGGCATCCACGAAGGGATCTACTTCTTCTCACCTGTCTTGGTTGGCGCCGCCACCTTCCTGACAGACTGGGGCTTCGGCCAGGAGCTGGACGCGAGCCGAGTCTTTTCGACCCTCACCTTGTTTAATATTCTCCAGGTGGGGAGGAAGGGAAGGAGGGGTGGCGGGCGGGTGGGTGGATGGGGACGGATATATATGTGGACAGCTTGCTCACGTGTCCCTTCCCTCTCCCCCTTTTTCTGTCCCTGTCTCCCTCCCTCTCTCCCTTCCTTTCTTCCTCCCTGTCTTTCTCTCCCTTGTTTTCTTCTCTTGCTGCTGCTGCTGCTGCTGCTGCTGCTGCTGTCAGTGGGACGTCGTAAACTTCGGCGGGAAGGCCATGCAAAGCGTGGGCGAGGCTTGGGTCTCCCTCGGGCGCCTCGAGCACCTCCTGCGCATGCCGGAGCTGCCTCTCCATCGCCTAGAGGTGCGTTGACCTTTCCTCCCTCCCTCCCCCTCTTCCTCCCCCTCTCTCTGCCTTCCGTTCACGTTCGACTCTCCCCCCTAATCCACCCTTGACCGCAGGCCGCCTCGTCCTCGTCCTCGTCCTCGTCCTCGTCCTCGTCCTCCTCTTCCTCCTCCATCACCTCCTCCACCGCTTCCCTCCCCTCCTCCTCCCTCTCCCTGCCTCCCCGCCCTCTTCCCGCAATGGTCCGCGTCGAGGGCCTCTCCTTCGGCTGGGGCGGGCCTGAGAGTCACCAACGGCCCACGCTACGGGGGGTGAGAACTCGAAGGAGGGAGGGAGGGAGGGAGAGAGGGAGGAACAAAAGAGGGAAAAAAGAGGGAAAAAAGAGGGAGGGGTGATAAGTTCTCAAGGGAAGGAAGGAAGGAGGGAATGGGGGAGGGAAGGAGAAAGCGTGTATGTAATACTCACATGTTACTTCTGCACTCGTCTCCAGATTTCTTTCGTCGCCTGCCAGGGCAAGATCACAGGTCTGGCCGGGCCCGTCGGAAGTGGTGCGTCCTTCAAGCCCTCCCTCTTCCTCGTTTCCTCCTCTCTCTCCCTTCTCCTCATCCTCCCTTTTTCCCTCCCTTCCCCCAGGCAAGAGCACCCTCCTCCTGGCCATGTTGGGCGAGCTGGGTGTGAATGACATGAATATCATCAACATCGGCACCGGACCCTTGGCTTATGCCGCGCAAGAGGTGCGGAGGGAGGGCGGGGAGGAGGGAGGGCGGGGACAAACCCGGAACTCGATGGACAAGTGAGCTGACCATCCCTCCTCCCTTCCTCTTTTCCCCCCCTCCTTCTTCCCCCTGCCTAGCCGTGGATCCTGACGGGTTCTGTCCGCGACAATATCCTGATGGGTCGTCCCTACGTCCACGAGAAGTACGTACGGAGGGAGGGCGGGCTGGCCGGCAGGAGAGAGGGAGCGAAGGATGTAGGTCTTATCTAACCTTGTCTTGGCGCCTCTCGTCCTCCCCCTCTCCCCAGATACATCGCCGTCTTAAAGGCCGCGTGCCTCAAGACCGACCTCAAGGAGTGGGAGCATGGTGACCATACCGTCATCGGTGACAGGGGGGTAAGTGCCCGCCCTCCCCCCTTGCCCCTTCCCACCCTCCTTCCAACCCTCCCTCCGTCCCCCCCTCCTTCTCTGTGCGCAGGTGAACATGTCGGGCGGCCAGCGGGCGCGCATCGGTCTGGCCCGCATGGCCTACGGGGATGCCTCGCTTTACCTCATCGATGACGCCCTCTCCGCCCTCGATCCCAAGGTACGCCCCTCCCTCCCTCCTTCCCTCCCTCTCTCCCGCCCTCCCTCCTTCAAGGCCTCAAGCAACCCCCACCTCCTCTCGGCTTTACCAGGTCGGCCGTCGAGTGTTTGACCGCCTCATTTGCGGCCTCCTGAAGGGCAGCACCCGCATCCTGGCCACCCATCAGCTGCAGTACTTGCTCGTGAGTTGGGAATGGCGAAGAAAGGGAGGAAGGGAGGGAGGGAGGGCGGGAGAAAGGCGAAAGGCGAGCAGACATAATCGTTTTTACGTGTAATGTGTGTACACACACATTTTCTCACCCTCTACCTCTTGTCGCTGTGTACAGGAGGAGGAGGAGGTGCCCAAAGTCCTCGTCATTAAACGCGGCAAGATCCGAGGGGAAGGCACGATGCAGTCCCTACTGGTACGGCCCACGACCTTTCCCCACCCTCCCTTGCTCCCTCCTTCCCTTGCTCCCTCCCTCCCCCCCTCACCCCTTCCTTCCTCTCTTCTGACCCTCCCTCCCTCCTTCCCTTCTTCTCTTCTTAACCTCCCTCCCTCCCCGCAGTCCCGCGGCTTCTTCCCGGAAGCGCATCTGGAGTCGGCCCATTCGCCCACCGAGACCGGCGAGGGCGCGGAGAAGGGGGTAAGGAAGGGAGGAGGGAGAAGGCAGGGAAGGAGGGAAGGAGGGAAGGAGGAAAGGAGGAAAGGATGACCAGGAGCCACAGGCCATGGCATCATTTTCCCTTGCCCTTTTGTGCTCCCTCGACCCCCTCGGGACGCTTGCCCATCTTCGTCTCCGTGTGTATATCTCACAGGTTGCTGTCGGGGAGAAGCTGAAGCTGCCCTCGCGGCGGCACCGAGCACGTCCTAGCAACCTCCCTCCCGTCCTCTCCAGCAAGAGCCTCAATAGCCTCGACTCGGACACGGAGAGGGAGTCCCCGGCAGCGCATATGGCCGAAGGTGAGGAGCGAGAGACAGGGATGGACTGAAGGGTGGGATGGGGGAGCGAGAACAAGAGGGAGAAGCAAGAAGAGGCAGAGAGGGAACACGAGAGAGAGAGAGAGAGAGGGAGTTGGAAGGTGAGAGAAATACCGAGAGAGAGATTGAGAGAAATACCAAGAGAGAGATTGAGAGAAATACCAAGAGAGAGATTGAGAGAACAACCCTTGCGCGTCTTTTCAGGAAACCCTCCCCCGCGGCCCGACAGACGTCCATCCAACCCCAGGCCCTATCCATTCATCCATTTACCTCAAACCTCCCCGCCCAGATCCCGAGCGATTCAGCTCCAATTCCTCCTCGACTTTCGCGGCTCGGCTCAAGGCCAGCCTCAAGGGAAAGACACCCACCCGTAGCATCGCCACTGCCAGTCACTCCCATTACCCGCCCGTCCCGCCTGGCCCGGACGGAGAGCCCGTTGTAGTTGTGAGTGCCGACCATCTCGCCCTCCCTCCGTCCCTCCCTCCGTCCCTCCCTCCCTCCGTCCCTCCCCTCTCTGCGCGCCTTCTCACTGCACTATTTCCATTCAGTCGTGCTCTCCCTTGCCCGCGTGTCCCCCGACCCTCCTCCCTGCCTTCCCGAGCACAATCCCCTCACCGTCCTCTTCCCACCCCCCTTCCCGCCTCTCTAGCAATTGCGCACCACCCCCTCCCAACGCCAGCAACGACGACAGCAGCAGCAGTTGCCGCAGCTGCCGCAGCTGCAATCGCACACGAGCCAAGGGCAGCTTGTTTTTCCCATGACCCCGAGCAGCAGCGCGGCTATCATCAAGCGGACGTCGTCGTCGGTGTGCTTGGCCATGCCCCACCTGGAGTGCTCGCAGGACGGCATGATGCCGGGCCCTGTGTAAGCCGGGAGGGAGGAACGGAGGGAGGGAGGGAAGGAGGGAGGGAGGGAGGGAAGGCCTCACGACCCGCTTCTACTGCTAGTTTTGGTCGTGCATGAAGGTGATGTGTACTTTCATTGAGGTTTTGACGGTTCCCATCCTCCCTTCCTTTCTCCCTCCCTCCTTTCCTCCTTCTCGCAGGAGCCCCGACGACGACGAGGCCCTGTCAGACGACCTGGGTGGGGACGAATTCAACCAGCGCCCTCCCCCCATAGCCGCCCGCGTGCCTACCCCAAGCGTCCTGAAGAGCAAGGAGGAGGTGGACGAGCACATGGCCTACATGCGGCGCGCTCTGTCCACGAAAGAGGGGAGCTCGAGCGAGGTACGGTGGGAGGGAGAAAAAAAAGAAAAAAAAAGAAAAAAAAAGAAGAGGACAGGGAAAGCGGTGGGATGGGTGCTGAACGTCTTTTCACTCATTTCCCGTGTATTCTGTGCAGGACGAGGAGGACGAGGAGGAGGAGGACGAGATGGAAAACGAAAAGGCGACCTCCGTGCTTGCTGCCCCTGCGGCGGCTTTGGCGTTTGCGCAGAAGGAGGAAGAGAGGCAGGAGGAAGGGGAGGAGGACGAGGACGGAGAAGGATTTGCCAAGGGCGATTATGAGGAGAGTGCGGAGAAAGAGGAGGCCCGCAAAGACGCCGCGCGACATGTGGGTGCATTTTCTGCGTGGTCTTGTGCCCCTTTTCTCCTTTCTCCCTTATTCCCCCCCTCTTGACAGCGAGGTTTCCACTGAGCTTTTGACATGACCCTACCGGCGGACAGCCTCGTCACTCATCTATCTCCCTCCCTCCCTCCCTCCCTCCCTCCCCTTCGCAGGCGTCCATCATCGCCCTGGAGGAGCAGAACTCGGGCTCGCTGGGGATGGGCCCCTACACGGCCTACTTGAGGGGTATGGGTGGCGTGGCGGTCGGCGTCGGAGTCTTGATGCTCATTGCGGCGGGACAGGTGAGGCGGAGGGCAGGGAGGGAGGGAAGGAGGAAGGACGAGTAGGCTCGAGGGTCAATCCGTACGGGAACGAGGCATGGAGCGAGGACTTTCCAAGGTTGCTCTTTATGATAGAACAAACAAGGGAGGGAGGGGGAGAGAGAGGGAGAGAGGGAGGGAGGGAGGGAGGGAGGGAGGGAGGGAGGGCTTGCTTTCTTAGTTCGCAGGCGAGCGACTTATTCCCAACTTCTCCTTCCCTCCCTCGCTACAGGTGGTGGCCATTGTGAGCAACCTCTTTCTGTCGTACTGGGTCAAAATGCCGTTCGACAGACAGCAACATTCACGCTACGCCATCATCTATGTCGTCCTGGGTACGAGGGCGGGAGGGAGGGAGGGGGAAAAGAGGAGGGGGAGGGCTCTCTTCACCAACCAGAGCTGCGCTTCTACCGACTTACCCTCCCTTTCCTCCTCCCCTCCCTCCCTCCCTTTATTTGTTGTGTCCCAGTGGGCGTGGTGGGCGCAGTGTCGGTGGCGCGGGCCATGGTGGCTTTCCACCGCATGCTCCGCGCCAGCCACAATCTCCACGACGACATGATCCACGCCGTGCTCCGAGCGCCCATCAGGTAGACAGCGAGAGGGAGAGAAAGAGCGAGGGAAAGAGGGTGAATACAGTGAATACCGAGAGGTGACTAATCGACTCGCCTGCTTTTCTCTCTCTTCTCCCTCCTCCAGCTTCTTCGACTCGAACCCCACGGGCCGCATCATCAACCGCACGACCAAGGTAAAATGCCCTCCATCGACCCACCCACAGCCCTGCCTCGTCTAATACCATCCCCTTCCTCCCTCTCTCCCTCCCTTCTTTCTGTCCCCCGCAGGACGTGCTGATGTGCGACGCCCTGCTGCCTGTAACAATGTTCTCGTTCCTACAGACCATGCTCATGTGCCTGGGCACCATCGGTGTCGTCATCTCGGTCAACCCCTGGTACGTCGGTCACACCAAAAGCAGAGAGAGAGCGGGGGAAGGCAGGGAGGGAGGGAGGGAGGAGGGAGGGAGGGAGGAAGGGAGCACACATGCTCACGCCGACCCCACCCACAGGCTGCTTATCATCCTAGCCCCCCTGGCCGTATCCTTCATCCCCTTGCGTCGGCAATTCCTCAACACGTCTCGGTACGTTCGTCGCCCATTTCCCCCTCCCTCCCTTCGTCTTCCCCGTCCATCACACACTCACGCGTTCCTGCGCCCTCCCTCCCTCCTTCTCCCCCTCCTCCTCAGCGAGGCCCGCCGTCTGGAGTCCGTCGCCCGTTCGCCGGTGTATGCCCTCTTCTCCGAGGCCATGGACGGTCTCCCCACCATTCGCTCCCTCGTCATCGGCGCTCTCTTCCAGGTGCGCTCTGCCCCTCTCTGCATTCGGGCCTCCCTACTTCCCTCCCCTTCTCTGCATCCGTGCCTCCCTACTTCCCTCCCTCCTCCGTATTTGCTTTCTTTCCCTCCTTTTTCTCTGCTTCCCCCTCCTTCCTCTTCCTCTTTCTCCTCTTCCCCTCTTCTTCATTTTCTTTATTCTGACCATCGTCATCATCATCGTCATCATCATCATCTTTTTTTTTTTTTTTCCTCAGAGCGAGTTTGCTCGGCGACTCGACGACTTTTCCCGGCCCTATTTCATCTTCTTCGCCGCGGGCAGGCACTTGGGCTTTCGACTGGTGAGGGAGGGAAGGAGGAAGGGAAGGAGGGACGGACCGAGGGAGGATGCAGGGGGGAAGAGAAAAGACGAGAAGAAGCATGTCTTCAGTGACTGAGCTTGGACCTTTGCGTGCCATCTTCTGACCCCATCCCCTTACTTACCTACATACAGGACTTTCTATGCTGGCTGATGATGGCAGCCACGGCCTTCGCCTCCATGGCCGCCGCTGACGCCGCCAGCGGGATCTCGAAGTGGTATGCCCTCCCTTTCCTCCTATCCGCCCCCCCCTCCTCTCTCCTTCATACCTACCCTATATCTCACTCGCTCCCCCTTCCTTTTTACAGGCTCGTGGGCATGTCGCTGATGTACGTACTGCAGCTGGCGGCCATCTTCCAGTGGGCCACGCGGCAGAGCTCGGACGTCGAGAACCAGATCGTCTCCGTCGAGCGCATCCAGCAGGTCCGCGCCTATCCCCTTCCTCTCTTCCATCCTTCGCTTCTATTCTCTCCTCTCTTCTCTTTCGCGGCCTGCGTGCTGTTCCAACCCTTGCTTGTACTAGTTTCCTCCAACATTATTGCTCATGTTTCCCTCCCTCCCTCCGGGGGTCCCTCCCTCCCTTCTTACAGTACTGCCTGCTGCCCCCTGAGGCTGACCTCCTGTCCATCCCCGGCCGAGCGCCTCCAGCCAACTGGCCTGACAAGGGCAGCATCGTCGTCGACAATCTGCAGGTGGCCTATCGACCGGTAGGGACAGAGGGAGATGGGAAGGAGAAAAAAACAGAGAGAAAGAGAGATTGGGAGTGAGGGATGGAGGGATGGAGGGAGGCGGGCAGGCATAAACCTTACGATGTAACCCGCAAGTACCGCCTACAACCACAAGCACTAAATGTTGTCTGTTTTTTCTGTTTTCCCCCCTCAGGACCTCCCTCTGGTCCTTAAGGGGCTGACTTTCTCCATCCCAGGGGGGGCACGGGTGGGTATCGTGGGCCGGACGGGCTGCGGGAAATCGTCGCTTATCCAGGTTAAAGGGAGGGAGGAACAGAGGGAGGGAAAGTGGAAAAGAGGGAAGGAGAGAGGACGGGAAAGAGCCTAAACATGAATGTCGGAATACGTTCTACAGTCTTCAAGATGTTTGATTTACCTCCTCTCATCTCCCTCCCCTTCTCCCTCGCCTTCCTCTCCCAAGGCCCTCTTCCGTCTGATGGAGCCCAGTGGCGGGTCTATCACCATCGATGGCATCAACACCTCCACTCTGGGGCTGCATGACCTGCGCCGCCGGCTCTCCGTCATCCCTCAGAACCCTTTCCTGTTGAGCGGCACGCTTCGGGAGAATCTGGATCCGACAGGGGTGAGGAGGGAGGAAAAAAGGGCGGGGGGAATGAGAGAGGAAAAAGGTAGAGAATCAGTTATATGAGACTAACAGACATATGACACACGGTATATTTCAGGTGCACGATGACGCGGCTATCTGGTCAGCCTTGCGAGCTGTGCAGATGGAGGACCAGGTACGAGAAACAGCGAGCGGGCTTCTCGAAGAAACCTTCCTTTCTTGCAGACCTTCCCCATCCACTCCCCCCCTCATCCTCCCCCCCTTCCATCCCTTGTCTGGTAGGTGCGAATGATGGGCGTGGACTTTGGCGCGCTGAGCAGCAACACCCCCGTGGGCGCCTCCTTGCTCACGCCCTTCTCCCGCAAGCGAAGCCTCAGCGGTTTCCCCTCCACCCCGACTCCCACGAGCGGCTCTACCAACAGCATGTTCCGCCCCCTACCCATGCACACCGATGTCAGTTCCATGCTTGAGCCCTTTGGTAAGCATGCAACATTCTTCCTTTCATTTGCATCCCGCTGTTGCTTCCATGTTCTTGTTTTTCTTCTTTTCCTCTTCCACAAAGATGTCCTGTCGTTTAGTAGCTTCTGCTCGTGAGCCCTCGCTTACGTTTCCTCTGCCCCCCGTCCCCTTCCTTCTCTCCTCCCTCGCTCCTAGGTCTCGAGGGCCCTGGATTGGACTGGCGCGTGACGGAGAATGGCGGCAACCTCTCGTTGGGCGAACGCCAGCTGCTCTGCCTGGCCCGTGCCATCCTCAGTGCCACGCGTATATTGGTGTGCGATGAGGCGACGGCCAACGTCGATGTGGAGACGGACCAGAAGGTAGGTAGTGAGGGAGGAAAAAAAGGGCTGGAGGGAGGACGGGCAGTGTCGCATAGTAAGCGAAGCCTACCTTTCACTTGATACGTCGTTCCTTGTCCTCCCCCTTTCTCCCTCCTCCCCCCCCCGCACAGATCCAACGCGCCATCCGAGAACGTTTTTCCACGGCCACGGTCTTGATGATTGCGCATAGGTAAGAAAAGAATTGCCAGAGAATTAGCGATAATAATGAAGGACGGGAAGGAGAGAGGAAGAGGGAATGAAGAAGCAAGGAGAAAAACATTTGTCTGATCTCGTTTGTGTCATTTCCGAAACGGACGCTCACATACAGGCTCAACACCATCATCGACTCGGACATCGTCTTGGTGCTGGAGGCGGGCCGCGTCCTGGAGATGGGCCACCCACACGAGCTCCTCAACACGCCGGCAGGTGAGTGGGCCTTGAGGGAGGGAGGAAAAGAAGAGGAAGGGAGGAGGAAGGATATGGAGATGGTCACGAGAGGATGTGAGCATTCGTGTCGAAATGTTTAAAATTTGTGATGAAGTCCCTTTAGTACCGTGCCCGCCCGCCTGGTATTGTCGCACACTCATTCAATTCCCACCTACCCTCGCTCGGTCTCTCCTTCCCTTCCTTCACGTAGGCTTACCCGCATCGAAGGGTGGTTTCTTGTCGCTGGTGATGGAGACGGGACCTGACACCGCCGCCTCCCTCAAGGAGATGGCGCAGGCGTCCTGGGAGGTCAAGCGGAAGAAGGATGAGAAAAAAAGCTCGCAGAATTAAGTGGGAAGACAAAGGATGACGGGTGAGGTGAGGGTGTCGATGAGGTGAGATTGCATGGATGAGATAGAAAATGATAAAAATAATTAGACGGGTAAGGTTTGAGGAAGGGTCGCAAAAGAAGTTGTTTTTGGTGCAGAGAAGGAAGGAAATCATCAGAAAGAAATGAAGTGCTCGCAAGGAACAAAAGGAGAGATGCGAGAGGATAAAGCCGGCTGTGATGTTCAATGGACGACGACGCTGTCGACAGTGTGGCGCTTAAGACACAAATTGTAACATGAGTAGGGAGGGGGAGAGGGCGTCCAAATAGCGAACAGAGCAATGTAACAAATCTCATGAAAAAGATTAGATTGCATCATGTGGTATGAGAAGAAAGTAAAGCTATGTGAAACCGCGGTATATATTGCTTACAGTCACTTGCTTTGCTTTCGCCCGCGGGCCCCCTCTCCCTCCTCTCCATTACTAGCTACCGTACACCACGTCAGCACCCTCCTATCTCTATGTGGTTTTCGTCGCCTCCCGCTCCTCTTCCCCCAGCTCTTCCGGCATTGACTTCATTCGTATCTGTTTGGGCACGTCTCCCCCCGCTGGTGGGGGTGACGGATGGCGCTTGGGGTGCAGGATAATCTCTCTCCTTACCGAGGTCGGGGTCGGGGGTTGGATCTCGACCACGCTCTGTGACAGGAGAAAGGGAGCGGAGGGACGAAGGAAATACCGAGTGAATACTGATTGCGCTTCATTATATTCCTGGATCATTGATCCTATTCTCTTTTTCTATCACTATCTTGCGATCCCCCTCGCTCATCCTACCTTTAGCACGTCGCGCGTTCAACGTCCTCTCTCCTCCACGCCCTTCCCCTCCCTCACCCCCTCCTCATCTGTCTACCCTGACCTTATACTTGTTGACAAAGTAATCGTCCAAGATGAAGTTTCGAAGCTCGAGCAAGCGCTGGGGGCGGAGATTCATCTAGAGTGAATTGGTGGAAGTGGGGGGCGGGGGGGGGAGAAAGGGAGAAAAGAAGGGAAGGACGGAGGACGATATTGGCATGTGAGCGGACGACAAACATCTTGCGACAAATTATGGCAAAGACAGCTCCTACGACCACCCGACGCAACAGAGGCATATCAACGACAGGAATACGGAGTAAGGACGAGGGGAGAAGAAGCCGCCCATACCTGGCTGCCAGTCGGAAGGATGATGACCCGGACGCTGTGGCCTTGCTCGAAGAACTCGTCGACACGCCTCAGTTTGATCAGCAAATCGTGGTCCGAGATGTTTCCCTGAAAGATGTCGGAAGAGGAAGGGAGGGATATTGTGGTCGGTGAGGGCCAATTTCGCGCGTTGACACGGCAGGGTCGCCTTCGTGCTTGCTTTCACATCTCTCTATTCCTCCCTCCCTGCCTCCCTACCCTGATGCTGATCTCCTTCAAAGTGTTGCTGCTCTTCTTCATCCGTCTCTCCTTCTTCTGCCGCTGGTACTCTTCACGACGGGCGTTCATGAGCTTGCAAACCCAGGGCTCCGAGGCCGTGGTAACTGCCAGCGTGGACAGGAGGGAAAGTTGGGAGAGGAGAATTAGCACATGGTGAAAGCTGCGGCTGCTGAATACTAAAACGGATGAAAAAAAAGTGAAAATGGGCTAGAACTTCTTCATCTTTCCTGTCTCTCCCGTTTTCCCAGCTCTCTTTCCATCCAATCCTTACCCAACACCAGGTCTAGCCCCACCTCCTTCGCCTTCGCCAAGGCCTCCTGTCGAGAGACAACGGTAGAGGTGGGCGGCCCACTCGACCCTTCTTCTTTAAATACCAGGCGGATAGTACGCGCTTTGATGGCCTCGTTGATCACAAAGGCACTGAGAGAAGGGAGGGCGGAAGGGGCGGGATGAGAGGGGGAGAAGGGGAAAGAGGAGCATCACGCTACTCCTTCCACTCGCTCACCCATACTGTCTTTCGCCCTGCACCTACCTCTCTTTAGCCGGATTGTTCGAGCTTTTCCCTCTAGGGCCACCACCGCCACCGGCTCGCTTGGGCGCCGGGGCGGCGGTCGGAAGGGTTGTGCTGATGCTCCTCCCACCACCCCCACCAAGTCCGGAGAGCGACTGCGGCAGGAGGGGAGGGTTGTCTTGCCTTGGCCTCCTTCTTGAGCTTGTGACGGCACATATTTTTTTGCAGACGGTGGTGTGTGTAATGGCTGTAGGGAGGAGGACGGCGAGACGGCTCACTCGAGGCAGCATTGTAAAGTGAGAGTGGGGAGGCGATGATGGGGATGCTTGTGACGGGGAGGAGCGCACTGTCCTTGAGCAGGGCTCAGCCAGAGATCTAATGAATGATGAAGAGGATGTAGGGTGAGTGTGATGACAGGTGGATGGACCGGCGGTCGTGTGGTGAATGTCATGGACTCTGCTGCGTAAGGCTGGCTGGGGCGTGCGTGCTTCTCGTTGGGGAGCGTTCGCCAAAATGGAAGGAAGGCGGCAAACCACAGACTCATTATTGATAGACCAACCCGACGACCAAACGTCCACAGGCACTTCCAGGAGCACCTGCAGTAGAACGAGCAGCCTACAATGGAGGCCTTTTCTGCCTCGGCATCGTCCTTCTACTCGTCTGCTGCTTCTGCTGACAATCATCATCATCACCATCCTCCTCCTTCCTTCCATCCCGCTTTCGACGACGAGCCTTCATTTCCCCCTCCAACCCCCCAGTCATCGGCTCCTGCGCCATTTCCCTACACGCGGCACCTGGATGGTTTCCTCTACCACAAAAATTGGACAAATGTGCAGGTAAAATAATAAAGAGGACGGCACAAGGTGAATGGGAAGAGGGAATGGAGAGGGGAAATAGGAAGAAAGCTCGAATGCACGTCCTTCGACATCCAGTTACGCCCTGAATACAGCGTCATCGTAATCAGGGTGCATCAATCTCTTCCGCGTAGTCCGAAATCGGCCACAGACGCTTTTTGCTTTCCTCACTCTTCCGTTGTCCCCTACCCCACGTTCTCCTTTCCCTCATCCTCCACAAGGACACAGTCAAGGATGCTCTCTTTTTTTGTGCTCGCGCCTTACAAGAACAGCACCAAGAGATCCTTATATTGAAAAAGCAGCAGCGAGAGAGCCAGGTGAGAACACGAGAGAAAGGAAGGGAGAGAGAGGAAGCGGGAGGTTGATGCTTGAGGAGTGGCAACCAAGGCAGAGAGGGAAGGGGTGGAGAATTTATTTACATTCTCATTCACAGGAGAGTGAGCGAGGGGTGGCCTTGGAATTGGAAAGGAAAGTGGGGGCATTGACGTCGGCGGTGAGCAACGTGCAAGAACAGGTAGGTAGGTAGGGAGGGAAGTAGGGAGGGAAGGAGGGAGGGAAGGAGGGAGGGAGGGGTTGTTGGTCGTCGCAGCAAATTTTGTTGATGGGCGAATATCACATACGTAGGAACGGAGCATGATTGTGGCTCTAGAGGTGGTGCGAGACGAGGCTAAGAAAAAGCTAGCAGCGATAGAGGATGGGATGCAAGCGGTGAGGAGACAAGAAGGGAGGAAGGGAGGAAGGGAAGGAAGGAGGGAGGAGGGAGACTGACACACTCTCCTCATCATTACACGATATACATGCATGTGCAGCTTCGTGATCGGCTGTACAAGGAAACGACCGCTTTGGACGCCCTAAGAGAAGCGGTATGTGAGAGAATCATGGTGGCAAGTTTTTTTCCATTGTCCCTGTGACCTTCCCTCCCTCCCTCCTTCCCTCCTTCCCTCCTTCCCCCGGCCCATTCCTGACCCAGTCCACTCGCCTCGAGGCCAGGGTGGAGGGCACAACAGAGGAGGTTAAGAGGATGCACCACTTATCAGACAAGCGGAGGCAGGAGGTAGAGGAGGAGGGGGAGGAGGAGGAGGAGGAGGAGGACTACTCGGACGAGGCGAATGAGGAAGAAAAGGAAGGGGATTGGAAGGAGCGTCTACAGATGGAGGTGGGCATGCAGGGGCGTCAATGGCGGGAGACAGGCCAGGTGCGTGATCAGTTAGTTCTGTGGGTGGATTCGGTGAGGGTTCAGGTGCACGACATGAGCCAATGAATGGACTCGGTCCTCGATAAGGAGGGCGTCGTATACATCAAACATTGTCAGGATGGAAGAGGCGAGGTCTTATATAAATACCCTTCTGTCCTTCTTAGGAGGAAAGAGCATAAGCCTTATTAACACCTTATATTAATATTAATACCCTCCTGTGCTTCTTAGGAAGGAAGAGCATAAGCCTTATTAACACCCTCCTGATATTCTCAGGAGGGAAGAGACCAAAAGCTCAACGAGCAATAGGTTTCATTCCCCTTCTCTCCCTACTCTCCTCCCGCCCCTCCCGCCCCTCCTTTCTTGGCACAGGCAACGTCGAGCACCAAGCAGCTGGCCAGCGTGTTGACAGCCCGTGTCGATCGACTGGAAGCAATTATAGAGGTGAGGGATGGGTGGAGGGAAGGAGGGAAGGAGGGAAAGAGGGAAGAGCTTGGGGTATCTAGAAGAAAATGTGCTTGGAATCCTCCCGCCCCGTGTCCAACTCCTCCCTCCTTCCCTCCCTCCCCTCTTTTCCCTCCCCTCCTCCCTCCCTCCCTCCCTCCTCTCTTTCCCTCCCTCGTCCACCATCACATCAAGGCGAGTGAGAAAGAGAAGGAGAAGGACAAGACAGCCCTCCTCCTCCTGCAAGACAAGGTGACTCGCCTCACGCACGACGTGTACAGCATGCACACCTCCCTCGCCGAGCACCAGGGCGAGGAGGAGGAGGAGAAGGAGGGGGAGGTCGAAGAGGAGGGGAAGAGGACAAGACATGCGCAAAAGGTCAGCGAAATACCGTGCAACAAACACCCTCACCATCCACTCCCTCCCTTCTTCCCGCCTTCACCGGCCTCGCCGTCGGCGTTGGTGGGCCGGTGGTTGTGGAAGAGCGGCGCCAGGAGAATGGTCACGAGGACTGGGGGCTGGATTTTGTGGGAGGTGAGGAGGGGAGGGAGGGAGGGAGGGCAGGAGGGACGGGGAGGGAGGTAGTGAGGGCAGGAGGGAGGGCATGGGAGGGAGGGAGGGCAGGAGAGAAGGGGAGGGGGGGAGGGAGGGCAGGAGAGAGGGAGAAAAGAAAAGAGCCAGACATAAAAAAGATGCAAGGAAATGTCTTCTTTTGATTTCCTCTTCCATCACCCTCTGGCCCTTCCCTTCCTCCCTGTCCCTCCCTCCTCTCATCCAGAAACAAGCGGCGAACCCCGTACTTCGTCCCTCCCTCCAAGCCAGAGGGCCTCCTCCCCCTTCCTCCTCCTCCTCCTTTTCAGCGGCAGGGGCAACAACAGCAAGAGCAGCAGGAGCAGCAGGAGCACTCTGCTTTGCGTGGCAGCCTATGGCGAGTGATGTGGGTGTGGCGGCTGGCGGGCTTTACCAACTGGTGGTCGGTGTTTAACCGTCGCGGAAGGTAGGGGGGGAGTGAGGGAGGTGGGTTTGGGGGGCGGGGAGGGAGGGTGGAGTGAGG
>Ga0160420_100166_pt1 | contig 37769 bp, 21 predicted proteins | sample CelAP2metagpilot_FD_108197 | JGI IMG/M metagenome (GOLD analysis project Ga0160420, IMG submission 108197) | Phycosphere-associated microbial communities from algal ponds in Kailua-Kona, Hawaii, USA - Cellana AP2-5-5 metagenome pilot | ecosystem: Engineered > Artificial ecosystem > Aquaculture >...
ATTTTAAAAATATTAATTTTAAATTTTTTTCTCTTGGCGCCCGCCTTTCTCCTTTTTTCCCCTGCCCCCCCCCCCCCCCCCCCCCCCACGGGGCGTGAAAAAAAAAACGCACCTATCTAAGGTCAGGGACCGTGTGTAGCACGCCAAGGCTGCCTCAAAGTTGCCGTCCCTGTAAAATACATTTCCCTGTTCTCGTACATCCGTCGCGTCCTCCTCGCCTCGCTCCCTCCTGAATTTTCGCTGTCTTAGGGCCTCGTCTTTGGCCGCCATGACCTCCTCCCACGCGAAAAGCTCCCGCGTGCAGTCTTGCACTGCCTGGACGTTGGCCTGCATTTGGCCTTGCGCCCGCTGCGCCAGCATCCGGGGGTCCATTTGTTGTCTCTCTAGTGTTATTGGTGATTCTGTGCTTTCGGTGCGGATCGAGTGGCATATTTTAGACGCTGAAAAGTGAGTGAAAACCCGTATGGGCCCAGGTCGACCATACTCTCCCTCTACTGCCCCGAGAAGACAGGAAAGGCAACATGAAGTCAGGAACCGAGTCATGTTCCCATTCCCACCCACACAAAGCAGCACCACACGCTCCAACATAAATATTCCATCCGTTGCATGGCATCGTGCGGTCGTCATGCCGTGGTGTGATTTCTTGGTACTGAAAGCGTATAGTAGCCAAGAACCACCCCGCTCTTCTTCTTTGCAGCCTTACGCGTCGCACACTTAGAGATTACATCACCCACCTGTACTTACCACCTACGTCTCTCAACAAATTCACTGCAGGTTCGGACCATCGACGCACTGCAGCTTAAGGCGTTCAGGAGAAACAGAGTGCCGGATTGCCCGATCGGTCGGCCTCCCCTCTCCCGTGCTGCGACCGCGACGAACACGCTGCGAAGCAACGTGTCTGCTGCGGAACCGGGACAGTAACTCACACACGACAACGACAAGAGATATAAGATTTTGGAGAGGTGAATGATAAAGCGCGGTGACGGTAACCTCGCCTAGAGCTCGTACACAGACGCACCAAGATCCATGGCACCCAAGAAGACAGCTGGAGGAAGTGCTGCTTCGGCTGGGGAAGCCAACGGTAACTCTAGTACAGGCGGGGGCACCAAGCGCAAGGCTGATGGAAGTGGTACCGCTGTCACTGCTTTAAATAGTGCCAGCGTAACTGCGGCCAGTTGCAGTAGTACCGGTGGTGTTGGCAGTAAGAAGAAAAAGAGCACCGGGGTACAGAAGACACTCCAGGCGGCTCTCTCTGGGGAGTGTGACACGATTGCGTTGCTCAAATACCTGCACGAGGACATTGCCGAGATCCGACAGCAACAAGTTAACGAGGCAGCAGCAGCAGCACTCGCAGCTACTGCTGGTCCCTCCACCGCCACTGCCACCGACCACCGAGAGCAACAGGATGGGGCTCAAGTAGAAGAACCCGACGACGGAGGCAGCAACAAAATCCCCTCCACTCACCGGCAACGTAGTGCCGCCACCACCGCCGCTGCCTCGCATCTAGAATCATTCCTTGTCGGACACAAAGTTGATCTTTTTAATGCGGCTGGTGAGATGAAATCAGGTCGTATCTTGCGATATGACGCAACGAAAGACCAACATTTTATAGCGCTGGAGTCCACAGGGGTCAGAAAATGGGTGACTCTTAGAGAAGAATCCGCCCGAATATCTCTTGAGATAATCTGGGGGAGGATTTACGGTGCCCCTTGGTGGCCTGGGGAGATCTGGTGCCACACGCGAAAGTTTTTAGAAGGGGAGCGCCCTTACCCCCTAGTGGAGGGCAAATTGCTTGTCGTGTTTTTTGCGGGTAATACACACGGCTGGATCAATCCAGCAGGCAATCTGGAGGGACAAATTCGGTTGTTGATGGAGGAGGTGGACGGGGAGATGATGAAGAAACTGGAAAATAAGAAGTTTGCCAAGGATAGAGCGAAGATTGAGTTGGCCTTGCAGGAAGGGAAGCAGGAGCAGCAGAAAATTTTTGAATGGCAGGATCGGGCGGTGGCGGAGGCGATGAAGGAAAGAGTAACGGCTGCTGTTATGGGGATGGGAGGAGGAGTGGGGGGGGGGAAGGTGGCCGTAAAGAGGCCTCCAAGGGGGGGAGAATGGCAGGGGCGGCTTTTTAAGTTGTTTAGCAAGAAGATTAATTACCCGACGGGGGGATGGTTGACGGGGGTGGTGCGGTTGTATTCAAAGAAATCGAAGCTGCATTTGATCGTGTATGACGATACGGGAAGAGCGCCCGAGTGGTGTGATTTTGCGAAGACGGTTGTGGAGGAGTTGAGTGAAAGAGACATTGCTGGAGTGAGGCAAGCGACGATGAAGCCAAAGGCACTCACCATGACGAGGGGGCATGATCAACTGATGATGGACGAGGCGAAGGCAAAGGCCGAAGCAGCGAAGCCAAAGTGTTTGAACTGCCAGACGCCGCGAGACTTTGAGGAGATGGTAGGCTGTGCGCTATGTTCTGCTTTGTATCACCCTTTGTGTGTGGACTTGGCAAGGTCGAAGCCTGGAGGGCGGCATTGCACGGCGCCAGGGGGGGGGTGGATATGTCCTTCATGTGTGTGTTGTCAAGGGTGTGGGGCCAAGGAACGCGACTTGGCTCTGGCAGCAGAGAGCAACATCGGCAGCGGCAGCAGCAGTAGTAGTAGTGGGAGTTACTTGGAAGAGGTCAAGTTGGATGCACATAGAGGGGTGTTAGCTTGTGGGACGTGCTTGGTCAAGTACAACAAGAAGGAGTTCTGCCCTTCTTGTGCCCAGCCCTGGTATGCCCAGCCCGATGAAACGATGGAGGAGGAGATTCTACGACTCCAGGCGCAAAAGCAGCACCAGGAGCAGCAGCTGCAGGAGGAAGAGGTGTTGGTCAAGATGGAGGTCGAGAAGGTGGGAGGGGAGAAGATATCATTACATCAGGAAAAGGGGGAGCAGCAACCGCAGGCAAAGCAGGAAGAGAAAGAACTGGAACCTCATAAAAGAGACTCGGCATCACCACCACCGAGACTACTGCGGGCATCCTCCCCCCAATCCCAAGCAGCAGCAGCAGCACAATGGCGGGAAGAAGATCGGCGCATGCTCAAGTGCGATCGCCCCGGATGCCCTCTCTGGGTGCACGCCCGCTGCGAACGCCTTCCTCCTGAAGAATACGACGCTATGAATAATCCTTCTAAACCTCACACCCTCTGCATCGAATTTTTCTGCCCCGGCTGTCGTCCGGAAGCCCTGCAACCTCTTCTCTCCCTTTTGGTCAGTGAGGATCAGCTTCTCCTGTTTGCCGAGCCAGTGACAGAGGAGATTGCGCCCACGTATTTCGAAGTCATTCGACGCCCGATGGACTTGACAACCATGGCCAACAAGCTCTCTCGCGGGGAGTACCGCAATGCCCAGGGCCTGCGTGATGACTTGGAATTAATGGCGCGGAATGCTTTGACATTCAATGCGACCAACAGCAAATACTGGAAGGAATCCCTCCGGTATTTCCGAGCTGCAGTGAGTAAGCTCCAGGCGGCCGCTCCGGACAAGACTCGGCCTTCTGTTTGGGCGAAGGATATCATCGAGTTGGTCAATAATGGAAAGCGTGGTGGGAGAGGGGCAGGGGGGATAGGAGCGATCGAGGCGGTGTTTGAGGCGGAAGTGCAGAATCAACGACAGAAGGAGCAACAACGAGCATCACCATTGCAACCGCAAGGAGAGCAGCAGCATCACCACCAGCTAGGGATGTCGTGTGGAGGTGTGGATGGCGGGGCGTTGGCGAACTGTGTGAGGGAGATAAAATACGAGGAAGGGAGGGAGGGAGGATTCAATGGCCTCGCTCACACTTCGACTGGGAGCGCGCACGGGCAACTGCACCAGCTTCATGAGCCACAGCAGCATTACTACCATCACCACCATTACCAGCAAAAGAAGAAGCGCGGTACCGACTTGACTCTTCACAAGTGGGATGGGCCAGAGAACTTTGCGGGAGGAACAGAAGTTCTGATAGGGGAGCAAGAAGCCTACTATGGTGCATGGCTTGAGGCATGCTTAGTGTGTGGTGCAACGGGGGACCCGGCCCAGCTTTTATTCTGCATGGATTGTGGCGAAGCGTTTCATTTTTATTGCTTACAGGTCCCTGGGATCGAGCAGATGGATGCTTATACCCGTGCCACATGGCGATGTGCAAATTGCAAGTTGTGCGAGGTGTGTGGGACATGTATTGAACGGGAGGAAGGGACACTATTGCAGTGCGAGAAATGTGATAAGGGGTATCATATGTCGTGTTTGCACCCGCCTTTGGCGGTTGCGCCGAAGGATCCGTGGTACTGCGGGAGTTGTGTGAATTGCCGGCTGTGTGACGGGGCACCGCCGAGCTGTGGGAGGAAGTGGAGTTGTCATCCTTTGGTGTGTTACGACTGTGGGGGGTTTCAGGAGAAGAATGCAGAGATGCGACTTCGTTGTCCGATCTGCTTACAGGTCTCCATTTACGACAAGGAGACAACTATGAAATTGCTACTGATGGAAGGGGCGGATGACAAGGAGAAAGTATTGGTCCAGTGCAATTCCTGTCGTTTGTGGGCGCATGCGTCGTGTGATGCCACGTCTCGGATTATAGAAGAGAAGAAGAAACTCTTGTCGGCGCAGGGGATAGTGGTGGGGAATGCGCGGGTATGGACGAGGGAGGACTTTGCGGCAGGCTATAATTTTGGTTTTGAGTGTCGACGATGTTTGTTGATGGAGAAGGAAAGGCAAGATTGGCTGAGGAGAGAGCAGGAGGCAGAGCAGGAAAGGCATAGATTGAAGGCTCTGGAAACTGTCCGGGCAAAGCAAGAGCAGGAGCAACTGCGGATTCGAAAGGAGCAAGAGCAGCAGCGCCAGTTGCAGCAGCAGGAAGAGGAGCGGATACGTCGGCAGCAGCAGGAGGAGCAGCAGCAACTTGCATATTCCCAGCATTATCGGCAACAGCAGCAGCAGGCGCAATCGTACTACCCTCACCAGCAGTTCTACCACCACTATCACCAGCAACAGCAGCAACAGTCGCAGCCGCAGCAGCAGCAGCAGCAGCAGCAGCAGGGCCAGGGTGCTAATGCTGCGTCAGCTGGTGCAACCGCTCGGGCTGTTTTCCCCGGCTGGGATGTTGCTCCCCATCCCTCTTCTTCCTTCGTGACATCCAGTTCAGGCGGATGTGGAGATAGGGGAGGGGCGGGTGGATCCCAAAATGGACGAGACATGGAAGCAGCAGAGATCATACGTTCCCTCCAGCAAGTCGCCTCGCATTCTGATGGCAGCAGTGGCGGACATTCCTCTTCTTCCTCCTCCGTTGGCACTGCCGCCTCTGCCTCGCAACACCCCCCTCCTTTCCAACCCCATCACCAGCATCAATATCAGCAGCTCCAGCACAAGCACGTGAACGGGCATCATGTCACAAACTCCACTTCACTCGGTCGCTTGCTTTCTGGCGAGAAATCCCGTCTGAATGGTAGCGTCCTTCCAGCTCCTACACCTGTCCCCGCCCCCCCTCCCTCCCTGCCCACACCAATCCCTACTCCTTGCTCAGGTGCTGATTTCTCTCGTGGTGTCTATTCGAATCCAGCAGCAGCTGTAGCAGTAGCAATGGCGCCGCGGCCCGGGGGAGGACCAACTCGTCCATCCGGTGGAGGCCATTCTTCCTTCCCTCATCTTCCACAACAGCAACAAATACAGCAACAGCACCCGTTTACAGTGCCGAACCCGTACAGTAGCTCCTATTCTCCTCTTCCTTTTACTGGCATCAACCCTCAGGTTCATGCGCACAATAGTGCTGCGGCTGTTGCGTACTATCAAGTAGCTCAAGCAGCTCAAACAGCAGCAGCACAGGCGCAATACATGGGCACGGCTGCAGCGATAGCGGCGGGTGGCTCCACCTCCTCGACCTCTCTCCAGTCCGCCTCCTCATGCCCGCCTTCCCTATCGTCTTCCTCTTCTTCTTCTTCCTGTAACCTGTCACCTTCTGGTCCCTCCTCTGGCGCGAACAACAGTGCGGTGGACACGAACGCGAGTGACAGCGGAGGTACAGCAGCAGAAGGGCGGCACCAGCCTCAGGGGCACCCTCTTTTGCACCCTTTTTACCCTCCCAACGCTCATCCAAACCCTCAGGCGCTCGCAAACCCCTACTACTACCAGCAGTACCACTTTCACCGGCAGCAGCAACTCCACCTACAGCAGCAGCAAGAGCTGCTATTCAGACGACAGCGAGAGCAGCACCAGCAGCAGCAGCAGCAGCAACAACAACAACAACAGCAGCAGCAGCAACAGCAGCAGTCGACGGATGATGCACCAGGACCGCCCAGCTTGGGCATGGCTAAGGCGAGCAAGCCGAAGATGAGCAAGACCATCGACGCCGAGGAGCAGCAGCACTATCATCACCAACAGCAGCAGTACGAGCAACAGCTCTTTCAGCGGCAGCATATCCACCAGCAGCAGCAACAGCAGCAAATATTAGAGCAGCGGAAGGCAGCAGCAGCTGCTACTGCAGCGGTGCAAGACAGTTGTAACAAGGGTCACCACGCCCACCAGCAGCACCAACAATATCTTTCCGGCCAGAAGCAGCAGCAACAGGAGCAGTACCATCGCCAGCAGCACCAGCAGCAGCATCCTGAGACCGTGCGTTTTGTACTCCCTGACGTTTTCCCCGGCCAAAATGACCCGAGAGTCAAGGAGGAAGAACGAAAGGTGAAACTCCGTAAGCTGCTAGCCCTGCACAAGATAGAAGGAGAGGGCTCCGCAGAAGAAAATGAAGGAGACGCCATGATGATATCCTCATCCCTAGTGATTAAGCCCTTGCTAGGCTGGAATGGCGGGGCAGTCTCTACTGAAATGGAGGCCCAGTTGGGCGGATTGTGGGAAGATCAACGACACTGCAGCCTGTGCAAGCTTCGGGGCGATGACCCCTTTCTAGGTCGACTCCTGCTGTTGGAAGAGAAGGAACGTGCTGCCTGGATTCATTTGAATTGTGCTGCGTGGTCGAGTGAGGTGTTTGAATCGGAGGGAGGGCTGTATAACGTGGGGGCTGCGAGGAGTCGAGCGAAGAATTTGAAGTGTGTGGCATGTGGTGTGAGTGGGGCGACGGTCGGATGTAATGCTCCTGGATGTAAGGAGAATTATCACTTCATCTGCTCGCTTGGGAAAGGGTGTCGCTTCTTTGCAGACCGCCGTGTGTTTTGTAAGAATCATCAGGCTGCTGCTGCGCTTCAGGTGAAGACAACAAAAGGTGGAAAGCCCTGTAAGCCTTGCGAGGAGCTGCCTCCGATGGACTTGCTTGAAGAAAATTCGTTTTTGAAGATCATACCTGCGCCGCCTACTTCCTCGGGGGCAGCAGCAGCAGCTGCTGCGGCAGTAATTGCAGCGGGAGGGGGGGTGAAATCGGTCCAGGGTTTGTCGGAAGGCGTGGCCCTGAGGGTGGGGGCGTTGACTCTTTTTGAGCTTGGAGAGATGGAGAGTAGTCCATTTTTCCACACCGAAAGATTTATATTCCCGAAAGGCTACCGAGCAAGTCGGATATTTTGGTCGGCCGTGAAGAAGCATGAGAGGACGTTGTGGATGGTGATGATTATGAGTACGGATGATAAAGAAGGGGGGAACCAGACAGAGAAGAAAAAGGAGAAGAAGAGCAAGCGGGTCAAGAGGGAGGAGGAGGAGAAGAAGAAAGAAGAGGACGACGGCGAGGAGCAGAGAGACGAGGAAGAGGTGATAGCGGTGGAGAAGCCCTGGTTTCGTATTGTGGCTATGGACAACCCGGAGCGGGTGTATGAGGGAGGGGAGATAGAAGCAGTATATGCAGAGCTCTTACATGCCGTTAAGGCCTGCCAAGGCAGTGCCGTGGAAGCATTGCGTGCCACCCCTCCCCCCCCTCTTCCGGTCAGCAGTAGTAGCAGCGGCAGCAGTAGTAGCAGCAGCACGTGTATGCGTGCGCGTCCCGTGCCATGTATCCAGCGGAAGGTGCCGGGTGTGGGAAGTAAGGTAGGCACGTATGGTTTAAGTGCGTTTGATTTCGTGGGATTGGCGAACCCGACCGTGAAGCGGTTCATCGAGGGCATGCCTGGCGCAGTGGTGGCCGCGCTGCATCGGAAGGAGGAGGAAAGGGGGGATGAGAAAGAAGGCGGGAGGGGGGAAGGAGGAGGGTACCGATTTTCTTTCGTCTTGCCGGGGAAAGCGGAGATAAAGAAAGCGATGAGAGTGATTGAGGCTGCCAAGAGGATGCATATGGTGGAGGAGCCGCGGTGTGCACGTGTTGATAATAACCAAGTCTACGCCGAGGTGGCTGGACGCATGGCCCGGGTAAATAAGGTCAGGATTGCGGAAGAGATTGAGTATGAAGAAGGGGAGGGTACTGGTGCGGGGGGGGGAGGAGGAGGAGGCCATAGGAAGGGGGAGGGTGCTTTCGGAGGGGGAGGGGGGGTGGAAGGAGGAAGTCCCACGGATGGGACTTCGCTGGGACCTGGTCTGAATTCTGACAAGAGAAGTGTGAGCCAGTTGTACCGTGAGTTGAAGGCTGTCCCGTTTTCGCAGCGGTTGCTGGTAAAGCGAAGTCGGATTCATGGGTGGGGTTTGTTTGCGAAGGAGGCGATTAAAAAGGACGCAATGGTGGCAGAGTATATTGGAGAGGTAGTAAGGGCATGTGTCGCTGACTTGAGGGAGAAGATGTACGAGGAGTCTGGTCAAGGGAGTTGTTACTTGTTTCGGTTGGACAGGTATGATATTGTTGACGCGACAATGCAGGGAAATATGGCTAGGTTTGTCAACCATTGTTGTGACCCTAATTGCTATGCGCGGGTCATTAGTGTAGACACTGGGGAGAAGAAGATTATATTCTTGGCTAAGCGGGATATCGCGGCGGGAGAGGAGGTGAGTTATAATTATCACTTTACTCTGGAGGATGAGAAGATTCCGTGTTATTGTGGGGCGGCAACGTGTGTGGGGAGCATGAATTAGTCTAGCTGTCATGATGAGGGGGATGGAGGGAGCAGCGTCGTGAACGGCGCATGCAAAAAGATTGAAATTATAAAGGTGTACATATTCAATGTTATGCCTGAGGAAGTCTGAAGGAATCGAGATAAATGATTGATGAGTGAGTGAAGATTGATGGATGGTGTTACAACAAAACACCTTTGTGGCACGGTGCATATTTTGATGATGGTTGCAAGAGAAAACTTAAAAAGCTTGAGTTAAAGAGGTAAAGCCCTGCATATGTTCTTGAAAGATGGTTTAAAAGAACCGACAACGAATGGGAAGTGGTGAAAAATGCATTTTGCATTGTTGCCTGGATCATGTTTTTTCCTTCGACCATAGACAGGGGTGCTGGCGCAAGAAAATTAAATGGCACATTATCAAAGTGGATACATTTAGGGTTAGGGTTAGGTTATACATTTAGACATGCACTCTCGCGTTCCAACGCTCTTCTTTCTCGACGCATGGGTTTGCATGTCGTGCTTTCTCTGTTGAAACCTGGAGTGGTGTGACCGGCAGGTTTAAAATAGCATGGAGAGACGTGATTTTCCCACCTGGCCAAAGGATAACCCATTTGACACTTTGTTAAGCTCTAGAGTGGTGCTTGTAATGAGGCTGTGGCACACAGGTAATCCGGAACGGACCTAGGCTTTCCATACGATCCGACGGCGTCCTATCGTCGTCTGAGGTGTCTTCGAGCTTGCAAGCCTTCTAGCGCAGCAGATATGGTCGGTGAGATGAAAGTGTAAGCGTTCACGGAGCATGCACCTCCCCTATAATACAGGAAAACTCAAATGTGTCGGCTTCACTTCTTTTCCAAAATGCTGTGCAAGCATGTCAGGACATTTTCCAACAACGACTCGTTAATTTTTTGCGCCTATTTATACCGAGCTTAGTATGCATGTACATATACGAGCTGCACGATCGAATATAATTGGGCGTGAAAGCAGACCGCAATTAAAATTATAATTGTGCACTCCTCTCACCCGCCTCCCCCCCCACACGACCTCATACGCACTCCAGAGTCCGCTGCGGGAAAGCCCGCCTGCATGCTTGGATATTGGGCAACATCTATACAACGGCCTGGGGCCCTGTGTGGCTTTTGCCCTAACGAGGGTGAATAAGACTACAAATTACGACCGCAGTGAGCAAGACCACAGACCACGACCGCTTTAAGCCAGACGACAGATTACGACGGCAGAAAGAAATACTAGAAATCACGAAGAAATACCAGAAATCACGCCGGCTGTAAACAATACTAAAAGGCAGGACCGCAGTAAGCAAAACTACAAATCAGGACGCAATGACTGCCATCTCACCTGAAGAAGCGGGCAAGCTCATTGTCACAGGTGTGTTGCGTTGTTGTGCGGCGAGTGGTTGCAGGTTATGGCTCGCTCATTTGCGCTTAAAGTTTCCAAAGCGAAAGCCCCTTTCCTCCTCATTCACTCACTCTCTTCCTTCCAACCCGCCAATTTCAGGTCTAACGTTCGGCTGTATCCACGTTCTGACCGGGGCAGATCATCTCTCAGCGTTGGCCACATTATCTGTGGGCTCCAGATGGAAAGCTTTCGGTCTGGGAATCAGGTAAGAAAAAGCGGGCAGCTGTGGTGAGATTGTGCGCGCAACATGTGCAACTCACCAATCACCTGCATCCTGTTTCCAGGTGGGGCCTCGGTCATTCCACCGGTCTTATTCTTGTGGCCGCCATCCTGCTGGGTCTCGGCGATCGTATCGATCCCAAAGTCCTCGAACACGCATGTTCATGGATAGTCGGAGTGTTTATGATTCTTCTAGGTGCATGGGGCATCCTCAAAGCCCGCAAGCACGAGATGGTCCGTCAAAAAGCAGTAGCAGCTGCTGCAGCTGTAGCAACATCAAATGAACTGGAAGGTGAGGGAGGGAAGAGGGGGGGGGATGATACCTTGCAGCAGCAGGAAGAAGGACGAGGAGGACGGGCAAGGATCGGTGTCGCCGAAGCTGCTGAGATAAGTCCCCTGCAGAGCGTCAGTGACCCCAGATCAACTGCTGCTGATACTGCTGATAGTGCATCGACTCCATCCTCTTCCTCATCTTCCTTCGCAGATGAGGACGAAGAGATGGGGGTTGAGTTGATGCCGCCGCATCATTTCAACAGCAGCGCAGGCAAAAGTGGTAGCGGTAGCGGTGAATATAGCAGTGAAGGGGATGATAACAAGGACGGAAAGGAGGAAGGGAAAAAGGAGAAACAAGAGGAAAAGAGGAGAAGAGAGAGTAACGACAGCAGCAGCTATGGCATCAACGACCGCCACAGCAACGACAAGAACACTTCGAGGTCAAAACAGAGTTTGTCGTCCTCCTGTGCAATCACCAATACCAGCAGCACCACTGGTATATCCTCTTCTCCTCCACAGCACCGACGAGGAATTGCGGAAGCCACCGAACCTTTCCTTGAGCGCGAATGCAATGAAGGTTACCATGTGTTTCTTGTTCGCCTCCGGCAGTGCCTCCGCGTAGACCTTGAGTCCCATGCCGTCCAACGCATTGTGGCCTTTTCTGTCGGGATCGTCCATGGCATCGCTGGGCCTGGCGGGGTGCTAGGTGTCCTTCCGGCAGCTCGTTTGCATTCATGGCCGAAGGCGAGTCTGTACCTGGCAACGTTCTGTCTGTCGTCAACGTTAATAATGGGGATATTTGCGGCCTTGTATGGAGAGTGCACGTCGCGGTTGGGCTCGGCGAGGAATATTGAATACAAGTTGGAATTGTTTAGTGCCTCTTTGTCGATCATCGTGGGTGTGCTGTGGATGGCCATGATTTTGGCGGGGAAGTTGGATGTTGTATTTGGGTAGGATTACGGGCCCAAGGCCCCCTCCCATGTCCTCCCTCCCTCTCTCCTTTTTTCCTTTCCTACCTTCCGACCCATTTCCATATCTATGGAAGGGAAGAGGATGGGGAGGAGTTGTTTTGTTGTGGGTTTTTCGTGATAATCGTAGTGACATTGTCGTTCGCTTCGGCAATAGCAGGGAAGCTGGGTCTGATATTTGAATGGGAAAAGGGAAAGAGGGAGACAGTTGGTGGCATTCGGAAATGTGTGAGAATAGCACGTTACATGAGGACTGCATGCATGCATTGGGATCTATGAGGAGGGAGGAAGCGAATGACAGGTCGTCCCTAAGATGAGCTTCGGGTACGTTTCGGTAGACAGTACGCATGCACCGAGGTAACAAATCTGAAGAAATGATGGCATGCATGTAAAGAAAGCATAAAAGAGGCAAGACCCAAAATAAAGGGGAGATAACATGGTGTGCGCTCAAATACAGCAAGCACTTCCTCTAACTTAGATAATGTTTCGTCCTGACGGTCATGTCTGTAGCACCCTTGACCGCATAAAGTGGGTTTAAGGGGCAGTGAAGTCAATTGCCTAAAGATGTACACAAACACACACATATAGTGAGCGTCATACAGATACGAAAGCGCAGGCCCACGTTTAAAAAATGGAAAAATCTCAATACCAAACCACAAAGAGATCAAATGTTGAAGTTACGAATAGCAGCAGGCTTCTTCTCCCTCCATAGCTGTGCATGAATGCTGCTTCATTCACTTTTCTTTCTCCATTCTTGACCGATTATGCCATTTTTCTACCCTTTCTCTCTCCTACTACCACCGTAGGACACGACTCAAGAAGCTCTTCTTGCCCGGACAGGTGGCCGCAGCAAGCGTACTGGATCTGCTGCTGCTGCTGCTGCTAGTGCTGCTGATGCCCTTTCTTGTTGTCGTTGTCCCTTGCTCGTCAAGATGTTGATCCACAGCACCAATACTCTTCTCCTTATTTTTCTCCTTCTCCCTCTCCCTCTGCTCCTCCTGCAACTCTTCCGAAAATGCTTTCATCATACTCTCCAGCAACAAGTCTACCTTTCCACGCAATCTCAAAATCTCCCCCCGTTCCCTTTTGCTCATATCCCCCAGCAAGGCATCTCCAAAGACTGACCTCATCTCCACAGAGGTCAGTACGTTCTGGCACTGCAAGAAACGAAGGTGCCGGCGGAAGGCGACCCACATGCCAGCAGCCCGTCTAATTCTTCGATGATATTTGGCAACTTTAGCCTCGCTCACTTCGCCGTTCAAAAGATCGAGGGGTAGGAGCTCCCGGGCAGAAAAATGGAGGGTGTGAAGAAGAGCGAGGCAATGTAATTGTTGCTGCTGCTGTTTTTGCTGCAGCTGTGGCTGCTGGTGTTGCTGTGGTGGTGTTGGTAATGGTAAGGAGGGATGAAGGGCTTGGCCTATTTTGAGGTATTGGTATAAGGCTCCTTCTAGCTCGAGAACTGCTCGAGGAATGCGTCCATCCCATTTTCTGGGATAACCTAGACGAGGTTGGGAGGGAGAAATGGAGGAGGTAGAGGTGGAGAAGACAACACCACTACCACCACTACCACCACTACCACCACCACCAGCGAGACTCTCAATGCGCTTGATTATGTGCGTTACTATTGCTAAGCGCTCCTTTGATGTCATGTCTCGAATATCGTATCTGATTGTGATAAAGCCGCCCTCATTCTCCTTCGCAATCTGTTGTGTCCCCCACTCCGGCAGTAGCAAGCTCTTGCGCTGCTGTTGCGGTGCATGCTGCAGCCTAGTAGCAGCTTTTTTAGCGATGTAGAAGTCAGAAGCCGGGGTAAGAAATTGTTGACACCCCTGTACATGGCAAGATGTCGGGGGAGAGGGTGCCGTGGCTGACGAGGTATCATCCCATCGCACCTCCTCCTTCTCCTCCTTCTCCTCATCCTCCTCCTCCTCCTCCTCCTCCTCTTCACCTTCCTCGCTCCAAAGAATATTGCTGCTCATAACGTGGGGACTTCTATGTGCTACTGGCCGCTCTTCCGTTTCATTACCCTGGTTCGGTGACAGCCCGTTCTCATTGATTGACTGTCGTCTTCCTTGCTGCTGCTGCTGCTGCTGCCTCTCCTCCACGCCAGCACCCGTCACTGACCACATCAGCATCTTCTCCGGGCACAACGCTGGCAACATACCCATGTCTTCTTTCACAACCCTTATGAAAGACTTCTTAGCCGCGACCAGACGCTGGCGGCAGTTGCTGCTGTCCGTATTGTCGTCGTCCTCGTCGTTATTGTTATGGGCGTTGTTATGTTGTTGCTCCCGATACTCTTGGACAAGAGCCTTGGCCTCGTCCACTTCGCGGAGAATGGTGTGATTGCGAGTTTGTATTTTTTGAAGTCGATGGCGCATGATCTCGAGCTTTTGTAGGTAAGAGTGCGATCTTTCCTCACCATTGTCCTGGCTTTGATGCTGGTGTCTGTGCTGCTTATGCATGACGGCCTCAAGAGCTTGGCGCTGATCGGCACTTCGGTCAGGGGGGAGGAAAGGTAATGAATAAAGAGGAGAAATAAATGTGGTGTAATCAGCCTTATTATCTTCGTGTGCACGGGATACATTGAGTGCCGTGGAGCCTCCAAGTGTTGGAGAGCCTGCTGAGGGAGGGATGACGAATAAATGACGACCAAGAAGGGAAACCAAAATCAAGGAACCTCCAAGAACTCGGCTAGAATCACACTCACATTTCTTGTCGGCGTCTTTCCAGCTTCTCCCACCTTGCGACGACGCCATGAAAGTGCTGATGGTCGTGCCGGTGGGATGGGCCAGTGGTGATGCTGTCGTCGAGCATTATTTTTGAATGTCGTGCCGAGTGATGGTCCTTGGGAATGCTTAAAGTCCCTCTCTTCAGCCTGCGTCGCTTATATTTGTCGTTGCGTGCCCAACATCTCCCTATGTCTTATTTTGTACGTGAATTGTGTACGTAAATTGAAAGTCGTGTCCGTCACTTTGTAATAATCGCAACGGACTGCCAGGACCGTTGACGACGTTGGGGTTGGTGGAGGCCACTGCAAGGGTTGGCAAAGTTCTCGCGAGGGCGGCATATTAGAGGGATTTCTGCTCTGTGGGCACTATTGACCCCCTTCAAAATCCCGCCAGGCACCCTCCCGCTTTATCACCTCGCTTTGTGTCCGTATATTTTTATATTTACTGAAACTTGTGAAAGGAAAAGAGATCATCTTAAAAAGGCCAGCAATACGAGTAAACAAAATAATAATCACTTAGCTCTCGCATCTCCTTTCGTACTGATGGCAGGAGCACAACTCTATTCGCTTGCTTTTTCCTATTTTATTTAATTTCTTTCTCTCTTACTCATCCCCCCAACCATCCTCCCCATTCAATTCCCTCTCGTACCTCTCCCGCTCTTCCCTTACCTTCTCCTGCCCCTCCTCCAACGAACCTTGCATCTCGGGCGGAACCACATTCTCCTCCTCTCTAAAACACCTCGACCACCACGTTGACTCACGTGCCTCCCTCCTCCTCTTTCTCAAACTAAGGCATACACACCGCACCCCCTTCTCATCCTCATCAATTACCCACGAACACTCATCTGGACTTACCAAACCCGAAAACTCCCCCCCTACCCTCACCCTCCCTCCCTCTCCCTCTCCCGCCTCCACGGGATAACTCAGCTCCATACTCTTGCCTGCAGCATCAATCGTGAGCTGGACCGCTTTACCCCTCACCTCCATTGGGATCGGGATGAAAACATTCATGTAGTCCAAATCTTGATTCCAATGATACCTCTCTTCGCCGTCCCTCCCTCCCTGGCCCCTAAACTGCATACAGGTTGCCAGCTTCTCCCCCTGCATTAGTTGGTACCACAGAGAATGCGTGCCTGGCTGCGTCTGTTTTTTCAGTGTCATAGACACCGAATGGCTGCCATCGGGCTTCTGCTTCAGTTGCCATCCTGAGGTAGAAGGGTCGATCTCTCCGGCAAACTTTCCCGCAATGACTCCAAAGGACGGAGTGTCTGTCAGAGCCAACTGTAATGCGTCTTCTGCCACAATTAAATGCATGTTGGCCCCCCGCACGGCCTTGGGGACGGGGACACCTACGTGGATTTCAGTTTCGGTTTGCGTCCAGTGATAGCGGAGGGTCTGACGGTACATAGGCACGCTTGTTGCCTTCTTCTCCTCGAAATACGAGTGGGCCTCTTCCGTTTTCCCTTGCATTAGCAGCCCGTCGACGGCTTCGTCATCTTCGGGGGTCCATTCGAGACGGCGGAGCTCGTAAGGAAAACGGAGGATTTGACTTTCTTTCGCCATGATCAACTCGGCCAGCCATTCAGGCCGGGAAGCTGTTATTGAGGAGCGAGAGATAGTGTGTAGGAAGGGGAGGGAGATGATCGGTAAGCGGGTGAGCGGGTAAGATGCTCATACCGTTTATTTGCACGGACCTCGCATTGCTTCTACAATTTAATATCACCTCTTCTCTCAAATTCCTGGTTCTGTGCATGGCATTGTCTCGTAGTACCAGCCCTGCAGCTACCTAGCATTGCCACTCATTATAGATAATCGTCCCAACTCACTCCTCACTCACATGCAAACTGCTGCCGAGCATCTCCACCATTTCCAGCACTCCCTTGATAGGGCCTAATTACATCACCCGACAACCCTTGTCGCTGGCTGTGCAAGGCACGGCTGCGGTTGATGGTGGTGAGGGTGAAGATGGAGGGCAAGAGGAACGCTTGAACGTGGAAGGAGAAAGCAGCAAAGCCGATGATGATATGTGGTGGGAGTCTTGCCATGCGTTTGAGGGGGCGTTTGTTCTCCCCGCGGTAGCGTGACGATGAAACTAGTGTCCCTTTCTGTTTTTTCGTGACTGACGGTTTCGTATCGATAAAGCGGGTGAAAGTGTGTGATGCGTGGACAAGCGAGAAAGGCAGGAAGGGCACATTGATTGACGACACGCTTCAAGCTGGCACGTTCGTCAAAAAGAGCAAACAAGAACAAAAGGCAATGCTGTATCACAGTTTGCGGCTTAATTTCCTTTGTACGAAGTGCATCTAAATACATTTTATTCTATTTGTTTGGTACAGCGTACACCTGTATACATATTACTTAAGGCTGATATCCCTCATCCTCTCCTGAGCCCATCCCGTCCTCTTCGTAATCCCCAAAGTCATTTTCCTCTTCATCTTCCTCCTCTTCCTTCTTTTTCGCCCCCTCATCCTCCGCCTCCTCCTCCTCCTCTTTCTGCCCCCACCGCTGCAATGGCTGTCCGTCCCCGGCCACTTGGAGGTGCCGCAGAAGCAGGGCTTCTTGTGCGGACACCACCTGTTGATACAAGCCTAATTGCCCCTCGAGAGAGCTCCGTAAAGTTTCATCCATAATCGCGGTGGAGAAGGCCGTCTGCGTCTCTCTCAAAGCATGCCGTAGACACTGTACTTTCTGGTTGCCAGTCTGTGCAAAATCGCCGCCAAGAGATTCCCGGCTAGGGAGCCAAAATGAGGCCGGGAAGGAGTGCAAACTTCGACCCAGGCCACGAGCCAACGCCGACACAGAAACCCGTGGAGAGGCGCCCTGCTGCTGCTCCCGCTTCTTCACCTCCTGTTGTGTCGTCTGGTTGCTACCCAGTCTCGAGGAATCTTCTGAACAACGAGCAAAAAGGCTCCACTCCCGCTTCTCCCGAACGTAGGAAGTTACCACCTCCTCGATGAATCGGTGGGCCTGGAGGTGGCCGCATCGTGCATCGCTCATGGGAGTGAGTGCCGCTAGAGGTCGGCCTCCGTCGGAATCATGATCAAAATATTGAACGTCGTACAACACCTCCGCGCCTGTGTCAGTTGGCGATGAAAGCACACGGACGGCTGTCACAATGGCATTACATTGGGACCCGTCCCGCAACCGGCGACAACGCACCAGGCTTCCAATGTGAGGACGACGAATAGCAAATCCTTGCTCCCTTCCCTTCTCTTCTTCTTCCTCCCATTCATCGTCATACCGCAACTGCTCCAGCGTACGGTGGGTTTCCCACGTCCGCTGAAGAATCGAAAGCGCAGCCGCCAGAAAATGGTGCCCCGATCCTTCGTAGTCTTGCAATAGGCCTAATACTTCCTGGGATGGTAGCACGTCCATCATATTCCAGGATTCTGCACACGAATACCTCACACCACTCAACCGACAATTATTCCCTTGCCCGTGATTTCGAAAAATTTCTACGTGGATTGACTCGATCTCGGTTAACCCCAGCTCTTGCTGTACCGCCTCTAGCTCTGCACGCTCGACCAACGTCTCCCACTCACCCGCATCTTGCTCTCGGAGCAGATGTCGTCTCACCAAGACGAGGCTTTCCTCGCTCTTTTGACTATCTTCTCCTTCTTCGGCACTGTTGGAGGCCTTCACCAAGACCCACATCTGCGACGGTGTAAAGTTACCATGCATTCCGCGGCGAACCTCAAGTCGTGTCCATTCAGGGGTAGGCGAGAAAGGTGGAGAAGACAACGATGGAGGAGGGTGATGCTCGGGCGAAACGCGGTACAGGCGAGAGGGCTGGGGCCCTCCAGACTCAACCAGCAAATCCTCGTCGTCGTCATCATCGTCATCATCATCGTCAGCAGCAACAACAGCAGTAGCTGTGCTTTCCGTGCTGCTGCTGGTGCTGTTACCTCCCGGGAGATGAATAGTCACTGTATGACCATCCACTTCCGGACGACCCACTTTTCGCGTTTCATTGCCAGCTACTCTCACCCCCGCCCCTGTATGCGCCTTTGGTCGGCGTTCGATTATCGTAAGGGGGAAGCGGCTCCGCTCCGTGCTTTGCCAGTAAGTAGAGGAATTATTGTCGAGCAAGGCCAGCTTGGAGGCTACACCGGTCGAGACTTGAAGCCAGTTTTGGTCTATGGCGGGGAATACGTCACTGCAAGTGAGGGGATTGGTGCGTGCCCAGGCCTGGCGACGTCGCTCTTCGTCTTGGAGCTGACAGGTATGGGATACCTCGGAGTACACCTCAACCAACGCTAAAAATGAGGGCAAGAGAGCAGCGAGGGCCTTGCGCTCTACGTGCTGCGCGTCATCTTTGCTCTGGCTTGCTGTCGCTGCAGGGTGCACGACATTTGAATGCAGGGTGCGGAGTATCTTACTCAATCTCCGACGCTCCAGCTCGTCGTATAAGTCCACACCTGTCACCTCGATCATTAATCGCAGGGCATTGCATGCCGCGGCCAATGGGAGAGTGGTTGTCTCTCCACATGCAAGCGTCCGACTACTGCTGCTGCCTCCTACCGTCTCTGTGGTAGCCGTGGTAGCTGTGGAAAGATAGGCAAGGTAGAGGTCCAGGGCATCCTCCACCACCACCTTCTCTAGCACGGTACTGGCATTTCCACTGCGGGTTATAACAATTGCAGACGCATGCAACAGATGCGCGTGTTGCTGAGGCGTCCAGCAGCACATTGTGAAGGATGTGGGGGAGGTGGAGCTGGGGGAGGAAGAGAGCCAGGCCCTGAGAAGCTTGAATGGCTGCAAGGCCTCGTATACACGCAAGTCTTTCACGTGCATTAGTAAGCCCGGTAAATGGGGAAGAAGCAGTTCCGCTTCTTCTTCCATTATTTCTATAGCCAATTGCACCGCTGCACCGACCACCAGTTCTGCTCCATTGATCGCCGCCAGCCGCTGCAGTGCCCCGAGCAAAGCATTTCGACGACTGGTTAGCGCCCTTCGAAAGGCAGGCCACAGCGCAGCAACATCTGAAAGGGTATAAACACACGATAACAGCACATGTACATCAAGTATGACCTCAGCACTCAACACCTCAAGCAAGCCATTCACAGTTCCCTCCACAGACGAAGGAGAAGTTTCGAATTGTGTCAGTAACGCTGTTTTGGCGTCCCAATGCTGCGCAGCCATTGCTCCTTTGGCCAAATGCCGCAGGACAACTGCTGCTAACGCCTTACAGGTAGAGGATGAGGACATCGATTCCAACGTGTGGAGGATGAAGGGGGCAAAGTGGCTATCTCTGCTGCTACTATTGTTACCCTTTTTGCTGATGTAACTTTTGGAGTCTTGAAGCAGCAAGCGGAATGAGGGGCCACGTCCTCCCCGCAAGAGAGCAATCAGTGCCCGGAGCGCCGCTTGTCGAATGTGCGCAGATGCTGAGGGCTCTGCTAGAACGTCGAATACAAAATGGTGAACTCGGCATGTCAATAGCAGCTCGTATGTAACAGAAGGTATGGGTGTAAGCGCCAAGCACGCAATTAGATGCATCGCCTGGATAGTCGAACCCTCCCGCCCTCCCTTAATGAGCGATTGCAAGGTCAAAACCAGCACGCCCTGACTATCAATCAGATCATGTTCCTTCCGACTGTCAATGGTGGCCAGACGCTCGCAGCCCCGCACCAGCAGCTCCACCTCGCGATAATCACCACCGTACCAGTACCCATACTTCTTGCAACATCGCTGCTTCTCGTGTCGCAAGGAGGGGCGGGCCGACGGGGCCTCCTCATCCTCCTCCTGATCGTCAATTACATCATCATTTTCACCCTTCTCCTTCTCCTCCTCATCCTCTTCCTTCTCCTCCTGCTCCTCCTCATCAACATCATCCTCCTCCTCCTCATCCCCCTCCCCCGCCCACTGCACCACAACAAAAGTACCCTTCACAGCCACAACCCTCCCTGGATTATAGAACCCCCCATCCTGCTGCCCAAATCGCCAATGCGGCCCCCGCACCACATCCATCCCTGAATCGCACTTCACCAAATCCTTGATCGTAAACGCCCAAGACACGTCATGAGGACCTGCTGCAGTCGCTGAATACCGGTACGATTTCTGCTCGTCGCTCCCATTCCACTTGACAATCACTTCGTCGCCCGATCGCTTCACCACCACTCCCAGATTTCCTGGTTTGCCATCTTCCAATCCCCGTTTCCAGGTGGGTCCGCGTGTGACGCGACTTCCCTTCAGAATCTCTCGGTACATGGGCTTCCCGTCGTCTCCTGCCTCGAGCAAATGCGAGGAGGCAAAGACAGGCCACAACCCACCCGTGCGCCAACTGCTGCTGGAGCTGCTGCTGCTGCTGGCGGGGGAACTGGTATTTAACGACTGTTGCGTGAGAGGTCCTCGGCTTACCACCTCAAGCTCGACATTGCACCAATTATCGCTTCGGAACGACGCCCCTGCATCTTCATCATAATGTATCCATAACCAACCCTGCTCGCAGACCCCCACGACAGAACCAAGGCTACTCAGGCTCCGCCTCGGTCGCACTCTATCCCCAGGCTGGACACCAAAGGCCTCTACACAAGCCTTGGCATCTACGTTGAAAAGACCCATCGTCCTATCAGCCTTCTCATATATAATTCTAACACCAGCAGTAGATAAAGATTGGGGCAAGGATACCAGAAGCGGAGGTGCATCGGTAAATGCAAGATTCTCCTGGGTTTCCCTCGCTTGCAATACCGACTCTAGCACGCACAAGACGTCCCTTACATGTCCGAGGTGATCGGTCCCCTTCTCCGCAACCTGCGCCTGCTCCATCAACACTCTCACCGCACCCACAACCGAACAAGGCAGCAGTACCAAGACCCCTGCCCATGGCCCCCGTCGAGAGGTAAAACAAGGTTGCTGTCGAATGGTCTTCCACCTCTCAGGGCCCGCCAGAATCTGCACCACCCAGCTCACGTCTCCATCGAGCAATGCACCAAATAAAGCCTCCTGCCAGTGTTCCACATGACCCCATGGCCCCCACTCCGATCGGCTGTAAGACGCCCAGACATGAGGGTGCACGCCTTTCCCGAGCAAGGCCTCTACCTCCTGATACAGCTCCTCCTGCTTCTCAAAGCTTGCAGCACTGTTGCTGATACTACTGATGCTGCTACTGGCAATTGGAGGAACAGAGGGGGTGGACAGCGTGCGGCAATGGCCCAGGGCACTGGCCTCCCACACGGTGAGCTCCCAAGCGTGCTCGTCGCCCGAAGTCAGGATGCCCACCAAGGCACTGCCCAGCTCATTTTCGGACCAGTCTGTGGATGCGGTGTCAGCAGTAGCAGCAGCAGCAGCAGCAGCAGCAGTAGTAGCAGTAAGAGTGGCTAAACGCAGTTGCAGCGGCTTGACGAGGCGTTCTACCTGGCGTTGCACCAAGAGGGTCTCGCGGGCAACGGGGGGAAAGGAGGCGAATGATCGGAGGAGGAGGAGGTAAAGGTCAACGACCTTGGAACACACGGCTTCCTGCAACGCGTGAACCTTGAAGTCATCAACCATGTTGACAACATGAGGCATATCGTCGCTTCCCTTCTCAATTGAACTGCCCCCACCATCGGTTTCAGCAACGGTGATGGTATCCATGTCATCCAGAGACGAGCGGGCGGCCTGCGTCTCTCGGGGAAACTTAACGTGTTTGATCAGCCGTGTCATGCTTTGGGTCAGTGCGTACAAGTGATAAGGATTGCCGGCCTTGGCTACGCTCTGCAAAGCAGCCAGCACGTTCAAAATGATCTCGTACGGTAGCTGCTGCCGCTGTTGATTCTTGCTGGCATCGTCGTCGGCATGACGTTCCCCACGTCGCTCTTGTGCCTTTTTGGGCCAGCCTGCGACAGTGTCCAAGGTATGCAGGGCGGCATCGACAAGTCCGGCATCCACGAGGGAGCGAAACACGGCAGCAGGCATGTTGATGTGTCGCACCAGCACCCGCAAAATCACCTCCCAAAGCAACCCAACAATTCGGCAGACACGTTCGTGTCCAGTATAGACCCCCTTCAACAGCCCTCCCAGCCCATTAACAGACAAATCTTCCTCCCCTCTCTCGTCCTCTCCATTTTCCACTTCAGAGCCCAGCGGGAATCCATCCACATTACACCGCAAGAGTGCAGGAGCGGCGAGGGGAGCAGCAAGAGTTAAAGCATGCAGGACATGAAAGAGAATTTGACAGCGGCCCACCTCGCTAAATGCCTCGATCGTCTCCTTCTCCGATGTGTGCTCTAGGTCCGACAGCAGATTTTGTAAGCACTCCTCGAGATATAAATTTTCCCTTGTAGATGATGACACGAAAGGCGACGACCCAAACTTGTTAATGCTCGAGGAGCCAGAGGAGAAGAGTTCCGCCAGCCGCTCCAACTGACCCTTCAAAGAAGCAGGCCGTAGGTTCCCCTCCAAGCTGCTTGCATGAACCTCGCCGTCCTTTTCTTGAAAATCCTCCAACGTCGCAAGGCACGTAGAAAGCCACCGTATCTGCGCTTTGACAGGCAAAGGCGAAAAGGCATAAACAGCCGAGATGGCATCTCCATCTTGAATCAGACCCACAAATGGACGAATATTTGCGGGATTAATCATCACCACCACCCTTTCAGTCATAATAGACGATCCATTGAGAAACACGCTCACATCTAGCATCGTCGATGACAGCTCCCCTCCCCTCGCAAAGGCTAAGGCAGCCTTTTCGTCCCATGCACGAAACATCGTCACCTCAATCTTGACCTCATCCCCACTTGCCGCGCTGCCCCCTTCACCTGCGACACCGCAACCGAAAGACAACAATGTGCGTTCCAATATAGGCCCCGAGCTGGAGAGGATACGAAAGACACCCGTAGAAAAATACTCGAGGCCAAATGAGAAGACCGGTGGCAACGGGGGATAGCTGCCCCAGATGCCGTCTGACAGGCCGATGACGTGATATTTCCCCCGCTTCGGTCCAAAGAGGTAGGTGTACACGCCCTTCTTGTGGAGCCCAAAAGACCCTCGGGAAGAAACCCGCTGTAAATGAACGCCCAAGCGGCAGGTGCGGGTCAGGAGGTCGCCGTGGTGGTTGAAGGCTTTGGGTAATGGCTCCAAATATTTGAGTGGGGTGCGATTGCCTGCCACCATTGCACCATCTACACCATCCGCAGTCTCCCAACCTTTTTTGGTGCTGCTGCCCGCTCCTGGCTGCCGGTTGCCATGTGACGTGCTCCCATCACGCTTCCGTTCTTGCGCCTCTGCGTTAGCCATCCAGGCAAGAAAGTCAAATCGCGGGGGTGGGTTGGTTAAGGAGAGCTCGGCCGAAAATGCTCGCCCTGTGTAGGACAAACGATTAAAAATAATGACAGCGGGGTAAGCTCGTTCCAGCCGCTCAGGCAATGCAATCCTGAACAGAAGCCGATCCGGCGTTTCTGGTGTATGCTTGTGCAAGACGAGGAAATGCCGAGGGCCCCTCAAATCCACCCCAACGCGGATACTGTCACCAGAGATCATGGGCGGGTACTGAGCGTGCGTCCTGCCCCACACCAATACCTGCCCCGTACTGCAATTAATCCCTGCGACAGGATTCCGATGTTTGTCCCTCTGGAAAAACGACCAATCGGGGGCCAAAGAAGCAGTAGTCGAGATACCCACGACAACAAATTCCTCTCCCGACCACGTAGGGTCGAGATTATGCCGTTTTTCCTTGACAAGCTTCACCTCCCACGCGCCTGCATGCCCCACCGGAATGACCGGCCCTAAGGCGTACGCCCCAAACCCATATTCTGCGCCAGCTCCCCCCCCGAGCGTAGCAACAATCGAGCCGGAACCCTCCTGCAATGTGCAATTGGAATGGGAGACAAAAAACATGGGCGGAGGGGGAGGAATGTGAAGAGCGGCCTCGGCCATGAGGGTCGGCAATGGCAACATTAAAGTCGAGCTGGAGCCTAGTAAAAGGTCTTTCATTAAGGGGAAGGAGGGATGCAGCGTCATGCTCGTAGCCAGCCGTTTATCCTTAACAGTGCCCGCCGCATCTAGCGTCTGCTCCAGAAATTTGATTAGCAACAACCCCAAGCCCATTTTATCACCAATTGAGGAGAAACTGTCGCAGTCTCCCGCCGAGTCTGCAGCAGCAGACATGACGAGAGCGAGGTTTGCCTCCGTGAACCATGATGGCTCGACTAAGAGACTTAGAGCTTGGAAAAGGTCCAAAACATCTACTGGTAACAGCTGGAGGAATTTTGATGATGCTAAGGCCAGATGCTTCTCAAGTACCACGATGATATTGGCGTAAGGGAGTGGTGCGGCCCCGTTCACGATAGACAAATACGAGGAGGAGGGGGAGAACGAAGAGGGTGATCCCACCGCTCCACTGCAGCACACAAGGCGGATCAGCAAGCGCAGGCGCTTCTGGTCCACGTCTTGAATGATTGCAGGCGGCCACCATTTCCGCCCTCCCGCAGTGGTGTCGTTAAAAAGCACGGTCACTGCTCCTGCTCGTAGCATGTCTAGTGCAGGGCCTTCGTCTTGAGCTAGCACCGATAAGATCTCCATTGCCTGCATCACGAGCTGCTGATGCCGTCCATGCTGTTGCAAAACATCTAGTATGGGTGAAATAGCCCCGTGAAAATGGAGGACGACTCGATGACGGGGTCCATCTGCGGCCCAACGACTGAGGAGAGATAGTGCTTTGGTCAAGACGTCGGTCTGGTGGATATAGCTGCTCGTGACAGTAAGCACGACCGGAGCAGTGCTAATCGCATCTTTGACCGCCTCAAGGTCTGCCGTAATTTTATCGTAGAACGAGAGGGTTAAAAAAGCTGAGACAAGCGGGTCAATGATTGGATGGAAATCCAGAGGAATGCTCCAATTGCAAAGCGGGCACAAACGGTGCGTTTCTGGCTTGCTCTGAAGATACCTCAACAACGCGCTCTTTCCAAAGGTATGACCACATCCAAGCGTGACAGGATCCACAAGAATAATACCCGTAAGTTGATCCTGCAATACCACCTCCACGTCCACCTCGGTCGACAAATCGGGAGCACCCAAAAACCGCAAAATGGTGTCGACATGACCCGCCTTACCATCCACCACTGCCCGCTGCAGTCGCTGCCGCATACCGAAAGATATGACACCTTCGCCGTCCCGAAACAAACAATCAATGCGAGCAAGTAAATCGTATGCTGTACGTGGATGGTTGCTGCTGCTGCTGCTGATGCTGCATTGGCAAGAGAGAGCCTCAATCAGGCAGCCTAGCGTGTCCAAATTAAGGCGACGCAAATCCGAGTGGCTCAAGATAGAAGAAGCAACCGTTTGTTGTAGAGATGCAGACACGGGCGTAGTATCCTCACGGAGCAGCTGGCAGATAGCTCGCCTCACGTAGTCGACCAATTCACCACTTTCACATTCATCATGAGTCACGCCTCCTGCTGCTGCTCCTGTTCCTGCTGTAACCGGTAATGGTGCCTCCAAAGCCCGCGCAATTTGTTCGTCTCTGAACCCCACAGTACGCAATGCATCGATGGGGTCATTGTCCTTCCCTTTTATCAACCGCACGACCGTTGCCTTGGTCCCAGGGCTGATGGGAGACTGAGCCACCACGACCTCATGCTTGGGGAAATACCGCTGAATGTTCTCATCCAACGCTCGATTGATCGACAGACTTCCAAGCGGAAGCCTTTCACGGCAGTGAGTCAAAGGACATCGACGAATATCATCAATCATTCCTGCGCTACTGCTGGTGTTGCTGCGGTCGCTGCTTGCCTCTCCCAAACCAGCCGCCGTCCATTTCTCCCCTTGCTCAACCAGGTATTGCTCAAGCGCAGCCTTGCAAAAGGAATGCTGGCATGGCAGTGTCACGGGTTGGCGCAGTGTCGTCCCGGTCAGTGGGCACAAAAAATCGCGTTCGGCGGAATAGTTTGACTGTATGACCGTGAAACTTTCGTTCTCTCGCTCTTGCTTTTGTTCAGCGTCGTCGTGCTCCTTCTCATGGTTACGCCAACGGGGCTCTCCTTCCTCCTGGCTGCTGCAGTCGGTAGCATGCCGGTGAGGCACCGATTCTCCATCTTGCCGCTGCTTTTGGTGCCGCCGTTGGCCGTCGTGAGCGATTGTTAGCAACAACAAGACCTCCCGCACGTGCCCCGCACATGCCGCCAGCTTGAGCCTCTCCTTCGTTTCCAAGGATAGCGTGCTGTGTGTCCGTCCTTTTTCATCCGTGTCGCCATGAAATAGCTCCCGTAACTTGCATAAGACCAGGTACAAAAGCTTCTGCTGGGCAGGAGGGTGGTCCGCCGCTTGGCGAACAAGCAGCCAGACGGAGTCGTGGCTGAGCCGTCGTAGCTCCCTGGCACCAAACAAACGCCGCTCATTGCTACTGAAATGGGACCCAAAGTCATCCTCAAGCGTCAGGTTGACTAAACCTCCGACGAGCTCCTTGTCTCTGCCGTCCTCCTTAGCAATACGCTCCAATGCGTCCCCCATGTGGCCGTAACAAGCCTCTTCCGCCTCCTGCAACACACCTTCTCCAATCCCCAGGCCCACCACGAACGAGTCCTTTACTTTGGACACGGGGGGCCGTGCCCGCACCGCTTCTTCTACCACCACGCGCAAGGCATTCATCTCGCGCCAAAGCTTGACATTGCGTTGCGCCTGGCAGATCCCACCCACGACCATCTTGCGAAGCCGCCGCTTCGCCGCCAAGTCGTCTTGTAGAGTTGCAGACTCGACAGCCCGCTCCACCCATGAGCGCAAAGAGACCAACCGTTCCGGTGCCAAGGCGGCTGGCGCTATATTGAGCAACTCATTCAATTGCCCCTCCAAGGCCTCGATGTCGGAGTCGTCTCGTAGGCCCAAGGAACAGGAGGCCTCTTGGTCTGGTCCCTCCTCGCCAGAGCTCCCCTCATTGGGCTCCATTTCGAAAGCTTGCCGAGCAATCTCGCGGCCGCCTTTCTCTGCCACCGCGAAGGAGGCCCAGAAATTGTCCCACCTTTTTTGTGGTTAATGGTGTAGGGTAGGAAGTGAGTAGCGGGAGCAGGGAGAGCAATAGGACGCTGGCCCATGATTTCCGGATTCTGTTATCCGTTATGCCTTCCGAGGGTGAAGTAAGAAGGCAGATTGAAAGCGAGTGACGTTCTTGTTTTTCCAGTAAATCTGCCTGAAGTTCATTTTGTTGCTGGTGATAATCTCACTCAAAGTATCAAAGTGTTGTACCTCTCTATAACTGTACTTTACATGCCAGACTCCCCCAGCGCTTCGATCAGCCAGTTCCGTCATGTGTATACACCCCTCCTTGACTTCCTCCAAACATAATCCTTCTTTTTCTCTCAGATCTCCCAATTTGTGTACCCATCCCACGTTAAACTTAGGGCATCGTCGTCCGCCCCCTGTCCTCCGCTGTGCATCGCCAGTCTTCGTCCTCCTGTTCCCTTCTCGTCCGTTTCGTTATGCAGCTCCCCTGCCCAATTTCGGTGCCCGACCAAGTGGTCCAGCAAGGCCGGCAAGGACATGTAGCAAAGCTCTCCTCCCACGCGATCCCATATCGGCGCCTTTTTCAGGCGATCCCTTACGGTGCTCTTTACATTGACAATGTAGGTGGTTTGCGGGAAGGCGGCCCGCTTTAATGCCTCCTCCACTTCGTCCAACATTTTGATGCCAGACAAATCGATGTGATTTACCCCGCTAAAATCGAGCACCAAGTGCAAGGGCCGGGCACAAGGCTTATCCACCGTCATCAAAGCTCGCGACACTTCCGAATCCTCCTCCTCCTCCTCCTCCTCCCGGTCTCCTGCCGCCTCCCTGTCATCTACAACTTCTTCGAGTTCTGCTTCTAATGCTTCTTGCGACTCCACGTCTTGCATCTGACCGCTGTCTTCGCCCTCAATTCCTTTGTTCCGATCGGCAGCGTCCAACACCGAGCGCATACGGACAGGTAATGTGGCAGTATCTGACCCACGCACAGTTTTGGCCTTGTCCCCACTGTTGCTACTGCTGTTGTCATTATCATTCGCACCACGAGTAGTAGCAACGCCGCTGCGACCCTTGCGAGCACCAGCAATACTAAGATTTTGCACCATTAACGCCAAGGGGCTGCCACTCCGGAATGGAGAGGAAAAACCGTTACTAGCTACCCCACTCGCAGCCCCGCTCATGCCATTAGAAGGCAAGTGCGGGTGGTGTGGCATGGGAGGGGGCAACACAACCGAAGGGTCTTGAGCAATTCGCAACAATTGTTCTTTGATGCTGGCACAGCTCGCAAAATTGATGCTCTCGTCGATCCGAACGATGCAAATATTGGGGGCTTGCACCGCGTTGGTGTACCGCGTGATATCGCGAAAGACATGGCGCCGCCCTGGAAGCGCTCCCAGGACTTTCAAACGTGGGTGCGACGTTCGCCGAACGAGCCCGATAATGCTCAGGACAATTCCAACCAAAATACCCTTGTCAATCCCTAATCCAAGCGTGACGGCAAACGTCGCGAACATAACAAAAAACTCGCTCTTGGAGGCGCGGTACGCATACAAAAAGGGGCGAAAGTCGACCACGTTACAAATCGCAACCTGCACAATCGCGGCCAGCGTGCAGAGCGGAATCCAATAGAAGAAGCCTGTCAAAAAATTGACGGAGAGCAACACAATAATCGCGGCAATTACGGCCGACACTTGAGTCTGTTGGTTCGCTTCCACGGCAACAGCGGTACGCGCAAAGCCGCCAGCGACGGGAAAAGCCCCAAAAATACTGCCCACGAAATCAGCGAGACCGAGTGCCACTAGCTCTTGGTTGGGCTCCACTGTGTAGTTGTTGAGTCCCGCATATTTCTTGGAAACACTGTACGTGAGCATAAAGGAGATAACGGCCAACAGCAAGGCGGAGCCGATGAGATCCTGGAGCTCCGCAAGAGTGACGCGGTAGGACTGATATGTTCGCATCCCGTAGGGAACTTTGCCAATATGAGCAGGAGCCACGTCGCGCAAAGACATTGCATAAGTGATGAAACCCGTTAACGTTATCGCGAGAAACGGGCCAAAATTAGCGAGCAACAGCAGATTCTTGGTCATTTTGCTAATGACCGGTGCCACAGACCCAGATGCAAGAGTCTCCAATCGCCGCTTTTCGATTCGGATCTTAGTGAGTCGCCGCCAACGGGAGAGCATGAAAAGGAGGGTAAATGTCACCACGCCTAGGAGCAGTGTCCACAGCTCGGTGTCCTGAATGTGCTCAAAGAGGTACTGCAGCGTTTGATACGCGTAGGGGAATGAAGGGATGCTTATTCCAAACAGAAACTTGAGCTGTGACACGGATATCAGTATCTCTCCACCTACGCAAAAACCCTGCATGACGGGATGGGAGACGTAGGTAGCAATTTCACCCAGCTTCAATACGCCCAGGACAATTTGTATCGCGCCTGTCAGAAAGGCGAGCTTGAGGGCCACATTCACCCGTTCTTCCAGCGGGGCTCGATTTGTCTCTTCGGAGAGGGGAAACGAAGCGGTGTGGCGCGTGACGAGGTCACCAACCATGATGCTAATAAGTGCTGCTGCTCCTACGGCACTCTCTCGTGAAGGTCCAAAAAAGCTGTAAACAAGGTTGGGGACAATTGCACAGTAGAGGCCGTAAATCGGCGTCAAATTAGCTAAGACACTGTACGCCATGCCCTGCGGGATTAGGAGGATGCCGACGACGAGGCCCGCCTAGGGGAGAAGGACGGAGATTATGAGCTCTCTGACCGTGAATCGTCGCAAGAAATATATGATATTACTTTCATCACTCTCTCCTCTGACCCAGCCTTTCACCTCTCCCTTCCTCGCCGCCTGTAGAGGCTGGCTTACACACCTGTAAGTCCCAAAAAAGGTCTCTCTTGATTTGGTATTGCCGCAACCACTTGAATGCCGGTATGGCCGGTATGTAAAACCAGGACTCCCGCCGCTTGTTTTGGCGTTTCTTGTCCTCCAGCACACCTGGCTCGATGTAAGCAGAAATGTCGGCGGGACGGTTTCGCTCAGTGCCAATCGGGGGGGCTGGGGAGGAGGAGGCTTGGGGCGGGAGCGGTGGCGATGGTGAAATTGGCTTGGAAAACCCCAAGTTGACGCCAACTAAGGGCGAGGGTCCAGCACCACCGCTTTCAGGGGATGGAGTGTTGCCGCCGCGCTTCATTTCTATCTGTTGTTGATTGGTGTAATGGTGGATGCAGGCATTGGAAATTTTGAGAAGTGCACCGATTACGGTCTTGCCTCTCGGCTTGAGGGCATGGGGCTAGCTGCAGCAATGCCTTGCACCACGACGATGTCAAAAATCAAGCGCGAGTAACAACTTCACCGGTGGCTGCCGCTGCTACATGTGGTTCGGATAGATTCGTCTTCGTAGTTGCCGGTCCTAGCCGATTTTGACTCAAGGAAAGCCTTGGTCTTCGTTCTTGCGTGTCCATCGCGCCGAAACCAGGAGCACTGGCCTGTTATTGTGTTTGCGGTCATGCATGTGATCCGTGGGCGGTAAGGTGGAGGCAGTGCGTCTTCCAAGGGCAGGACATACAACACTCAACGAGAAAACTTTGTGACGTTCCTTGGTATTCTTCATCCCCATGAGGGGAGGTTCGTCGACAGGAAACAACAGCATGCACCGGACATGCTATTGAATCATAAAACGACACATAAAGTCTTTCGATATACTAAGAGCCTTAATCAGGGTCATCATCCATCTCACAAAATTTAATGAATCAAAAAAATATGCAACGGTGATATGCGAGCTTGTGAGAGGGTATGCGTGTGTATTTTTCTCCTTAGATTCTTTGGCTTTTGCCAATCTGGAACCGTCCTGCATCAAGCGAAGCAAAGTTTCCAAGCTCAAACGTTTTATTACACACGCCCCATCCCATCCCTTGGGTCAAGTCTCCCTTCTCATTGCTTTCAAGCACCGTCTCTCTTGGCCAGAAGTACCCATGTTTTTATGCCTTCCAGAGCTTGCCGCCATCGGTCTTGCCATTCATGAACCCCTTCCAAGCGGCATGGGTCTCATCGATAACCTATTTGAACGAGACGTGTAAATGTCGGGGATAGAGAGACGGTTAGCTAAAAGATCTGCGGTCTCACATAGGCAGACACAGATGACAAAGGCAAACGTGGACAAGGACTCATACACAACATGAAATTCTCCCCCTTCCGTTCCTGTCAATAAGCATCCGCCCTCTTTCCCACCGTCCCTATGTCTCTCCCTCTCCTCCCTACCTTGAGCGCATCCGCCTTGGCCAGGGCCCTCTCGCCAAACCCAAACGCATTAATGGGCTTGTCATCGGGCGTCTTGTACCAGCGGAACCACTCCCTAATCCCCGACACCACCCCAGGTAACTTGGCCTCCACATCCGCAATATCATTCAATTCGTTAGCCAGAGGGTCAGACGCAGCGATCGCAATGATTTTCCAGTCCAACTCTCCGTCATCAATCATGGCAAGCACTCCCAGGGGCTTGACCGGCGTCACCGAACCGACGGTCAAAGCAACGCTACCAATCTCGACCACGTCCACAGGGTCGTTGTCCCCCTTCACCTTGAGCTGGGGAAAAAAGTAGAGAATAAGGGAGAGAGGTGAGAAGAAGAAGAGCTAAAGCCCCAGTCAACGTCGCATCGAGCCATAAAAAGGCGATTAAGTCACGTACACGTCCAAATCAACGAGACAAGGAATGGAAGAATGGAAGGGAGGGAAGGAGAGAGGGAGGGAGGGAGGACATACCTCGGGGTGCTCGTGGTTGGGGTCCTCCCACGTCTGGGGCAAGAGGCCGTAGTTCCAAAAGATAGGGCCGTGGTAGTAACTGGAGCGAGGAGGGAGGGAGGGAAGGAGGGAGGGAGAAAGGGAGGACGGGAGAGAGGAAGGGAGGAAGGGAGAAAGGGAAGACACAGTTAGTGTCCCGGGAAAGAAAAACAATTGGTGATACGAAATACGGATAGAGCGTGCGGGGAGACTCCAATCCTCCCCTAACGACTACTACTGAAGTGCTTTAGAATTATATAAAAATCAAGTGGTTTCCCCCATTTCAGTGTTGGCGTCCAAGCAGTCACTTACCGAAGCTTGCCCTTCTTCATGTCCTGGGAGATGGGGTTCATCGCCTCCTTGGTCGCCACCTCCATCTTAGCCTTGGTGCTGTTTGCCAGAAAAAATAGGAAAAGGGGGAAGGACATAAATCATGTCAGCGAGACACTTAAACAGATAGTAAGATGAGAGTGAGAAGAAGGGAAAGGACAAGCGACTTACAACTTGGGGATCTCGGTGATAAAGTTGTATGTCTGGCCGTCCGCCTTGAGGGGGATGTCGTGCCAGGGGGAGATCTTGTTGCCGTCCTTCTACTCGTTTAGACATGTGAGAGATTCAATGGATCATGAGTATGGTATCGAATCATGAGTTTTCACGCGTATGTTGGCTTCAAGTATACCCCTCCCTTGCTCGGGAAGGCAACCAGCCGTCAACCCCACCCACGAACTACACGACCCGCAAGCTCCTTGAAAAGTACCTTGAAGAAGACACGGAACTCCTCAGTCTCGGCAGCACCCTGGGTCTCGGTGCTGATCATGGCCATGGAGCGGCGGGTCTGGCTGAAGCGGAGGCCAGCGGCGGCGGCAACTCGGGTAGCAGAGAGGGTGGTCGAGGGACGCAAAAAACCCATCGTAGACTGTAGCAATAGAGTCGAAGCCATGGCAAGAAGAATTCCGCGCTGGAACATTTTGAAGACGAGACGTCAAGTTGGCGTCTGTGGGCATGGGTGTCGAAGTGTAGGTTGGGCAGTGGGAAATGAGATGGATGGATCTGTGAGGATGGGATGCAGGAGGTCGACGAGGGCACGATTGTTGCACAATGCGTTCCTTTCACCACTTTGCAACTTGTTAGACCAACCTTGATGACACGTTTATTTTGTACTGAAGTCCAAGCCCTGAAAGTGACTGCATTGGTAAGTTAAGACAACATGCAACGAAATGGGATCTGAAGGCTGCGGATAAGGCAAATTAGTGGGGCACGAAAGCGAGGCCTGAGTCCACATCGCTCGCCTGAGATCGCGGCCCATCGGGACTTTGAAATCAACCCCAACACCCACTTCCCATGACCCACAACAGCATGCCGCCTTCGTCCAACAATACCGTGGGCTCGTCGTCGTCCAACCCAAAGAAGCGCAAGAAGGAGATGAAGAAGCGGAACAAACAAAGGGATAAGAAGGAGGCGGTCGCCAACAAGCATCATCACAAGAAGCGTAAGCACAGGGAGCACAAGGAGTCCCGACGCAGCAGCAGTGGCAAGCGCAATATTTTTGGGCTGCACGTGTATTTGATTGTCCTGACTGTGGTATCCGTGATGATAACTAGCATGGGTGTGTATTATTACAAGAAGACCACCCGAAGCCTGATGCCTCCCGCGGGAGTACTATTCCCTGGTACAAAGGCACCAAGCACATGCTCAGAAGAAGGACAACAAGAACGAGAATTGCCAACACAACCTCGAGTATACTTGAGTCACCACTGGCCTTTGGTAATGAGATTGGCATTTAATTTTCAGGTACTTGCAATTTTAGGGCGCGGGGCGGGTGCCTTAACATCACTTTTCGGTCAAGACATGCTTTTCGCAACCATTGCGCTGCGCATTCTCATGCCCTATTTCTTCGTGAATCGGCACAGAGAATCCTAACGCGTGTGATCGAGTCACCCTTCTTCCCAGAAGCCCGTGCCACGCGCCTAAGAAGCAGGGTATGTTGAATTCGAAGTTGTCGACCTTTTGGCTGATGGAGGAGTCCTTCCACTCTCACCGCAATACTCGACGTCTCCCTCCTACTTACGACGGCAGGCCTTGCAAGAAATGCGGCTGAATGATGAACCCCTTCAAGACGATCCCCCGTATCGCCCTTTCCCTGGGTATGCTCCTCGACCTCGCTTTCGAGCCGTTGCGGAGAAACACCTGCAGGCGCAAAGAGAGCAGCATCGGGCTGCCTTGCGTGCAGTCCAGCCTTTGATGTTAAATGGTCACGAGCAAGGTAAGCGGAAAAGGATTATCTTAGGGTTGTTTTGTATATTTTTAAAAGTCTCGTCGTACTATTGTTCTCGCTTGCGTACATGACGGGCTTGAGCTGCTCATTCTCTTTCTATCCCATCTGCCCATTTTGGAATCATTTCAGACTGCGTTAGCCCCCGCTGTCTCTCAGACGGCTCCTTTCCGTTTTTTCGGTGGCTTGAGAATCAGCAACGGCGACTGATCAGCGCACAGAGTCTATGCAATTTTATTCTGCAATGGGGCAAAGGAGAGCTGGAATTGGAGGCGTCCAAATTAAGCGGGATGCATGAAGCCAGCGCTCGACAGCTTTGAGCATGGCTTTGGCATGTATGAAAATATATACCTTTCTGGACTCTTGTTATTAGGGCGCTATTTTGCTGTCAAGTTTTGCTTTTTGTGATTGTTTTGGGCCCCGCCTCTCTCCACCTCCGCAGAAGGGGGACAGCTCGAATCGGTTTGGCACGGGATCATCGCGAAAACTACACATGACGGCGGTCTCTACAATGAATGAACCCACGTTAATCACCACTTTCACCATCACCTTAGCAACAACGATAACAATGATGACGTCCTCATTCTCCGAGCGGTGGCGGTGCCCTAGGCAGAGGAGGGAGGGTGGCTAGATCATCATCACAATTATTATCACCATCGTGCGGGGAGGAGTCGTCGTGGCCTATTCCCCCACCGCCCACACGGCGACAAATCCTTACTTACTTTACATACACACACACATACACCATCCACATGTATTTAGGTAGGTAGGGAAGTGCGCGAGGGAGAAAGAAGAATGTGGCCTGGTCGCGGGAGCAACAGCGCAAGCCGCACGGTCGCAGCTGCTCCGTCAGGGGGGGCGGCGCAGGAGGTGATCATTGTACCCCGCAATTTCAAGCTGCTCGAGGAGCTCGACCACGCCGAGAAAGGGCACGACCCAACCATTTCCCTAGGACTGCAGAATCAGGATGACATTTTTTTGGTGGCTTGGAATGGCTCCATCTTCGGCCCGCCAGGCACGACGTTCGAGGGCCGGTTGTTTGAACTCAAGGTGGAATGCGGCGACCGCTACCCAGAATTGCCCCCAGCCGTCCGCTTTGTCAGCCGCGTGAATTTGCCGTGCGTTGACCCGACTACCGGGGTAGTGCAGCCGCACAAATTGTCGATCTTGAGTAATTGGGACAGGGCATTTACGATGGAAAGGGTGTTGAACGAGCTTAGAAGAGAGATGATGAACCAAGCCAATCGACGGCTGCCCCAGCCGCCTGAGGGGAGTCGATTTTGAGGAGGAGAACGTAGAGGAAAATAGGGCAAGACAGTGAAGGAAAGGGAGAAAAAGTTACCCGTGAAGTACGAGAGATGACCAAACGTAAGTGTGTTGCGGAAACAAAGGAACAGAAGAAAGACAATTGATGAGGAGGACGAGTACAAGGGGGAGAGGGAGGAAGGAGTTGAGGGGTATATCACTGGCGGAAGACAAAAGATATACTTTGACGCACAGAGCATCGGAGGTGAAGGAGATGGGAAGGTCGAAAGCGAAGGGGATGCTGTCGAGTTTTTGGCTGATGGAGAAGAGGGATGAGAGGGAGAGAAGTAAGAGGAGGATGGTGTGGAGGAAGATAAAGACAGAAAGTCAGGGAAAAGAATATAGGAAGAGGCGGACATCTGAAACCATGGTTGTGTATAAAAGGAAAAGAAGAGATGGAGGGAAGGAAGGAGGCGAAGCGCAGTTCAACAGACGAAGAGGAGCAGTAGCAACATAATGAAAGAAAGGAAGTAACATGCAACGTCGTACTCTAATCTTATAAGGTTTCTATTTATCGGAGGCATTCATTTTATCCCCTCTTGTAGGTTCCTGTATCACCGGCTGCTGCTCTCCTAATGTCAGCTATATTATCTCGGTCGTCGACTTGATTGACTGCCTGTTTCCGTTTGTCCCTGTACACTAGGATTTGCACACACATATCTACCTACAGACATTAACAGTCGGGACAATAATAATTGAGGAAGGCTGATTTTGAGTACTAGAACCTTTCACCTCATTCTCACCCCCGTTGGCCATCATTCACTCTCTTCCTATTCCCTCACATCTTCTGCTGAAGCACCAACTGCTGCCCCCCCTCCCCCTCCATTTCCCCTTCTTCCTCCCCCTCCTTCGGCACCCATAGCCACTCCCTTGTCCCTCCCCACCTAGCCCTACCATTCCTCCTCCCCGCCTTCCTCCTCCCGGTCCTCCCTCCCCTTTTCGGAGAAGCATAACACGCGTGCAACCCCCATACACTCCCTGCACTCATCAATGCCACCACCCCCAAAATCCAACACAAGGGCGTCAAGCCCCCCGTCCCCAGACGTGGCAAGACAGCCAATCCCATCAAACTCACTACCCCATACCCCAAAAAAATCAATCCGAAGTTCGGCGCACTGTTTGTCTTTCCAAACAAATTAGAGATCAAGGCCGGGTAAATCGCGAAATTTCCGCCATGGGAAAACGTGATGCCTGCGACCCAGACGGCGTAGAGCCATTTATTCTTCCACCCGCTCACGGTCAGTATCCAGGTGAAGAGGAAAAAAGACTGGCAGATACACAAGGTGTAGAGGGCATGGTAGGCGCCTAGCTTATCGCTGGCCCAACCCCAGAAGACGCGGCCGAGGGCATTGGCGAGGGAGGAGAAGGAACCAACGTAGACGGACATGAAATGATCGTCGAGAAAGGAGGTGATACCAATGCTCTTGTATGTGGCTAAAGTGACGAGGCCGGAGAGGGCGCCTAAAGTGAAGGACAAGGAGACATGGTAGGCTTGCGGTAAGCGCAGAAGCTCTTGGGGGGTGACGTCGTACTCCTCCTCTTCTTCACCACTTTCATGCTGCTGCTGGTGGTGGTGGTGGTGGTAGTGTAGGCGTCGTTTGCCTTCGTGACTTTCGATGTCTGCGTTCCAACTATGCATATCCTCCTCCTCTTTCTCCTCCTGGTCCTCGTTGCTCACCGAAAGTGGGCGCAGCTTCAGAAAGTCATCCTTTCCTCTCCCATCCCCTCCTCCACCCTCCCGTTGGTCCTGCTGCCGCTGCCCCTGGTACTCTATTTCTTTCTGCTCCTGCTCCTCGGATTCGTGATCTCCCTCATCCTCGCATAACCTCCGCCGCAACGGCGAAGACCCCTCACTTCTTCCTCCTCCTCCTCCTCCTCCTCCTCCTCCTCCTCCTCCTCCTCCTCCTCCTCCCCCTCCCCCACCCCCTCTTCTCCTCCCGCTGCCGCTACCGCCCCCCCCGGCACCCTCGCCTCCACCCC
>Ga0160420_100167_pt1 | contig 37680 bp, 56 predicted proteins | sample CelAP2metagpilot_FD_108197 | JGI IMG/M metagenome (GOLD analysis project Ga0160420, IMG submission 108197) | Phycosphere-associated microbial communities from algal ponds in Kailua-Kona, Hawaii, USA - Cellana AP2-5-5 metagenome pilot | ecosystem: Engineered > Artificial ecosystem > Aquaculture >...
CCTTCCCTCCCTCCTTCCCTCCCTCTTTCCCTCCCTCTTTCTCTTCCTTCCTTAGCTTCATCGTCCACGACGATTGCCTTGCCTATATGACGCACACCATTCAATCAGCCTTCAACGGGCTCGACCGTATCCATACCTCGCAATTCGTCAAGGTCCGCCCCTCCCTCCCTCCCTCCCTCCCTCCCTCCCTCCCTCATCCGGGGCTTTTGTGGAGGGAACGACATTTTGCTCCGCTGTCGTCATCTTTGTCGTCGTCTCCATCTTTTTCCCCAGTAGTGGGACGGGGAGGAGGAGGAGAAGGGAGAGAGAGCAGGAGGGAGGGAAGGAGGGAGCTGGTGCAGTGGCTCGTGGTGCTGGAGTTCGAGACGCCAGCTGATTGCCAGGTGAGGACGGGGGGGGAGGGAGGGAGGAGGGAGGGAAGCCATGGCCGATCGTGTCTCTCCATGTTGTCTTAATGGTCTGTCGTTGACGTATCTCTGACTGACTTCTCCACGTCTCCTCTCCCCCTCCTTCCCCCTCTCCCCCCTTCCTCCTCTCTTCTGGGTGCAGCGGGCCAAGGAAAGGCTAGAACGTGCCCGCCTTCGTTCTCGACGGGACTGCCGAGAGAGGCTGCAGGTGTTTCTCGAGCGACAGGTGGAGAAGACGATGGCTGGGAAGGGACGAAGAGTCGAGGAGGAGGAGGAGGAGGAGGAGGAAGAGGAGGAGGAGGAGGTTAGGAGGGGCAATGAATTAGGTGGAGATCCGAGCTAGTAATAACCAAAAAAATAAAACAATTTTTTTTAGGATCAAGTAAGCCCAACGATTCTGTGTATACACGCTTTGTTAGTTCTTTATAGTCTCACCGTTCGTTGTCAGTCTTTCCCCTCCTCTTCCTCATGCCTCCTCAGAGACAGTCGTCTCCAACCGAGAAGGACACTGGGGAGACCCAAGGCCGTGACGGGGAAGGAGACATCGATGCCTTCATTTTATTTCACACCTTCTCATCTCCTCCCGCCTTTCTGTTACTCATTTCCTCTCCCTCATCCTCCCCATCCTGCCCGTCCAAGATGGTTGCCTCGTAGGGTAGGAGGTTGGGGAGGCCCAAGGGCGTGATGGGGAAGGAGACATTGATGCCTTCCGAAATAAGCGTGCCCTTGGCCACATCATGACGGAGCGGTTCCTTGGTGAGCGGACATACGAGCAGACCCAGAAGTTCCTGATTCGGTGGTGCCGGTGATGGTATGGCAGGACGTGGAATCGAGGAGGAGGAAGAGGAGGAGGAGGAGTTGAGTCGCCGGGGGATGGTTATGAGGAGGCGCCGTGAGAGGGAGGGCATGATGATGATCCCTGTGATAAAGCAGAGGAAGAGATGTGAGTGTGGATGAAAGAAAAGTGTTAAGATGAGAAGAGGAGAGTGTCCATCGGGGTTATATTACCAGGAGCACACAGATTGATGTGGGTCAGAGTGCGAGGTCGATGTGGATGCGTGGACGAGGGGGCGCTAGTCATGATGACGCAGAAGCCTCGAAGTTCTTTTTGCTTTTCTGCTTGTCTCGTCCCCCGGTATCAACACGCATTAAACCCTGTGGTCTACGCAAAGTTTTCGAACTAGAGCACACAGTAGCAACAACAAGTACTGTGCTATGGGTGCGTGGCGTCACGATGAGTATCTTGTTGATCTCTTCCGTTGAACAGCTTTGGCATATAGGAAGACACTCAATATGTTTGTGGGAAGTGAGGGCTGTAGATCCTTGTCCCCGAGTGTCACTTTCACTTTTTATGTTCATTTCTATTATCAATGTTCTTCACAAGAAGAGTTTGTTTTTCCAAGAAACACCACACAGGACAATCATGTGAAGCGTCGCGACGTCGAATTCAATTGGGAAGCCGTTTTTTTCGTGGGCGTCGTGTCAGTGTATGAGTGTCCCTACGCTAATATGACCACCCAAAGCCCAGTGTCGGCAAAAGAAAACAATATTTACCTTACTAAACCCAAGAGCGCCAGGTCAAACCACTCGCAGACGCACTGCCGCGTCAAATGGTGGGATCCATAGAGCCGTTGATGAAGGGGAATGGTTGATGCGTTACGTACTACAAGCAAGCCGTTGCGCGGTTAGGCAAGCAGTCGTTTTGTTTTGCGTGCCCACAACAACAAGCTACACACGGGTAGTAGCCGCCCATGTATTTATTTTCCTATCTTTTACTCAGTTGCCCACTAACCCGCACGACAGGGCACACTGCCAGACAGACTCTCAACCACACACTCGGCGGAGCGCGGCACTTCTCTTTTTACTTCCCACTGCAACTCCCAAGCGGCACCGCACGACGAGCAGTAGCAGCACAAACGGTTGCACCTGTCGAAGCATGTCTACCTTCATGGGCACCAGCAATATTCTTGCCCTCCTCAAGATTGTGTCAGGCATGGTGGCGGGCCCCAATGGCAAGGAGTTGTCAAATGCCATTCATTCAGGGCAAGTGCCAGCAGAGGACCTGGAAAGCCTCGCGGGCCTCGCACACGAGCTGCAGGCGTTGGCTGGCCGCAGTAGAAACGATAGAAGTCTCTTATTGTCGTCGTCCTCGTCGATGCTCACAGAGAGCGAGGACACGATGATGTTGACCTCTTCTACCTCATCCTTGTCAGGGTTGGAGGAGAGGGAGGGAGAGGAGAACCCCTCCTTGTCCGCCTTGGCGATCTCCCCTTTCCTCTCCTCCTCTCTGCCCCGGTCTAACAGCATCCTAACGGTACGTCCCAAGTCATTACTCATATGACAAAACCCATACCCACATGGCCATGCTTCCTTCTTAAACTTTTGTATGCGCTGTTGCTTCTTACCTGCCTGCCTGCCTGCCTGCCTGCCTGTCTGTCTGTCCTCTCTCTCTCCCTCCCTCCCTGCTCTCTCTGAGTACCTACTACACACAATATTTCTCCTTGCTGTCGACTCTCTCTCCCTTCACACGGATCAGACACGTGACCATGCCACCTGAGCAACCACAACAAAATAATAAAACGTGACTGTCGTCGCTTCGAATCAATCACGCACCCAAACATACTCTCGCCCTCCCTCCGTCCCTTCCTCCTTTCCTTCCTCCCACCTTTTGCCAATCATAGGACGATGAATCCACCAACAGCAGCATCTCCTCGCCATGCACCTCCACCTCCCTCTCTTTGACGCACCGCCGCCGACCCCTCTCTCTACCTTCCTCCTCCTCCTCCTCCTCCTCCTCCTCCTCCTCGGCCCACCTCCCTGTCAAACGAAGCCATTCTTCCTCCTACTCCACCACCCCCTCCTCTTCTCGTCAACCCATCACCCTGTCCTCCCTTCCTTCCTCCCTCCTCCTCCACATCTTCGATTTCGTCTGGTCGGGCAGGCCCAGTTACACCGACGGGACGGACGGACGGAGACAACTCGGAACCCTCTCACTCGTCAGCAAGCAATGGCGAGATCTCGCAGGAAGCGACCAATTATGGAAACCGTTGTGCATCGCACGCTGGCCATGGCTGAAGAGCCTGAAGGGCGGGCCTGTGGAGCTGCTACCGTCCCTGAAAATGGAGGACGGGGAGGAGGAGGGAGGGAGAGAGGGAGGAGGGGAGTGGAGGGAATTCTGTGTGAGGAACGGCCGCTGCATGAGTAGGGCAGGGATAGGGAGGAGGATGAGTGGAGGGACAGGAAGCGGGCGGGCAAGCGGGAGGGAGGGAGGGGTGGGGTGGGGAAGCCAGTACACATTAAGTGTCGAGATCTTCGACCGAAAAGGCGGCTTCCGTCTCTTTTGTTCCTATGGCCAGATGAGCGTGATGCAGCAGGGGGTGGGGAGCGAAGGACGGTGGTTGACAAAGCTCGCCGTGACAGGCTTTGCGAGCTGTTGGCATTTCTCGGCCGCCACCCGGGACCCTGTCTATGGTAAGTGGGCATGTCCTCCCTCCCTCCCTCCCTCGTTTTCTTTCCTGCTCTAATACAGGAATGGCTGTCCCATCATCATCGTCTCACTCCCTCCCTCCCTCTTACCCTCAGGCCGTTTCCCCACCATCAAGGAGTATTTTGAGCGCGCCCACGAACCCGGTCTAGACCACTGCCTTTGTACCGAGGTAACAGTCATGCATAAAGACACGGGGAAAATGGCTGTCCTCTATGCCTCGTCCAAGGAATCCCAACGTCGGCTCACGGCCAATAAAAACGGCACTTCCTACTTCGAAGAGGACCTCCGTCCCGCCACCACCTCCTCATCCTTCCCGATGGCAGGAGTGGATGCTCCCACCCCTTCCTCCCTCCCGCCTTCGCACGCCATCTCTTATATGGCGGCGTCAGGGATGGCAATCAGCAAGGTCCTCCCTTCCTCCCTCCCTCCCTCCCCCTCCTCTTCCTCCTCCCTCTCTGCCGCTGCCGCTGCCGCGCCTACAGCTGCTGCTGCTGCTGCTGCTGCATCACCGGAAGAGGAGAAGGAGCAGAAATACCGCGTAGATCGCCTATACTTGATTTTCAGCACACTGAGGAGATGGGATGTACCCAAAATTTTCGAGGGATTGGAATGGGCGTAAGCTGTCCCTCCTTCGCTCCGCTCCCTCCCGTCCTCCCTCCCTCTCCTTCCTCCTATCGAGGTAGAGAAGAGCCGCACCTTTAGTTTTTGTCTATCATACATACATCAATCAGAGAGCAGGGAGAGGGAGGGGCCAGGGAGATGGGGTTTATTTATTCATTATTATTATCATTTTATCGTTTGCGTATCGAGGAGTGCATCGAGCAAACACTCTATAGTCCAGATTTATTTATTTGAATAGATTATCATTCACTTCGGTGATATTCATTTATTCATATATATTTATGATTCATTTATATTTTATTGAAGCCCCTCACGACAAGAGAGAGCTTGCTGAGAATTTTGTGGTTAAACCCATCGGCAACAATATCAACAACAGTGAGCAGCATAGACAGCAGTAGGACTAGAATGAATGAATCAGCTGGTGTTGCAGCAGCGGCTGCAGCAGCAGCAGTATCATTATCAATAGCAATAGCAGCAGCAGAAAAGAGGAAAAAAGTACCACACACTATCAAGGCTGATGCATGATCACACATGCATACACCTACACCGACCCCGACACACACATACACATGTACTCACAGTAAAAATGATCACAACGAATATTTAGAAATATAGAATATATTTTTAGCAAGCGGAAGATGGGGAGATTTAAGGATAAGTCAGAAATGACTAGCATGACAACAAAAAAGATGAAAGATGGAAAATTAAGGAATGGTGTAAAATATGAGCCTTTCGTTAGCAGCCGCAGCAAATGCGTCGTGAAGGAAGCTAGAAAGTTGTTTTTAAGCTTGGTTGGTTTTTGTTTTCTTCTTACTCCTGCTCTTCCTCTTCACATTCTTTTAAGCTTTCTTCTTTCCGCTACTCCCAGAAATGTATGCATAATTCTCTTTTTTTTTATTACACTTTGAGCCTTTTTTTAAAATTCACGTCGTTTCCTTATTCTTTATGTACATGACTTCGTCTCTTTCTCGCGCACATTTCTTTCTCTCTCTCTCTCTTTTGATTTTTCTTTCTTCCCTGTTTGTGACTAGGGGGGTAATCAATGTGGACACAACCTCCTCTGCTTCCCTTGCCTCGCTTGCATCTTCTTCTTTTCGAACGATGCACTCTTTTTGACGTTCACTACTACAACTGCTACTACTACTACTACAACTGCTGCTGCTGCTGCTGCTGCTCTCCGTCCCGTTGCTGATAAAGGTGCATAACATCAGAATCAAGCACTCTTTAGTATGTCTCTCTTCCTCTCTCCAAGGGCCTTCATTATCTGCATCTCCACCATCTTCCTCCTCGTTCCCTTGCTTTTTACAACCGCCACTTTCATAAATATTTGCAAGTGTCTATTTCTTCACCCTTTGAATAACGACAACGACCCTAATCATAATCATAATATAATGTCAATGCGCGGTCCTTGGTCTGAGGGTGTGTGTGCATCTGTGTGGCACATGCACACCACGATGCATGCTCGTCTGACGTGATCCTCATATAGTTTCTTCGTCTCTCTTCATCTCTCTGTCCAACCAGTCACTCACTCTGATTCAAACTCATTGTAGCATTCACACTCAAATGGAAATCAACATGCAATCACTTCCGTCCTTTCTGTCCCTCTCCCTCCCTCCTTGTTTCCCTCAGAAGTATTGACCGCCCTCTTCCGCCGATGTAGACACTTGAGAAAGGATCGGGACGGCTTCTCCACCTGCTCCCGCCGCAGTAGCCTGAGGGCCGGGATAAGCAAAATAAAATGACTCATCCATATATCCGCACCCTCCTCCCTCCCTCGCTCCCATCCTCCCACCCTTCCTCGCCTCCTCTTCCCCTCTTTCCTGCTTCTCGCCCTTCCCCTCTTCCTCCACCTCAGACAACAATGCCTGAAATTCAGTATCAGTCATGTCCAGTCCAAAGTCCATCATCACCCCTTCCTCCCCCCCTTCCTCCCCCCAGCCCTCCCCTCCCTCCATGGTGGTTGCCGCGCTCACTCCCGCAGATATAACCTCCCCTTCCTCCCCTCCTTCTTCCCCTTCCTCCTCCTGCTTGACTGCCACCGAAAAAAAATCGTCCGCCACAGACGCCGCGGAAGCCGACGGAAAAGCACGGGCAGGTGTGACTGAGGAAGGGAGGGAGGACGAGAACGTGGAAGGGATAGAGGATGAAAGTCCTCGTCGAAGGTAGGTGGGAGACGGCTGTGAGTTCATCTGACCATGCGGCATCGAAGATAACGGAATGCTTCCCCCTCCTGCTCTTCCTCGTCCTTCCCTTTCCTCCTCCCCTCCCTCCTTCCCTCCTTCAGTGTATGCTGCTGCTGCTGAATCCGCCAACACCGGATTCTCCTGCTCCGGATGGGTCCCCGCTCCATCCACTCCGCACGGGAACAACACGAATCTCTCCTCCTCCTCTTCCATCCCTCCCACATCCTTCTCCACCTTCCCCCCCTTCAAAGTAAATCCCAAACCCAAATCATCCTCCTCTCCCTCCATCACCCTTCCTTGTTTCGCTCCTTCCTCCTCCCCCTCCTCCTCTTCCGCTCCCTCCTCCTCCGCACCGACTTCCTCCCTCCACAACTCCTTCCACTCCAGGGCGTTGTTCCCCAGGTCTTCGTTCCATGCCTCCCATGCCGCCTCCACTCGGCTCCAATTTCGCCTACACGCGCGCACAAACACAGGAAGACATCCATTCTCCCACCCCCACCCCTCCACCCCCTCCTCCCTTCCTTCCTCCCCTCCTCCGTTTCCTCCTTCCTCAAGTGGGGTCAGAGAGGCCAAGGACGGCACCCAAAACGAACGCGGAGGACGGGAGAGGTAAGCGAGGGAGGGATCAAGAGACGGATCCACGCTCTCCTCCTCCACCAACCGCCATGTTCCTGCTGCTACTGCTGCACGCACCGCTTCCTCCTCCACCCCCTTCCAGACGTGACCCTTCAGAAACGATATCAAGGACTGAATCATCTGTTCTTCCTTCTTCCCTTCCTCATTCCTGTCCTCCGTCTTGACCGTCACAATCTTCCCATCCACCTCACAGGAGGCAGGGAGGGAGGGAGGGCAAGCAGTGTCCGCGGATATATATAGCTCAGACAAGGGGAAAGGAGCGTCATTCGACTCTCGTCGTCGCTTCCTGGATCGTCCCATCTGATGCAGCTGCTCCTGAAATGCGAAAAAATCATGACTTCCGCCTCCTCTCCCTCCTCCTCCAGCAGCTTTCCTTTTCATCCCCACCCCTCCGTCCCTCCCGATCTCTTCGCCCTCAAGGACCCCCGCCTCCGTCGTCGCTTTCGCTCCGCCTAACTCCTCCTCGCCCATCCCGCCGAGCCCTCCTTTCGCCATCGCCCCTCCACAAATCCTCCGAATGAAATCCACGCGCTTTTGGCAATAAAAGGGTTCCAAAATCTCCTTGCCCGTGGGTGGGGCCGCCCTCCCAACGGCCGCGTAAAAGAAGTAGAGCATACCGTTGCTGAGGTTCCAACGTTTGAGGATGTTCTTGCTGGGTTTTTGACATACAGGGCGCTCCGAGAGCTTGAGGGTGAGAACACGGACCCCGCTGTCGTCCGTGTGTTCGCGGAAAAACGTTCGGACCGTTTCACGTAATGTGCCTCGGGCATACTTCACGTTGTGGGCATTGGCACTGAGATAGTGCTGCTCGAAGGTGGCAAGGGGTAGCTGAAGGGAGAGGAGGGCGGGGAGGTGCTTGATCGCCTCGTGTTCGAGCCAGTACTCCCGGACCCGATGAACGTTTCGTTTCTCCTCGTCACGCTCCACAGGAGCAATGATGGGGATGGCTTGGGCGTACGGCGCAAGGAGGGCCTCATCAAGACCCTGCTGACTCAATGCACTGTTGCCGTGACCTCCTCTTCCTCCTCGACCTCGATTAAGCAAGCTGCTGTTGCTGTTGCTGGGCTTGGGCCTGCGATGCCGGCGTGTGGTGGAAACCATCGAGGTAGAACGACGGCGATGACGACGGCTGCGGCCGCTGATGTTGTTGTGATCGAGACCTGCTTCGGTAGAAGTCGGCCTGCAAAACGTGCCACGGGGGGAGCGCAAAGGCAGGAGATGAGTTTTGATCTCTTTTTGTCCTTGCTGCTGATGGAACTGCTGCTCCTTTTGGGGCTGTTGCTGCAGGAGAAGTTCCTCTTTTTCTTCTTTGACTGCAGCTAGACGAAGGGGCGTCGCCGGCGACTGCTGCTGCTGCTGCTGCTGCTCTTCCTCCTCCTCTTGCTGGGCACTGCCGCTGCTGCCGCTGCTGGTAAGACAGCTGCTACTACCTGGACCCTTCGCGACTTCCTCGTGACAAGGGAGGAAGGGCGGCAGGGAGGAGTACAGAGTCTTTTCTTCTTGCTTTAAATTACGTGTCCCAATCACGGTTCCGGACAGTGGTGAGGAAGGGTTGTGGCTGGGTGTTGAGGCTGCCGCGATTGCCGCTTTACTCGAGCCTGTGGAGGGAGGGGGGGTGAAGGGGAAGGAAGTGAGTAAATGTGCCTACCAAGTCTTTCGTTGCGCCGCCGGTGTGCGAAGACACAGTCCGAGGGAACAGGAGGGAGGGCAGGCCAAAGGGCTTGCGCCCTCCTCCCTATTCCATTCCTGATCCGAGGGTTCTGACGTGGCATTCAGCCTCGACTTAACCCCCCCTCCTCGAGATCCCCACCCCCAACACTACCACCTCATCACAAAAGGATGGCCATCCTCCACACCCTCACCAAGGCATCCGTCACAATCGAACATCCCCGCCACTGCAAAGGCAGGACGTGGGTGCCGTGCCAAGGGGTGCTCATCCCTAACTTGCGCTGCAACCGAGTCTCCTCCCCTCTCCTGTTGTCCCTCTTCTAGGCCAGCAAGCCTGAAAGGACATACCCCCGACTGAAAAGTCCAAAGGGACCAATGTTATGCAAGACTTTCACGATACTGGTCCTGGTGCTGTGAGATGGAGAACGGGAAGGGCGTTGTCTATGTATGTCTTGGGGAGGTAGGGGCGTTTGGGACAAGGACAAATGCAAATGCTGACGACGTTCTGTCGGACAATGTCCAGAGCCTCCGATCCTCCACCACCCTGACAGTGCGACACACACGCACATCAACAGCAGTATCCACATACACCTCGCACGAACACGCCGCAGAGCGTGTGTACGTCTTTGGGGTGGCCTCTTGAAATAGCGACGTAGGTGCAGAACATGCCTCTCGTGGGCCGACGAAGGAGTGCCTTCCTCCGTCTGCCTTGCACCGCTCGCAAACTACCAGGCCGAGGACAGAGGAAATTAAAGGTTCAGGACATAGCTGGAAAGGCTGAAGGCGATGCGCGGGGGGTGTGGAGACTGCGTAAGTGTACCTTTGGGGTACGTGTGTGGATAGAGGCCGAGGCCAGCAGCTGGCTTAGTTGACTTTGCTTCTGCGTCGGTTTCGCTGTTGTCAGGATGGAAAATGTGGGCGGAGGACATGTTTGTGTAAGACCGTGTGCTATGAACGTGTGCATCTACGGTCCTGGCAGCTACGGATGTGTGATATCACATTATGCAGTCACAAATGAAAGTGAAAGAAAACAAATACAAGAAAAAGGACCAATCAGAACATTCATTATACCAAGGAGATGGGTTATAAGGGATTGGGGCTTGAGGCTCGCGGAAAAGGGCTTCGAGAAGAAAAGACAACGAGTTCTACCGAGCATTGCCCCGCGATTATTCCAGGGGGGGAGGCTTATCACTCTCCACTACATAACAATTCATAGAGCTGATTGTCAAATGTAGTTTTGGTCGACTTGAGCTTCAGGGGTCGCAAGATCAGGGAGAAAGAACTGGGTCGGGCTCTTTTCATTAGTCCCGAGGAGGCCACGAACGCGTCTTCCGGAGAGCAGATTGGTCCTGTCACAAAGAGACGAAAAACATACAACGCAAAGGGAATAAGACAATCGAAACGTGCACCTGATCTTTCATCACCTGAACCCCACACCACTATGGTATGCTCCGGGTTCTCTTGCCCGTGTCCCCGGTCTTTGGCACTTTAAACACACCACGGTATGATCGCCAACATCTCTCTCTCGGCTGGAACACATCCACGCCTTTTTGCGCCCCCTTTTCTTTTATGAGGATGCGGTCGAACAAATGTAAAATAACACATCAGTTCTCGCCCCCTTTATACGATCATACTTGTATCTTTTCTTTTTTTTCCCCGTCCAAGAGTGACTTTCCCGCTTTCCTTCTCTCCCACTCCCTTCTCTATGCTCCAAAAACATTTGTTTTACTACGGAAATTGTCCAAGACAAGCCCACCAGCCCCATATCTGGCGTTCAGTAATCACAGCCACAAATATGTACCAGCATCAGAAATCACAGTTTCACTTCGTTTTCTCTCGATCTTTCTCCCTTCTCATCCATCTCCTCCTTTGGTCTTCTCACCCAGACCCTCTATGCTCCACTTCCCCCCACATCCACCCACCACCATCATCACACAGCAATGGGAGGCACCAACGCCAGCAGCAATAATCCCTTTCGGGCCGAGCAAACGGCGCAGATGGGGGAGGAAGACAATGTCAGTTCGACGGCTGCTTCAGCCACGCATCCGCACGCCCGCCTATGTGAACCCCCAGAGGCCTCGCTCTGTCAAGCGCTGGCCGATAAGGAGGCTGCTTTGACACGACTTCAAGACCACGAGATCTTGGTCAAGGAGTTGGTGCAGACTATGGACAACATTATCAAAGAGAAAGGTGGGTGGCGCATGCTATTTGTTTTCTCTTCCAGTATGTACCGCGAGAGCGTGTCTGTGTGTCGTTGAAGATGACAGCCGTTATTATCGAATGAGGAAGTTGCAGCCTGCTGGTGAAAGGCGTAGAAGGAGACACGATAGGCGGCACCAGCAATCCATTAAGGCCTGTATTTCCGCCCCCACCCCATCCACCTCTGTAAATTCTGCGCATGGATCATAAAAGTCCCATAACTTTATGAGCCCTACTCACATACTGTCCTTCAAGCTTACAATCCTTGTTATCTCACGTCAGATGGATTCTTCCGCGAATTCGTCTCTCTCTGTGAGAGATATGGCTTATGTATTGCCTTGTTCCACCGGTCTCATAAACAACAGAGACCCTTCAAACCGAGCTTGACGCCGCTCGTCGCCAAACGCAAGCCCAGGGCAACGGCACTGACGCGTCCACCCTCGCCCAAGCTATGGTCGCGACTAATGCAACACAGGTGCACATCACTTCGCTCGAGGCACAGCTTCAGAACTTGACTGCAGAAGGGCACACCGCGCGGGCAGAGATACTAAGACTGACGCAAGAGCTGGCGACGGCCAAGGATGACGTACTTGGGCTCACGCGCTGGAATCGGCAGGAGATGAGGGACCGTCGAGAAGCGGAGCAGGAATCCGAGACCTTGCGGGAGAGGGTGGCCCAGATGTCACGTCGCCTGCGTCGCGTGGCGGAACGAGCGCGGGAGGACACTCTAGACCAGCACACCGAGACGAGTGGCAATGTAGTCCGCACTCACACAAGCAACACTACCACCACCACTGCCATCGACCTAGGACAGCGGGGGCGAAAAGAAGAGCGACAGCAGGATCGGAAACAAGAGCGAAAGCAGGGCCGAAAGCAGGAGCGACAGCAGGAGCGACAGCAGCAGCGTCAAGAGGAGCGGCAGCAGCAGCAGCAGCAGCAGCCCTTGCTGCAGGCCAAGGTGACGGACCTGGAGAACGAGCTACAGTATGCTTGCTGCCTCCGCGAGAGCCTGGAGACTGCCGTCGTGGATGCACAGGAAAAACTGGATCAGTGTCAGGCAGAACTCCGCACAGCGCTGGACCGTCTGACAGGTCTTGAGGCTTTGGTCGAAACGCACGAGGCGGGTAAGAATCTGGTGGACGAGGCGCAAGGGGAGATTGAGCGGTTGGAGCTTGCAAACCACGACCTGCAGCGGGAGATAATGGGGTTGGAGGCCTTGCTTGAAGAAGCCCGCCAGATTACCGAGGTGGAGAAGCGTCAAGTGACAATAATGGAGGTTGGGCTTGAGGAGGCCACGGCCAAGGCTCAGGCGTCGGTGGACAAGATCATCCAGCTCAAGATGACGAAGGCTGATTTGATAGAACGGGTTTCGCACTTGGAAGCCGAACGTGCGCAAGATCAAGGTCGAATATCTCTCATGCAAGAGGAGCGGGATGACTGGCGAAAGCGCGCGGAAGACGAGGTGTACGAGTGGGTGGGGATCTCGGGCGAACCAGATGCTTATCCCGAAGACAAACCGAAGGAGGTCACAGCGATGGCTGAGGTCACTGAGGCCATCGTGGACGCAGGTGATTACTCCGAGGTGGAAACCGCCGTCACGACGACAACGACGACGGGGGCCGCGGCTGCTGCGACTACGAGCACGCATCTGACTCCCCCTAAGCGAGAGGAACTGGGAGGGCTTGACCCAGTGGAGGCGCTGATGAAGGAAAATTTAGCCTTGCGCGCTCAGATTGAAGGACTGCGTCGGCGCGAAGCGGAGGTGCAGTCATGGTCGGTGTGAGGAAAAGGTTATATTTATGTTTCCCAAAGAAAAAAGTTATCCTGAAAGGCAGGGGAAAAGAGAGAGAAAGCAGGAGAAAGAGAATCTCTGAGAGAAGGAGAGTTGAGAACATACAAGTGCACGGACCCGGAAATAAAGGAAAGTAGGGAGCGACGCTAGACAGCAGAGAAACTTGGACAGCAATTGCGGTGAATTCAATGCAGGCGTATTTATTTGAGATGAAGAGATAAGTGGGTGGGAGTTTGTATCCCAGAACAGTCAGGGAGACTTATAGAGAAGGTTGAGAAACTATAACTTTACGTAGAGTCAGACCAACAGGCGAAAAGCGAAGTGACAAGGAAAGGAGTATTACAAAAAAACAGGGGATTAAAAAAAGAGGGGAAACAATAAGACATTTAGGGAAAGAAGAGTGCGTTTGAATACAACTTAATGAATTTGAAAAAACTTGAAAAATCTCGATCAATTTAAATCACGCGTTGTCAGAATACAATCATACCTTATTTTTCTCTAATGTATTTATCATTACAGATATCTGTCTTGCTCTCATTCTTCATCCTCCCCTAGCTCTGCCGCAATCTGAGCCTCAAGCTCCAATAGCGCATCGCCTTCCAACGCGTCCCCTCCCTCCTCATCATCACTCAAGTTTAGTCCATCCAAATTCATGCTATCTCCATCCCCTCCTCCTTCTCCTTCTACCCCCACTTCCTCCTCCCCCTTTTCCTCTGCAGCTACTGCTACGGCTGCTTCTCTTTCTTTTGTAGCTACTGATCCTGATGGCGACTTCGCTGGCGAGGAAGTCGATTCCTTGGACTCCTTCACTCCTCCCGACGACGACAACCGAGCTGCCGACTCTTTTCTCCCCCCCTTCCCCTCCTTCACTTTCTCTCTACATCCCCCGTTCTCATTTCCTTCCACCACAGGCATCACGACAGGGTCACCAATGATCTCATATCCCACTCCTCCCCCTCTTGCCTCCCTCCCTCCCCCCATCCCGCACCCTACCCTCAAACACGCACACCTGTAAAAATACGACTGCCAAAAAGCCCCTTCCTCCTTCCCCTTCCCGCCATATTTCGCATGCATCTTACCTAAGGCTGGGTCTAAGGCCAGCAGTCTCGTGATCACTTCAACGTAATTCTCCAATTTGAAATTTGGAAATTGTCTCTTCTCTTCGTCATGTAAGGGGTCGAAAGTTCGGTCATCGTGAGACAATGCCAGGATCTGATCCAGCAAGACCTGCGATAGAATCGACTGACTCTCATCGGCTGTCTCCCAGGGGAGCAAAGTCACTAGAGAGGAAGGCCGGAGATCAGTGACAGAAGACGCTTTGACACGCGCTTGTTCGGCTTCAATATCTTGGGTCGCATTCACCGCGACTTGCTGCAAGGATTGGGCCGCGTGCACTGCTTCCTGTTGCGGGAGGAAGTGAGGGATGGAAAGAACGAGGGATAGAGGGTTGAACACCCTTGTGCATAAGCGAGATGATAGAAAACAAAGGCGGTGCGGATGGATAAGTGCGATACGTTGCGGAAGTAAGGCACTTTTTGACGGCTGTGCTGCCGAGAGATGAGGGTAAGTGAGAACTAGAGGGGATCCGGAAAGCAAGGAAGAAAGCTATAATACCTTACCTCTTTAAATCTGGCGGCATGTTGCTTCACTGCATCCATGGCTGAAGACCAGGCAGGCGTGGCATCCTGTGGGTGTGCGATTTAAGAGTTAAGGGCCAGGCGCTTTGGGCGGATAATGCTGCTTGCCTCTCCCGTCAATTACGTACCTCAGCAGCCTTGACCACTTGTTCCCGGGCAGTCTCCAGGGCCTTGCCAATGTCCACACCCAAGCTATCGAACCAGCTAGTCGCGGCTGCGGCGGCGGTGGTGGCGGCGGTGGTGGCGTCAACTGCCGGGGGAGGGGAAGTGTTTGCGGTGGTCTCATCGTCGGCCATAATGAGGATGCTTGCGCCGATGCCTGAGAGGTCCCAAGCGAAGATGTTACCTCCTGAGCGTTCGAGATACAATATGGAGGAGGGTCAGTGAGATTAAAACGAAGGTGTGGTGGCGTAGGCGTGATAATGAGTGTGATGAGACAGACAAGCCTGGGGCCCGTTGCTCGAGTAACGTGCGTCTGCGATGTTCCGCGGAACGTGAACTTGGCAGGAAGACTTTTGTCTTGCACTGAAAGAGGACTTCCTCTTTTCGGGAACGCGCGGGCCACTTTTTGCATACACATCATGATTCAATCTTTCTAGTCTATACCTTTCCTACTATGGGATTTACTCTGCTCTCTGGTAGACAGCTGGAAGTAGAAACACAAAGTGACGCCTTCTGGTTCCATGGGGTTCGACAAGGCAGGTATCTATCTCCTCAAGACACTTTTGCGGACACACGACAGAATGTGAGCAGGTCCGAAAAAGGAGAAGAATCTCAATATCGTTGCTTGGATATTGGTGTCTTTAGAGGTGCACCACACACATGCCTTGCGCCTCTCCAACATTACTCTCACAACTCCCCTAACGCAAGGAGGCATCGTGTGACATCCCCACCTTCCGAAACCCTCTACTCCTCGGTAACGTCGATTTGTCGGCCACAAAATCCACAGGCTATAGCCAAGGTTATCAAAATTATGACCACAAAATCCACAGAATGCTCCGCGTCGCCTTCCTCAAGAACATCCACTCTGTACTCGGTAGGTTCGTGTAGATAGGGGATGCGGGAAGGGTTTAGAAGTGAGTTAATGAATTCAATAGAATGCATTTTGTGAGGCGGGTGGATTATAGCATTGGGAACAAGAATCTCATACCACGTTCGCTCCCGCACACGCACAGCCCTCGGCACTACCAACAGACCGTCCATCACGCCTCCACAACCCGTTCTGTTTGGCTGTGCGATCCCGCGGTACGTGACAGTTCGTAGCTATAAAACTCCGGACAAAGGAACCAGTTGCAATTGTTATTCTCCTTGTTACACATGATTCCTTTCTCTCATTTCCCTTGCTTTCCCCTCATTTCTCCGTCTTTCCTCTATGGTTTTCGTTCATGTTTCTCATGGATCTTGTCCGCGCTCACTCCGTCCCTTCGTCCCTCCGCTCCACCTCCCACCTATAAGGTTAAACCTCAACTCGACATAGTCGACATCACCGGCTTCCTATTTTCCACTTTTATCGTTTACTACTTCACTACCTCACCCTACATCCGCTTCAAAGTAGATCGTTATCACGTCGTCCGTGTCCGGGTGTAGGAGGGGCCCCGGAAGAGCACCCGCCCAAACATGTCGCTGCTGGCCTCTTCCTGCTTCAAATTCTTCGACTCATGAATGTTGGCAGGCTGGATAGCAAAAAAACAGCAGATCAACAGGACTGTGAGAGAAGGATGGATAAAAGGGAAGCGGACAGAAAGAGGCGACGGAGGCATAAAACGGAAAAAGGAAAAAGGGAAAAAAGACAAAAAGAGACATCTTATGTTAAGTTTCTCAATATCTTAAATCTCCTCAGGTCTCCTTTAATTCGGCCTTTTGACGATATTCGCGATTGATTCGTCTAGCAATGCCTAGTAGCCTCCATTGTTTGTTTTCTCTTTGTTTGGGTCTACCGCCGCCCGCATTTTCCCCCCTTTTTCTATTCAGCTCTTGTGATTGTTATTATTCTTGATCTTCTCCCCCATCGCCATACATGATGCACAAGAGGTGGTTACCTTCGTGTTTCTTTCCCCTTCCTTTTCTTTTACTCCTCTCTCCTTGTGTCTCGTCCTCTCCCTCTCCCCACTCCTTTCCGTCACTCACACATTCTCATACTTGCAAATCTTCCCTCTGCCTCTTCTTCATCCCACCTCCTTTCTTTCGTCCTCACGATTATTTCTTTACAATAGTGTGCATCAGAACCTTAATATTGCCACTACTTCCACAATCTGGCCCCTTACCATTTCATTTGTAGGGGAAAAAGTCGTTCACGGCAGCAGAGCGAGCCTCTCTGCAACTTTTCCCCCCTTACAATCCCGATTTCGCCACGGCATGAATCGGACCATTCTCTAGTGTTTCCACTTTGTCGCCCTCCATGGCAGACTTGATCACCATCGCCTTCCCCAGGGTAGAGGTGGGGATGGTCATAACAGTCGGCGCCAGCACGGCCAGCGGCGTCAAGAAAAAGCGTGACATCCGCTCCATCACCCGCTTCTCTCCTCGATCGCACATCAATACGCCAGGGCGGTAAATACACAAACGGGGGAGGTCCAACGCTTTCAAGTCTTCTTCCGTCCGTCCCTTGGTCTTGGGATATAGGAGGGGGGACTTGGCGTTGCTCCCTACGGACGTTACGACGTGAAAGGCATTCAGATTGGCTTTGGCTGCCCGGGCGGCGCCGACAACGTAGTCGTGATCGACCTAGACAGGAGTGAGTGGTTTGATCATTGGATCGACAATTCACTCATTCAATCATTCAATACTTAAATTGTTCATTTTTTCCCCTTACCTTGACGAAACCCTCCACTCCGCTCTTTCCCCTCGTCGTCCCCAAGCAGCAAAAGCCTACATCCGCCCCGGCAAATGCAGCAACGGCAGTAGGAGAAGGAGGATCGGAAAGGAGGAGATCGAAGTCCAGGATGCGTTGCTCCTGTTGTAGGAGGGAGAGAGGAAGGGAAAGAGAGAGAGAAAAAGAGAAACACAGGAACAGAGGGAGGAGAGTCAGTGGTGGGTTTGACAGCAAGGAAAATAGACCATGCAGAAACATATGTCTACTTAGGAGAAAGGGAAACATATGACCGAGAATGAGGAAGGATAAGAGGGGCATGGAGGCACCAAACCAAACCACACCCCAGCCCCACCCCACCCTCTCACAGGTTTGTGACGTACCATCTTCTCGAAGCCCGGCCCCGTGGGCAGCTCCGCATTTCGTCTTCCAATCAAATACACTTTATTGTATAAGTCCATCGCCGCCAAAGACTATATATATTACATAAGACGTGGGCGTTGGTGTGAGTATGAGACATTGGAGGGGAGAGAGGATTGGGGGGAGGCAGACTTACCTTGACGACTTCCTTCCCAACTTCACCCGTCCATCCGATGACAAAGGCATTATGGCCCTCTGCTTTGAAGGCCTCGGCAACGGACATGATAAAGAAGAGGAAGATAAGGAGGAGAGGGGTGGTGGCCTTTGCGGTGTGTATACAGGGGTACGCCGTGGCCAAAACTCGGGCTTTTGCTGTCGGAAGGGGGAAAGGGTGTAGAGAAGGAGAAAGGATTCTGATTACTGACCTCATGGAGCGGCATCACAGGGTCAGAGGGTGCTGTTATCGAGCTATATGACGGCTTTGAGTGTGTTATTATAGACTGCGACAATGGCGTGTACAAGCGATAACGTTCGCTACCTAGAATGCCGCTTGCCCCGGAGGTCGAAGCAGAATACGACCAGGCGCTAGCAAACGTTTTTTGCCCTGTCTGTCACAATGGTGCAATTGTTTCTTGAAATGTTGTGCGCTTGTGGTGAGGGTGGGTGGGGAAAAGAGGTGCAACCAGTCAAGGAGATAACATTCCTTGCTTCTCTCCCGCACTCTTGGACCCTCCTGCGTATGGCCCACCTCAAGCCCCTTTTTAGCTGTCTTACGCATGATTCCGTGTAAATAGCATAACATAATGAACCATTGACTAGGATTTACATGGGTAAGGGTCAAAGCGCCTTAGGATTCCGTCAAAGCACCGAAAATCGCCCTGAGGGAGGGTGCGTATGTGGTGTCTCTCTCCTGGTTACGCTTTTTGCCTTACGCTCTCGTCCTTTAACTTGATATTTTCTTTTGATGCCGCCAGTACTATTTCTTCGTCGTCTTAGAGAGGTGCGAATTGATCTTAAGCTATTTGTAAATATGCACGTGTTGTGTGTATCTTTTTCTTGGTATCCTCCTATACATTCCCTACCCTTTTCCACCCATTCTCTTTCACAAAGATGGGAACAGGGTCTTATTAAGTGCAGCAACCTCGTCGTTCTCACCTGAATCCATCTTGACGCTTTTTCCTCTGCCGCCTCCAAGCTTTTCAAGTTCTGGGATGAACAATAAATTCACCCATCCTCCTCGCCTGGATAAACACCAGTCCCGTACCTTTCTCTACTTCTGTATTCGTTCCATCCCCCTGCGTGCTCTATGGAACATAAGAATCTAAAAATACAAAGAAAAGAGTATTCCTCAATTCTTGCCTTCTCTTTTTTCCTCCCTCCCTCCCATCTTTTCTCCCTCCTCCATCCTACACTCCTATCCCTTGCACCTCCTCCTCTCCCCCCCCCACCCCAACGTCCTCATCATGTTCATCTTCGTCCTTCCCCTCTGCTTCCCACAACAATGGCCTCTGCAACCCTTCCCTTTCCCCTTCCTCCCCCTTCCTCCCCGCCCATCGCTCCTCTTCTTCCACTTCTCTGTCTTTATCGATGTTAGGGTTGTGTTTCATGACCCAAAACGCCGTCACGGCGAGTGATAGAATCGACACCCAGGTTACCATCTGGCCGGTGATGGAGGACACAAAGTAGTAGCACATATTGCTACTATTCTCGTCTGCGTTGGGGTCCACACTGAATGCGCCCTGAAGGAGGGAGAGAGGACGGGAGGGAGGGAGAGAGGTATCACGAGCTGTCCCAAAGCACACCAATGGAAATGAAGAGGTGGGTAGGTAGGGATAGAGGGATGGAGGGCACCTACCGGGTTGGTGACCTGGACGTATTGAGAACACTGCGCTCGGTTCCATAGTACATAGTGAGTTTCCGTGAGGACGGCGTGGTTGCCATCCGGACCTTCATCCAGGCTAGGGTAGTAGATTCTGATGGGAAGGAGGGAGGCATCGGGGGAAGGAGGAAGGGAGGGGAGAGGGGGGATTGAGAATGTGTTGATCGTAGTAGAGACTGTCGTGGGCAGGCAGGCAGGCAGGCAGGCAGGGAGGGAGGGAGGGAGGGCTTGCTTACCCCGAGTATGCAGCAATGGTTCCAAGCATGCCAGGGACAGAGCGCATGGCGTTGAAGGCGCTAATAGCCGTGCAGATGGAGAGGGAGAGGAGGGAGGGCTTGCAGACTGCGTAGAACGAGGTGCCGATGGCCAGGAGGGTGGTGAGGGAGACGAGATCCAGGTTGTTGTCGAGGAAGGGGAAAGACGTGTCGTGGGCGTCCTCAGCCGCTACCTGAGGGAGGGAGGGAGGAAGGGAGGGAAGGAGGGAAGGAGGGAAGGAGACAGAAAAGGAGGGAGACAGTGAAGGAGGGAAGGAGGGAGGAGGGAGGAGGGTAAATCATACGAAGTTGATGAGGGCCTCTCTCTTGTTCTCTCTCCCCTCCCTCTATCCCTCCTTCCCTCTCTCCCCCCCTCCCTCCGTCACCTCACGGCCAACCATGCTGCCTTTCTCTCTATTTATCCGCACGGCCGGCACCTCAACATGAACAACAGCTACATCAAACAAGACCTCGTCTTTGCCCTCCCCCTCCTCTTCCTCCTCTCCTTCCCTCCGACCCCCCCCTCGCCGATGACAGATACAGAGGGAAGGAGGGAATGCGGGAAGGAGGAAGGGAAGGAGGAATGCGTTGCGTACCTGGATAGCCAGCTCTGCCACTTTCTCCTTACTAATCAACATGGTCACCATGCCTGCAAACGCAGTGACGCCGAAGAAGACAAGACCTTCCCTACCCCTCATCCTGACGCGGGCCCCTCCGCGTCGAGGCCGCGATAGGAGTGCGTAGAGACAAAGGATGGAGAGGAGGATGGAGAGGGACAGAACGCCGTACTGGATCGCCAAAAATGCCAGGTTGACCTAGGCAGTGAGGAAAGGAGATAAGGAGGAAGGGAGGAATTCGGGTGAGTGAGTTTGTAGGCAGACTGGAAAAGAGAGGAGGGAGGGAGGGAGGGAGGGAGGGAGGGTACTCTCGTACCTGATAGGCAGTCTTGCAGACCTCGGAGGAGGGAATCTTGTCCTTCAATTCGGCGGGGAGGTGAGTGCTGGCAGCTAGGTTGTCGTACATTCCCGGATGAATGTATTTGCTCAGAGTGAGGAGGGTGGTGCTCATGAAGTGGGGGTCGAGAAAATACCTGAGGTAAGGAGGGAGGAAGGGAAGGGGGAGGAGAGGAGGGGGTGAAGGGTGAAAGAAAATGTAGGATTACGATTCGTCATTTTGATGGGAAATAGGAAGGAGGGAGGGAGGGAGGGAAGGCGGAGAACTCACGGATAGCTCTCCCGGAAGATGGTAATTCCGACTACCCCCACCATGCAGGTGAACCAGGAAAACCACAGCAAGTCGTTGTCTTTCAGCCCCATTCGAAGCCCGCCTACGGCGACAAGTACAGAAAGATAGGCTTGACCTGCAAAATTCGAAGCAGAGGTGCAGAACCTGTTGTTGTCCCGATGCAAATTGCCTGGAGGAGGAGGGAAGGGGGAAAAAACGGGATCTGAATGTGGGTACCTCGAGACACCCAAAAAAATAACACATGTACTTCAAATGTGTATAATATTGCATTATACATGTATATACATGTTGTCATGAGTTCAAGATGTACATGCTTCACATCATTCGATCTCAATCTCAATACTCTGTCGGCTGCCCTCTCACCCGTTCCTGTATCCGTCATCCACTAACTTTCACTTACCAATGTTCGGAACCGTCAGACATTTTTGCCAGTCTTGCGCACCATACGAGCCTTCCCGGGCGTAAATGTAGGCATACAAGCACGTATAAACAAAGGAGCAGAGACATAAAGGCGCGACGAGCACTGGGAAGACGAAGCGTAAGAGCTTCAGGCAGTCTTGCGAAGCCTGACTAGTCCGCTTGAAGGCCCGGCGCTTCAGGCCAGAAGCACGCAAGTCTTGTGATTGGAAAGGGGTGACATTGCAGCTGCTGACTGTATTACTGCCAGGCTTTTTCATCTGCGTGTCGTCGTTTTCGTTCCGATGTTGTCAGCTATGCCTGTTGCCCTCGTGAGGACGATAGGTTCGAAATGGGGGTCGCAGACGCTGAGAGCAAAAGGGACGCCCAAGGTTCTTCAAGGTACAAGCACCTATATCTTGTAATTGTTGTTGTGCGTTCTGCAGGTGTAAGTGTGGGGGGCATGTAATTGTGGAAATGAGGACTAAGCTGGGAGATACGAAAGTGGTCCAGGCGTCAATACTTCAAGTACCGCATGGGCCAATGACAAAGCGGAAATGCTGTCATATTGCACATAGGAGCATGTCATACCTCTTGTGCCAGCCGAATAAAATACAGTTTAATCAGTCTGATCTTGCTCCATGTCGTTTCTATCCGATCGTGACACGCAAGCTCGCCTCCGTCACACCCACCAACTTCCCCCACTCCCCCACCACATAGGTACTACAAGCTCACGTATCACTCTTAAAAGATAAGCTTGGCAGTATGCAGAAGCACGGCATATATATATTCAGACTTTTTCTTTTTTGTTTCTGGTAGTTTTGTCTATTTTGGCGTTTGGAAGCATAAGCAAACGCGCCCTAGAACAGCCGTCTCCAAGATTTCCTCTTCTTTGTTTCCCACTCAAAAATAACTTCTCGCATATCGCCCGCATATGTTCCTGTTGCATCTAATTCTCTTATTCTTTTTGGGGGCCTATTGCAATTCCTTTACCTTACCTGGTACCCTTCATCGCTCCTACCTAATTCCTTGCCTCCCCCAGTCCCTCCCTCAATCCTCCTCTTCTTGACCTCCCTACTCCTCCAACACCCCCGACTCCTCAACCTTCACACTAGCTACAGGCCGCCCTCTAATCGAATACGTGCCCGCCACCTTCTCCACCACCTCCATCCCCTTCACCACCCGTCCAAACACCACGCTCCTCCCATCCAGATGGGGGCAGGCCTGGGTCGAGATGTAGAAATGTGACCCATTCCTATGCACGCCTGCACTCACCATACTCACCAGACCAGGAGCTGAATGAGGAATCATAAAGCCCTCGTCATGGAAAAAACGAGCCCCCAAGGCAGAATGGTTGCCTTCCCCCCGTTCCTTCCTCCTCGGTTTTTCCGAAAATGAAGGCGAAGAGGTGCTGGTGCTGGTGCTCAGATCTCCACCCACGATCCCTGCCCCCTTGACAATGCGGTGGATCTTGCTGCCTTTGTAACCTAGTGTGGTGCTGGCAACGTTCCCTCCCTCCTGGCCAATCCCTTGGCAGAGGAGGAGGAAATTTTTCGAGGTGAGGGGGAGGATGTCATTGGCTAGTTCAATAACAATCTTTCCTATGGGTTCCTTGTCGAGCGAAATGTCCATGAAGACTTTCTTTCGTTTCGGGACAGAGGAGGAGGAGGGGGAGGAGGACGAGGGAGGTTGCTTCCAGTTAAAAGGGGTGGGAGGGCGGTACTTGACGAAGCCGTCGGGCCCTTCTTCCTTGTAGAGTTTATACCACCCCCGGCCATTGTCACCGCGGGTGCCACGAAAGGGCGCGCCTGTGTGTATGTATGTTTTGGGTAGGTTGGATAATTGAAGGCAGCATTGGTGGTTGGATGTCATGAAATTAAAATTGGAGAAATGGGGGAAGCAGTGACCGAGACAGGGACAGCAAGTGAATGGTCGGTTGCATTCTGACAAACGCATCGATGAGCATTTCCGCCTTCCCCTTGCTTTGCACACACGGAGACATACCTTTGGGTCGCACACCAATTCGTGTCCCTTGTCTTGGAGTGCCTATGGCACTTTCTTTCACCCCACCGTCGCCTCCGACCGCTGCGTTAGCCGTCGCTGCTTTGGTACTGTGGTGATGGCGGAGGACCCAAATTGGACTGATGCTACTGCTCGCACAGGTGCTACTGCTGGTACTGCTGCTGCTGCTGCTGCTGCTGCTGCTGCTGCTGCTTGTGTGCGTGGTGGAAGTGGTGCTCGTCGTAGAGACCGCTTTGGCAACACCGGTGGCAAGGGCCCGATGGTGAGCATGGTGACAAGCATCACGCTGAATCAAGGCCCGGACACCGCGCATGGTCTCTCCGCTGCTCCCGCCACCTTTTTGATCTGTCAAGGTGTACGTGAGATGGTGTGTGCGTGCATAAGCTGTGTGTCGGGATGAACTGAAGACAGTGATGAAATATATGCCAAGCCCTTCATCACATGCAGCGTATCATCGATCATGCCTTGCGGCTCCGCGCCTCCGGCGAGATGTTGCCGCTAATTTTCTGTTTTCCTTGTTTCCAACACTCATTTTGATGCACACTCATATACCCCCGGCCCACAGTTCAGGAAGCTCACGACATGGCGCGCACGGCCAAGGATAAGGAAGAGGAGCAGAAGCAGGAGAAGCAAAAGCAAGGGAATGGGCAAGAGGAGGACGACGATGGGGACGACAGCTCGGATGAGGACTACGTGCCACCTGCAGGTGCGTGTATTTGTGTGTATATCCATTTTTTCTCCTTCTATTTTTGTTTGTGGCGGTCGTCAGTAGGCAGTCATTCTCGTACTGCATTCATGCTGTAATGAGACCTCCCTGCCCCTCCCTGTAGGCCCTCCCCTCCCTCCCTCCCTCTCTCTTCCAGAGGGGGAGTAATGCTGGCACTTGCTCCGCAGTGCTGAAACGACGCTTTTTAAAATTACGCCATGCCTTCACTGGTGTGCATCATTCCTTATTCATCATGTCCACCCATTCTCCCTTTCTCCCTCCCTCCCTCCCTCCCTTCCTCTCTTTCCCCTACTCTCTCTCACTTTCTAGACGACGGAGACGATGCCCCAGGAGTGGGTATCCGCGGCCGTATCAACGCCGCAGACGACGGTCGAGAAACCCTCGCCCGGCCCGGCACACAACGAGCTCAAGAAGAACGCAAAAAGCGAATGGAAAGTATCTGGGCGGAGATGCAAAAGAACGATAAAATCAGCGTATCAACCGTCGTGATGGGAAAGAGAAAGGCATGTGAGGCAGGAAAGGAGAGCGGGGGTGGAGTAGAGAAGAAAAAAAAACAGCACTACAAGAAGGCCCGTGCTTTGCTGGCCGGTATCTTTGGGAAGAGCACCGCGGCGTCGATAGTGACGGGCCTTGGAGAGGGAGGGAGGGAGGGAGGAAGGGAGAGGGAGGAGAGGCAAGCAGTGTTGACGGCACATGCCTCAAGGACAACGGTCACGGAGACGAAGAAATTCGCGGGGCAAGAGGTGCAGATTAAAAGGGTGGTCGTAGGATCTGCAGCAGCAGCGGCGGCGGCGGCAGCAGCAGCAGCATCGATGGCAGCAGCGACGAATGGAGGCACAAAAAAAGGCGGGGGTTTGGAGTCGGTGCTGAAGGAAATGAAGGGTCCCGAGAGCATAAGCACTATTGCGAAAAGCAGCACGGATTGGGATGCCTACAAGGCTGATAAGGGAATTGAGGAGGACCTGGCCCAGGCGACGAGAGATGGGTATTTGGCGAAGAAGGATTTCTTGCAAGATTGTGACGTGAGGCTTTTTGAACGGGAGAGGGATGAGAGGAACGCACATCGGGCTAGGCAGGAGGTTGGGGGTGGTGGAGGGGGAGGAGGAGGGGGGTTGTGATGAAGTGAGAAAGAGAAGAAGAAGAAAAGAAAGAAGGGCGGGTTTCCTCCCTTTTGAGATGTCTTCCTCGGTTTGGTTTAGACGCGAGAGGAAGGATAAGTAGCTTGTCCGCTATGAAAGAAGGTAACAAAAGCGATATCTTAAACTCGGGGTGTGCCGGTAAAAGTCAAATATAGTGCTTCAAGGCTTCCTTTTTCCTCCCTTCGATGGCGTTCGCTCCTTGTTGTTCAGTATTTAAATGTAGGCCCTGCCCTCTTCTTGTCTTTGTCCCAAGGGCAATCATTTGGGATCATTGAATAATGGTAGCAGCGTTACACAGGCCTGTCCTCTTCATCGTATCCCCTTCCTTCCCTGTCCTGGACTATATGAACAATACGGACTTGCCCCCAAAACGTGGCCGATTTTCTCCTCTTCTCCCTCCCTTCCCTCCCTTCCCCCCCTCCCCCTATCCCTCCCCCTCCAACCTCTGACTCATTCTGAACGAACGTGAGGAGAACTTGCCCCGAAAACATGTCTTTTCTCCCCTCTCCCCATTCCCTCCCTCTCAATCCTTCTCCCGCTTGTCTTTCCTATCGAATCAAAAATCTTCACACCAAAAATGTCCCGACGCACTCCTAGCTCACGATACAGGCATAACCATCTCCCCATCTCTGTAGCTGCAGCTCCTTCCAGCCCTTCTCCTCACCCACCAACCCCAAGAACTCTCCCTCCACCCCTTCCCCTCCAATCAAACTAGGGCTCCTCCCTATCCCTCGCCCTCCCTCAATTCCCCCAAGCTCTCCCGTTTCCTCCCTCTCTACCTCTGCCAATAGTAGATTAAATACTTCTCCAACATTTATATTGTGCTTCGATGAGACCTCGACAAACGGAATGTTGCCCAGAGCTCGAGCGAGTTTCCTCCCTTCCTCCTTCCCTACCTTGCGTTGCGCACATTGATCAAGCATGCACGCGACCAAGACTCGGGGTACAGGGCTGCCCCCTTGAAACCTCACCAATACATCATTGAACTCCTGAACTTTGCAAAAAGATTGGCGGGAAGTCATATCGTACACTAGGATATAGCCATGTACACCCACCAGGGCATTGCGGGAGAGGAAACGAGAGTAGTCCACTTCCTCTGCTTGCTCATGCGTATGCCCCGCCGTGTCAACGATGTCGCAACATACGTGCTGTTTCACCCCTCGTTGCCTTCCTCGTCTTCCGATGCCTCGTGCAGGTGTTGGGGTCTCGAGCACCCGGCGGTAGAGTGCCTCGATTGTGGGTTCATGGTGGGAGGTAAATACATTCTCCACAAAGCGGCGGATCAAGCTGGTTTTCCCCGCCCCCCGATGCCCCACCACCGCCAACTTGCGATGAAGTACCCCTCGAGGTGAAGGAGGGAGGAGGGGTGGCGGTGCACGTGGTGAAGTGGACGATGGCGGCATAATTTTTGGCTCCTGTGAATATTCGGAGTGGGGGAGAAGTGTTTTTTATATGTTGTGAGGGAGAACGCAAGAACTGGCCATTGATTGTATAGATGTCGACAAGAATGACGTGTGGAGGGATACGAGTAAGCGTTAAGACACAAATAGCACGAACCAACGGGAGGACATACATGAGAATCAGCCGGTAGTAATATGGCCGATCTGATTCGTCGGCGTAGAACAGAACAACGCACGTACACACTTCGCTGTCTGCGGCATAAAAATGCAGCGACGGACATGGGCCTGCACAGGCAGGACCGGCCTGGCCTCATGTTTGGTTCATTGCTTGGGGCTTTTTATTCCTTTCCTGCCCATGATATCTACGTGTCCCTTTGTATCTAGTGTATGTGCCTGCTGTCTCTGTCCCGCCACCATTAATTTCCCCCCTTTTTAAAGCACGCGCACTGGTGCTTACGTCGTTCCTCCCGTCACTCTTCTTCTCTCGGCCCATTCTATTCGTGTCTCAATTACCACCTTTCTCACACCCTACATATGGCGCAAGGCCCAACCAAAAAAGAGAGATTAGTATAGACTATCCACGTCGCCCCGTATACACTCTCCCTCGCTCATGCCTTTCGAGTCTACCGCTTCATTTCCTCGGGTCTACCCTCCTTCGCCATTGCCATTGTGATCGCCTCTCCCGCTCCGGTCGCTGATGACGATAGGGTTCTCCCCACCTTCCCTTCGCTCCCGGCAGAAGCTGCTGCTGCTGCTTCTGCTTGCTCCCGCTCCCGCTGTTGTTGTCTTTGCGTCGTGAAAGCCTGAAGGGCCGCTGCCGTGGAAGGCGGCGGTGGCAAGTTGGGGTTAGAAGACGCCCCTCCTCCCCCCCTCCCTCCTGACCCGGACATGCCCAACGACGATGAGGACCTACGCATCACGGAAGAAGCGGAGGAAGAAGAAATCGAGCTGGTAAGCCCCCCCTCAGCGGTCAAGCCCTCTCCCCCGCCCTCCCCCCCTCCACACTTTTCCTCCTCTATCCCTCGGAAAAATAACATCTCTGCATACATCAGCCTCTGCAACTGCACCTTCGGAATCACATTTTTCTTCCCTCCCCCTGTTGTACTTCCACCACCGCCAGCAGTAGCTGTAGAAGTGGCAGCTGTGGAAACAACTTCTCTCTCATAATGCGACGGTTTCTCCCACGAAAAATCAAAGCTTTTTTCACATGCCGGCTCGTCCATCTGGCTGTGCAACTCGTGCAAGTAAGGATGTGCTAACGCCTCATCAACAGTTATTCTCCACTCCGGATGAAACGTCAGCATGCGTGCAAGCAACGCCACCGCCTGCGGGTTCGTCCCTGGTGGAAAAAATGACAAGAGCGGCTTGGGTGCTTTAGCGGGATGGCCGTCGGCCGATGCGCGTCCCAAAATCGCTTTTCGTGCCGCTGGGTGAGTGACGAAGGTAAGTTGTTCCTTGGGCGGCAAGCCTAATTTAGACACGATCGTTTCCAATTGATGCAGGGGGTTGGATCCTTGGAAGAAGGGCTTGCGTCCCAGCACCTCGGCAAAGATGCAGCCCAGCGACCACATATCGACGGTTTTACCATAGTAGCAGCTGTCGCACAGCAGCTCGGGGGCGCGGTACCAGCGTGTAACCACGTATTCAGTGAGTTCTAGAGACAAAAAGGAGGCATGGAGGGAGAGTAGGAGGAAGGAAAAGGGTGAGTATTCAGTGAGTTCTAGAAACAAGGAAATAGCATGGAAGGAGAGGGGGTAGAAAGGAAAGAGTGAGTATTCAGTGAGTTCTAGAGACAAGAAGGAGGAGGCATGGAGGAAGACGGGGAGGAAGGAAAAGAGTCTACAGGTGGAGCCGCTGAGGCTGGTCATTTTGTGATTTTGATGCATGTGTTAATTATTATAAATCGTTATCATAAAAAGTGGCCTGCACGTTCTAGCTTGCTTGAACCTAAAGGCCGATTCGTCCCATCACCTCTCCCTCCCTCCCTCCTTACCTTCTTCGTACTCCCCGTCCACGCCCCGGGCCAGGCCAAAATCACAAATGGTCAAATCGCAATTAGCGTTGACCAGGAGATTCGAGGGCTTGGGAGGGAGGGAGGGAGGGAGGGAGGGAGGGAGGGTGAGAGGGATGCTTACAAGTATGTACTTTGGAGGGTATCCTCTTGGGTGCTGTAGATCCTGATTTCCTGGATAGCGCATGCGAATGGGGAAAGGGGGAGGTAGGGAGGAAGGGAGGGAGGAATGTCAAGGGCCTCCTCCTTACCTTGAGGTCACGGTGGAGGACGTTGGCGGAGTGCAGATACTTGAGCCCCCGGAGGACTTGATAAAGGAAATACTGATAGTGCTGGTCGGTTAGAGGCTGGTTGGACCTGATGATTCGGTCGAGGTCGGACTCCTGGGGGGATGGACGGAATGTCAGGAGGACTACGCGCATGAGGGAAAGAAAGGAGGGGGGAGGGACTCACCATGAGGTTGGTAACGATGTAGACGTCTCGAAAATCCTCGGTGTTGGGAGGTACAGTCATAATATCGTAAATTTGGATGATATTCTCGTGGCCGATGAAGTGCTAAGGGCGGGGGATCGGGGGAGAGATGGTGGATTGGAGGAGATGAGCAGAATGCGGAAGAAGGACAGGGAGGAGGAGAGGGAAAAGAACAAGGAGAAGCAGCAGAAGAAGAAGATAAGTCGGTCAGACAGAAGTAGATAGAAGTGAGGGTAGAAAAAGGATATGGATAGGGAGTGAAGTTGTGAATAGATTGAACACACACACACACACACACACATACAATCGATTCACAAACAGACCTACCCGAAGCAGCTTGATCTCGCGGAGGATACGGTTGGCATCGACCAGATCGCAAAACGTATCCCCAACCTTCTTGATGGCTACCTTCCGGCCAGTCAGCTGTAGTTTTGTTCAGGAGGGTGAAAAAGGGAGGATGGATAAGCTCTCTTTCCCTTCCCCTCCTTTCCTGTCACCTTACTCCTCGCTGCGTCTCTCATCATTTGGCACTATTCACAGAGCCCTGAACCCACTTAACACCATCCTCTTTCCCTAAATCTTGACTCTCCCTAAATCCTTCCTCTCCCCTTCCTTTCTTCCCTTTCCATTGACGGAACACATGTATACCAACTCCAGAAATTCACACTCCGAGCCACGTACCGAATCATCCGCCGCACACACAAAGCCATACGACCCGTCACCAATTGGCTTTAAGTTCGTATACCTGTTCATAGAAGAGTTGTATAGAGTAGAAATATAAAATAATAAGGCACTATCGATGTAATAAATCCTCGTGTTACGTGGTCAGGCATCCTTAGCTACATGGCTGTAGTCCTTCACACCCCTTGTCATAGTCTTGTTTTTCATTCCCGGACCTTTCTGTTGCCATCCGTCCTCAACCCAAAGCTTACCTAACGTCCAAGAAGAAGGATTCCCGTGCCACCTGCACGGTGTGGTATTCCACCTGCCGCGTTGCCATGGTGCCCTGGTGACTTGAGGGCAAGCGCTCTGCTTGATCTCTCGTCGTGTGCGCCTCCTCCCTCCTTCCGTCCACGTATTTGCCTACTGGCAACGAGGCAACGTCGGAGCTTGGCGAGACGTGGACAAGAATAACAACAAGAAGGTTGGCGGCCTGTGCTTAGGGTGTCGGCAAAGGGGAGACGGCGTGAGTCGATAAAAACGATAATTTATTCTAAGAGGAGAGCGCTAGGCCGTTTCAGTACGGAAGGAATAAGTAGAAATGCATGGTCCGTCGGTCCATGCTCGGCTGTGCGTAAAAATCACAGCCATGAGAACATAAGGCTGCTGCGGTGCGTCGTGATCATGTTTGTCTGGTGTCTGAGTCATGCGTGCTTTGTATGCGATGGTACGCCTGGAATGCGAATGGGCCTGGCAGTTGCTTCGTCAACGGCAAGTCAGACGCAGGCGTATCTCCACACTATTGCTAATATATATTGAGGTTGTGTGTCTCATTACAGGCGAGAGGGATGCATTCCTGCAGTCATATACAACTGTAAGGAGATTTAGTAGTGTAATTTGACAACGATATAAGAGCGGCCACCTCTTTCCTGAGTCATGCGGTAGATCATGCGCGGGTCAAACCACGAGTTTGGTGATTTTCCTCACCATGCCTTATGTCTAAGTCCGTCACGCATCATGAACCTCTTGCCAACATCCCTTACAATAATCCGGACAAGGGCTCTTTTCTTTATGCACCATCTATGTTATAGCCAGTGTATTGTCGAAAAAGTATTGAATACACCAAATAACTTGCCTCTTTCCCTCAAATCACCACCACTATTACCACCGCTTCCCTTCACACAACACAGCGCCATGGCCCACTCACAACCACCACCTCAGCAGCAACAGCATCAACAACTGCAAGAACAGGATGTGGACTTACTCATGACGGAGCTAGCCGTAGACGTCACCCGTCGCGAGCGTTTGGTCCAGGCCACCCGTGCCGGGGACGTCCCCACTGTAGCCGCCTTGCTCGAGCTCGACCATTCCCTCCTCCACCACACGTTGAATCGTAAAACAAGTCTTCTGGTGCTCGCCGTCGAAAATGGCCACTACGGCATGAGCGAATTTTTGCTCAAACGCGGAATTGACGCGAACAAGGTCTGTCACGCTCGTCGGACGGCCATTCATCGCGCCGCCGCCCTTCCGGAAGCCCTTGCCCTCCCCCTCCTTCACCTTCTCGTCCTGCACGGCGCCCGTCTTAACCCTCCATGCAACAGCTATGCTTTTGGATGGCTTTCCCCTCTGCATACAGCAGTAGAAAAACGACGGGTGGGGAATGTACGGGCATTGGTGGAGTTGGGAAGTGATGTAAAAGGAAGGGATGGGAGGCATATGACTCCATTAGATCTATGTGGACGACAATCAGGGATAGCGAAAGCAATCAAGGAAGGGCTGGGAGTGAGATGGATAAGGGAGACAATGCGGAAGCTCTTGGTGTTGAGTGTGTTGATGGGGAGAGAGGAAGGAAGAAAGGGGAAACGGGGGGGAAGTGGTGGTGGTGATTGTGTAAAAGTGAGTGAGGAGGAGGGGGAGGCGGGTGTTAAAGAGACAGGGGAAACAGAAATCGTCGATAGCAAAAGAATAAGGAAGACGACGAAGAACGAGAGCTTATCTTGGCGCGAAAGACGGCAAAGAAAAGGAAAGCCCATGCCGTTTTTAAGGTTTTGTGTGGGTAGTTTCAAAGAAGACGAGGAAGAAGAGGGAGAAGGAGTTAAGTATGGAAGGGCGTTGGAGCGACCAAATGAGGACGACCATCTTGACTTGAAGAGGATGAAGCAGCAGGACGATGAGGAGGAGAATTTTGAGGGAAGGAGGAGGAGGCGGGGTAGGATGACGAGCCTGAACAAGAAGGAGAAAGGACACATACGGTTATCCCGTTTGGTGCACGCGTTGTTTGTTTGCTTGCCGCAAGACCTAAGGCGGACCGTTGTATCATTTGTGTAGATGTCCAGTAAATGTACAAATAGAGAAGGAGGTAGAAAAGGTGGAAGAGAACGAGGAAGGCAACACTGACCGAAGGAAGGAAAAGGATTATCGCAGCATCAATCCGTGCCGCTCGATGCAGCAAGCTAATTCGCTTACTCTTCTCTCACTTGATGATCGTGTCTTTTTCTCCCCTATCCTTCTCCTTCCTCTTCTCCTTCACAGGGACAAACGGGTAGTCATGTCGTTAAAAGCGCCACCACCACCACTCCAACCGCCAGCAGCAGCAGCAGCAGCAGCAGCAGCAGCGACGACGACAGTGGTAGCAGCGCAGGCAGCAGGGGCAGTGCGCCTCTACAAAGGGACGATGGTCCAGCCAGTGGTTGAAGCTGGGATAAGGCAACATACAATACATGTGTATGAGCGAGCGGCCTTGGGCGTGAACGCCGAGGGACGGATTTGTTATTTCCTTAAAGACGAGGGACAGGGGGAGGAAAAAGAAAAAGACGATAAGAATGAGGAGGAGCAACAAGATGAAAATGGCACTCTTTCTTCCGAAAAGACAGGAAGCAGAAGCTATTCCTCCTCCTCCTCCCCCCCCGTCCCCCTCTCCGTCATCCACCTCCCCCTGCACCACTTCCTCCTTCCCGGCCTGATCGACACTCACATCCACGCCCCTCAATTTTCTTACACTGGAACCGCCACCCATCTTCCCCTCATGTCCTGGCTCTCCTGCTACACTTTTCCCGCGGAAGAGAGACTTAAAGACGACCTCCCCTACGCCAAGGCCCTCTACTCGTCGTTACTTTCAACGGTTGTCGCACACGGCACAACCACCGCGCTTTATTTTGCCACCAAAGACATTGAACCAACTAAGCTTCTCGCAGATCTGGCGCACACGAAAGGTCAACGGGCATACATTGGAAAGATTAATATGGACCGAAACGCCCCCCCTTCCTACTGTGAGACCTCCGCCGCTTCCTCCCTCGAAGAGACCGAAAAATTTATAAAGTATGTCAAGGAAAAGATTAATTCTCCTCTAGTCCATCCTGCATTGACACCTCGATTTCTTCCTACCTGTTCAGAGCCCTTGTTGAGAGGGTTGGGTGAATTAGTGAAAAAATACGGAGGAGAGGAAGAAAAAGGAGGGAGGGAAGGAGGGAGGGCAAGAAAAGGGATTCATGTTCAGTCGCACATCAGCGAAAGCGCCGATCACATTGAGTTCAATAAATCCCTCGCGGAGCACCACGAAGGTACCCAGCGTGATGTCGAAGTCTTTGACAGGTGTGGTCTTCTTACCCCTCTCACGGTGCTCGCTCATGGAATTCACCTCTCCCCTCACGAGCTCTCCCTCCTCTCATCCCGCGGTACCTCCCTCGCACACTGTCCTTTGTCCAACTTTTTTTTCGGCCATTCCGTCTTGCCGACACGGACAGTATTAGAGGCTCAAGTAAAGGTTGGGTTGGGAACCGACGTGGCGGGAGGATACTCGCCGTCGATGTTAAGTGCAGTGAGATCGTGCGTGATCGCCTCGAGAGTGCTGGAGGATGGAGTAGAGGAGTGGAGGCACGGAGAAGAGGTAGACGAGGAGGGGGAAAAGATAAAATGTGAGCGACAGGAGAAGATACAAAATGAGGGGATGGCGGAGGGAGGGAAAGAGATGTGGTGTAAATCTGGGAGGGACGGCATGCGGATTGATTGGAAAGAGGCTCTGTGGTTGGCGACGATGGGAGGTGCGGGTTGCTTGGGGCTGGAGGACGAAGTCGGAAGCTTTGAGGTGGGGAAAGCCTTTGATGCTGTTCGAATAGATGTCAAAAAGGGTGGAGGGGTGGTCGTAGTGGAGGGAGGGCGAGATAGCGCGGAGGATTTGGTCCAGAAGTGGGTAAATTGTGGCGATGATAGGCATGTGATTGAGGTGTGGGTGGCCGGGAGGGAGATCAAGAAAGTCAACCAACAAGAAAAATAGAGGTCTTTAGTATAAGATTTAAAACAGACGAAAATCATGATATGTATCAAATTGTGAGGTTTTCTGATTCATACATATTTTTCATTTTCCGCCTCTTTCTAGTCCGTGTGTATCATTCAAGCCTATATGTCTCTTTCTACTGCTGTCTCTGTGCCAAAAACCACCTCAATGGCCAGTAAAATGCATGACAGTAATGTGGTAGACAAGTTTTTTGCCGCATCCATATACGGCGAAGACGGCAGGCAGTTTCTCAGTGCAGGTAAAACTGTTTAGTGCAATGCCCTTCCTCAGAAACCTCCCGAGTCACACGGGAGAAAAGCACTTTATGTATTTTTTAATCTCCAGTTACACCTACTGCTGCTGTGTCTGCTGCACTTTCAACGAGAAGTCTAATGCAGGATAGCCCTGTGTCAGATTCCCCCGACTGATCACATCCACATGCGGCGAGAAAAACAAATGCAGTGTCTCACTGGTGATACCCCCTGACGCCTCAATCGTTACATGTGGGAATGCCTTCTTTACCTCTGCTGCTGTTTCCTTCAACTGCGTTGGAACAAAATTATCTAGCATGATGATATCAGCGCCGGCTGTCCCAGCTTCGAGGGCTTGAGGGAGGGATTGACACTCCACCTCAATCTTAATGGAGAACCCCCCCACGCTCCGAGCGCTCTTGACAGCCTTGGTGATACTCCCGGTGCTCCAGACATGATTATCCTTCAACATGACCATCTGACTTAAGTCATGCCGGTGTGTCGCAGCCCCTCCAACCAACAAGGCGTATTTTTCAACGAGACGAAAGCCCGGGGTGGTCTTTCGGGTCCCCGCGACAGCTCCATGCCATCCTGCCTTTCGCCCAATCTCCACCGATTCCCTCGTTAGTGTGGCAATACCACTAGCCCTAGTAAGAATATTTAATGCCGTCCTCTCCCCTAGCAAGATATGCCGGGCCTTCCCGCTGATAGTCGCAACATGGACCTTCATTCCTCCTGCTGCAGTACTGCAACTGTTGCTGCTGCTGCATGAAGGAGGAGAGAGCAAAACCCCATCCTCCATCCCTTCCTTCCATTCGACCGTGCAGTCTAAGGCTTTGAAGACAGCGTCGAAGAACGGTTTGCCACACAAGACACCTTGGGACTTACCGTAGAGGAAGGCGGTAGTGGGGGCCTCTGCAGGAAGGGAAGGAACGAGGGAGGATGGGGTCAATGGAAGGACAGCGCCTTGGAGAGACTAGCGGGACTGCAACAGAAGCTTCAGACATAAGAAGGCTCAAGAAAGGAAGCAAACCAAATACGGGAAACAGGGAGAAGAACTGAAAACAGCGCGGCCCCTCAACGCTCACTTGTATGTAAGCAACGCAGGATCCCCTTAACTTACCGCCCACCACAAAGCCCCCAATATCCATACTCGGCACGTCCTCTTCCAGCCAGCTTTCGACAGCCTGAGTCACTTTCCAAGGGGGCAGGGCTTCTGATATTCTTGCCATGCTAGCGTGTTGGTGTGGCGGGGTAGAGCGGTACGTGTTGTCTTATCAGGGATGAGGAGGTTTGATGAGTGCTCGTTCGGGCGCCTTTAATTTAGTGCACGCCACGCTCTCAAGTCTCGCCTGTCCGTGTATGCTACATGAGAGAAGAAATTAGAGTTAGTTTGTCGTGTGTGTGGACGTGTGACAGCAATAAGGCATAAAGCGCATTATCGTTCGTTTTTTTTTTCTGGCTAGGTCTGCATCTCACACATCCTTTTTCTCACACGCACAGGCTAAAGCAGCGCTGACAAAGGCTACCACAGCTACAATCTTATGTCCAGTGGTAATGGTGGTGACGATGGCGGTTACGACAGCAGGGACCGGAAACGACGCAAGCTTATCCTCCATCTGCTCCCCCCTCACAACGACGCACATACCCTCCCCTCTTCCTCCCTCTGCTCCTCCAGCGGCGCTGGCGATGGCGCTGTTAACGGTGACAGTGGCGGGGCCACTAGAAACAATAGCAGAGATAGCACGAGTGCGAGTAAGAAGGCTTCAGTGGGTGACCCCCATGACTTGACCTTCAGTGACAGCGACGATGATGTGCAAATTCTCGAGCCCTCCAACTCCACTTCTGGTAGCAGCAGCAGCAGCAGCAGCACCACCAGCACCAGCGGCGGCGGCGGCGCACGCCCTTTAAAATACGTCGCTTCTACAACTGCTGCGGTCAAAGGCGAAAGTAGCATCACTTGCAGCAGCAATAGCAATAGCACGCCTTTCCTCCCTCTCCTCCCCTTCTACCTCAACACGGTCCGTGGGCTGTCCACTCATTACAACGAGCTCTGTCTGGGTTTGGAAGACGTGTTCTCTGGCGATTACCACAAGGCCATATTATGTAACTATATGTATGACATGGCGTTCATGTTTGATGTCATTCCTCGCCTGACAAGCATCCCGTGGCTGTGTGTATTTGGCGATAACCCGGAGTCGACGGGGGTAGTAGGGAGGCAATTCCCGAATATCGCAACGTTTAAACCCAAGTTAAAAGGCACGCCGTTTACATGGGGCACACATCATTCTAAAATGGCTTTGTTGTGGTACAACGGAGGAGGAATGGGGGAAGGAAGGAGAGGAGGGGGGTTGCGGATGATGGTCTGCACGGCGAACTTTATAGAGGTGGACTGGCGGAATAAGACACAGGGGGTGTGGGTGCAAGACTTCCCATGCTTGGAAGAGGGGGAAAGGGATGACGAAAGTGAATTTGGGAAAGAGCTGAGAGATTACCTCCTGGCGCTGAATGGCTTTGAGAATGAGGGTGGGGAAGGGCAAGGTGAGGACTAGGGGGGGAAGGAAGGAGGGGGCGAGGGGAGGGTTAGGGGACGGGTGGGTCTCGTACTTCACATTTGCCACCCCATGCAGTCTTTTTCACTTATGAACCATACTCCTCTTCGTCCTTTTCTCCGTCCCTCCTTCCCTCGCTGGCTTCTCCAGGCCGCGGGCACCCTGCACTAGTGGAAGCAATCCAGCACGACCTTCCCCGCATCGATTTTTCCTCCGCCCAGGCCATCCTCGTTCCTTCCGTCCCTGGCAAATTTACTGGACGAGATCAAGTGAAATATGGACACTTAAAGTTACGTCGACTCCTTGAACAAGAGTACATCCCGCCCTCTTTCTTCGTTCCTCCCTCCCTCCCTCCTTCGTCCTCCTCCTCGTCCTCAACCTCCTCTAAAACCTACAGGTCAGACCCATCATCGCTGTCGTTCCCCCCTTCCTCCTCCTCCTCCTCTTCCTCCCCCTCTCCCTCCCTCCCGCCCTCCACGGGCATCATCTCCCAATTCTCTTCTCTGGGCTCCCACGCCAAGAACGGCGAATGGGTCACCAAGCATTTCGAATGCTCCCTCCTCTCCTCCTCCTCCTCCTCCTCCTCCTCCTCCTCCTCCTC
>Ga0160420_100171_pt1 | contig 37443 bp, 35 predicted proteins | sample CelAP2metagpilot_FD_108197 | JGI IMG/M metagenome (GOLD analysis project Ga0160420, IMG submission 108197) | Phycosphere-associated microbial communities from algal ponds in Kailua-Kona, Hawaii, USA - Cellana AP2-5-5 metagenome pilot | ecosystem: Engineered > Artificial ecosystem > Aquaculture >...
GAAAAGAATAGAGTGGAGAGCGGGTTAAGAGAAGAAGAGGAGGGGAGGGGGGGGGGAGGGGGAGGGGGGGGGGGGGGAGGGGGGGGGGGGGGGGGGGGGGGGGGGGGGGTTGAAGATGCGTGCGGTAATTGGAGAGGAAGGCGGAGGATACTGTTTTGTGGTGAGGGGGGGGAAAGCGAATGGGTTGGTGTCGTGGATGTTATGTTGTGTCGTAGGAGATGAAAGTATACGACTGCATTGAGGAAGGAAGAAAGGGAGGGAGGGAGGGAGGGAGGGAGATAGGGAGGGAGGGGCAGATGAAGAGGGCAGTGTATTCCATGTATATATTCTCGACTGCCACAATTATATAGAAGTTTATGCTGCGGCATGCAGCCCCAGACTGACTCCGACCAGACGGTCAGAACAGATGAAAGAGAGGAACGTGGGCGAATTCTACGAACAGCGCACAGGGAAACGTTGAAAACAATACAAGATGCTCTTAACAGATAAGCTCCACCAAGCCCCTGTCAAGATTGCAATATTCGTCAAATGTGATGTCTAAATTGTAAGTATGGTAACAGCATCAATACCAACATTTGCCGCAGCAGCTGCAGCTGTAAAGAATAAGGGGAAAGTGACACAAATGAAAACGAACTTTCAAAGTGAAGTCAATGTCTCTATCCCACGCACACGCGCGACTGGAAGTGTATAATGAGTCGTGAGCACCTATTTGGGATTTTAGTTTGTGTTGAAAGGAAGGTGATGAAGTATAAAAACAAGAAGACGAAGCCGACCACATATCAGATAGAAATATATCCATTCCTCACACTTTTTGGTTGTTTGAATGAATGTGAGCTGCATTAGGAGTTGTCGCCTTCTTCTTCTCCCTCTTGCGCTTCCCCTTCGTCCTTGTCTCCTTCTCCTTCCTCTTCTTCTCTGATGGGAGGATTAGGTTGATTTAAAAGGCAAGACCACTCCATTTCTACTCTTCTCCCTCCGCCCCATAATTCCCCTTCTCCGCTTAATTCGTTTATCCTTCCGTCTCTTGTTGTTTCCCTTCTCTCCACTTCCTTTATTTTCAGTATTTTTGCACACATACACACATACCTTCTGTGTCTCTCCACGTACGTATTTGCATTTTGCTGTCGTTGTTTGCTGTGCACTATGCGCTTCGATGTCCTTGGAAACCACACTCCCTCCGTCCCTCCGTCCCTCCCTCCGTCTCTCCTTCTCACTGAGTCTTGGATGTCAAAATTTCGATCTCGTTTCTTGCTTTCTCCTCTGCTAACCTTTCCACCCACTGTTTTGCTATTACGTTGCACATAATGATTAATTGTTTGTGTTTGTGGGTAAATATTTACATTTACTGTATAGTAATAGTGTACTCAACTCCTTTTTTTCTCTTCCCCTCCCTTCTCCACGACCAAAAACGAAAAGGCCAGCTTCAGATATTCTGTTCCCACCTTCTTCACCTTCACCTGCACAGAAAGTCGCTCTCCACATCTCGTTTGACTTCCATTCTTCCTGCTTCTTTCCCTCTCTCCCTCCCATCTCTACCCATCCTTCGCCACCTCCCCTCAGCATTACGACAAATACTCTGGCACCTCCCTAGGAGGGGACGCGACCGCCCCACCTGCCCCATTCGAGCCACTACCACCACTACAAGCAGCAGCAGCAGCAAGAGCAGGCATAGAAGGCGGAGCGAACACCACCCTCCACGACGCCACAGTGTGCTTAATGAACTCAAGCACCTCATGGGTGATATACCGGGAGTTCGCATGGCTCGAATAAAAGACCAACACAAAGACCATCTCATCCTGGACCACCGGCACCCCAAAGTAAGCATGCACGCCCACCATCTGCGCCCCATCCCTCCTCAAAAACAGGGTGGAATCCAAACTTGCCACATCCTCCCTGTACTCACACGCCATATTCCTAAAAACCCTCCCGGGCATCCCCTGCCCCTCATAAAATGCAAAATTCCGCGAATAAAATATCCACTCACTCAAACTCCCCCTCAGAGCCACCCCTCCGCCAAACTGCAAACTAATGCGGTCCGAGTTCGGGTCCCTTGATGGCACCCACACGTCCGTGCACTGGAAAGCCTGGGCGGGCAGCTCCTGAAGGAAAGAACGCATCGTTTCTTCAAACGTAGTCGGGGGGGAGTAGCACAAATCGTATGCCCCGCCACACGCGTTGTTCTCCAAAGGAGGGGAAGGTGCCCGTGCGAGCGCTTGAAGGGCCTGGCTTATCTCTTCGTCTGCCGCCCACTCCAACCCATCGGAATCTGCCCAAGCGCTCCCTCCCTCCCTCACTGACATTCCATATGAATCTGATTCTACTCTATTACCATTTCTTCCTCCGACCGAGCCTCTCTTAGCACTAGCAACGGTAATGGTATTGACCCATTTTTCGTCGCGCATGCCCTCGTCTTCCCACGGTCTTTCGACCTCCATCCCCGTCGATGGAAACGGGGAACTGGCCCGACCGCTGCTGTGGGTACTGCTGCTGCTGCTGCGGCTGATTATGCTGCTGCTTCTACAGCTACTGCTGCTGTGGCTGCTGCTGCTGCTGCTGCTGCACTTCCCGCTAGCGACTAAGACATTGTTCGCCTTACCGCTGGTGTCGTAGTGCATGGAGAGAGGAAGATGGGGGTTGGTGCAGCCCCCCTCCGCAGAGGACGACTGACATTCCCGGTTATGTAGACGTAAGACAGCAGGTTGGACGACATTTGATGAGGAGGGTTGAGGGGGAGAATAAAATGGACGACGAGGATGAGGAGGGAGCGAAGAAGAGGTGGAAGGGGAGGAAGAGTTAATCTGTTGTCGTTGTGTAAGGGCAAGATTACGAAAGTCTTGCTCGAGCTCCGCTCGTGACACTGACGCGGTGATAAGAGGTCGATGTTCTTGTTCTTGTTGTTGCTCTAGCTGCTGCTGCTGTTTATGTTGCTGTTGGGCATAAGGTACCTGCTGCGGTGGCTCGGATGCAGCGGGGCAGGGAGCATGGAGGAGGAGGAAATCGTCGGTCGCAAAAGCTGTCAGCTGTCGAGGAAGGAAAGAGTTGTCTCGTCGTCGCAACCGAAGAACTACGGGTAAAAGCATCAAATCACGCTCTTGGATCGGTAGTTGCGGGCTACCCATCCTGTCGACCAAGTTCTTCACATGCTGTTGTGTCTGCCGGAACACCGTCGACAACAACTCAGCATCCTCCCTATGCACCAACCCCAGGCCCCCCCCGCCTCCTGCTTCTCTTCTTACTGTTCCGCCTACACCCACACTATCACCAAGGCCGTGGTCTACCAACCGACTTCCCAACAAATCAACATGATCCCATTGAAGCAATCTCTGCATACCCGCGGACACAAAGAAAATAGTGCCATTCGACGCCCCCGCCAACACGGCACACTCCGGGCTTGGACCCTGCCGTAACAGACGAAGCAAATCCTCGATCGTGGTGGCAGCCATCACCCCATGCTCCACAGTGAAATTACGACGGCGGTCTGCTGCCATCCGGACCATGAGCGGGGCAATGTTGCGCATTGGGGAAGGGGACGCGGGGCGGGAGGAGGAAGAAGGAGGAGATAAGGTTTGTTGACGGGGAGCTGAGCGTTGGTGCATTGACCCTTGATAACTTTCGGCTAAGGAGGAGGACGAGGTAGTGCGCTTTCTGTGGGGTAGAGAAGGGAGGGAGGAGGGCATGCCATCTGCTGCTGTTGCGGCTGTATCCATCATCGTCTCATCCCCTCCGGACAAAGGCAACAGCCCCAAGGCGTGGTTCCTACTGCTACTGCTACAATCTGTGCTACCACTGCCAGCACAGTTGGACAAGGAGGCGATTCGTAGGAGAGGTCCCCATTCTTGCAGGTTGTTCACATGGATGCCCCGCTGCTGGGCAAGCTCAACGAACTGCAGCCGCCACTCAAGCTGAAGGCTGTGAGATGCCACGGCGGCCTCCTCCGACGATAAATAATGCAAAAATAATTCTTCTTGCTGTGATAATTTCCGTTGCTGTTGCTCGTATTGAAAGATTTGATCGCGGGTCGTGTTGGAGCCTGGTTGGTATTTGAAATTCCGCTTGCCCGTGCGAAGCTTCGAGGAAAGCCTGGCAGGAGTACACTGAAGGAGAGCACACAAAAATGTGCCCAACCGTCCACCCTCACGCAAAGGCAGCATGCCTGTTAGGAATCCCTCCATCACCATCTCTGCGAACTTGCACTCGGCTTCCGACCATCGCCCGCCGCGCATCTTGCTCAATTCTTCTACGGGCGCCTGCACCACGATTCCGCTTCGAGTAAAGGGATCAGGAAGCGCCACCTCAATTGCAACATCCGCTCCGTTCTGCCCACAGCTTGGGCAGTGAATCAAGGGCCATGGATATATACAGCGGGCATGCACGGCGTTACTGCAGCACTGCAGACGGACATCCGCTCTAGGGCTTCCACACTTGCAGCAGTACGAGTTGACATCTTTCCCGCCCCGTCCGCGCGCCAGCAGTTCACTCACAGCCACGCCTGCCGTTGTCTGCAAATCATTTGACCATGATGGGATTGAAGCGGGCAATGGTTGTGTGTACGGGGGAAACATGTCTGTTGGAGGCAGATTGTGTTGGTTTGAGCTACCTCCTGCTTGGTGCTGATGTTGTTGAGAAGGAAGGGTGCTTTGACCAATCCGCTGTTCCCAGTTGGCAGTCGCCTCACCAAATGCCATGAGATTACTTGTGGGGATGTGTGGGAGTGGGAAGTGTAGACTGGGGTTGGTGGTTTGTTGACAGGCGAAGATGGACGTCCGGTTGTTCAGGGTTTTTTTCGGGTGAGACTCGGGGAGTCACGACGGTCGGGGAGATCCGAGGTCTCGGGGTACCCCAGATTACATTGCTTTTGCACAAAAACAGGCATGCTGTGGCACTGTTGCATCCGCCTCGTCAACAGCTCATTAAAGCGACCACAGTTAGCCAGCAGATGTTTAGCTAATGCATGTTGAGGCCCTCAACGCAACAAGTCACACACTACGCGGGGTTTTTGAGGAGCGACGTTTTTACATTTTAGGGAAAACAATACGGCTAGAGTGGTTTTGAGAAACATGTTTTTGCGTCCGTGGGATTAACATTCTGTTTGTTGCTTTGGCACTCTATTTGTTGCTTTGGGAGCGCAATAGATAAGTCGCATTGTTTTACGTCCAGTGTTCAAATGTGATGCTCACATCACTTGACCATCTCTCTGTGCCCCCTTCCCCTCCCTCTCTCCCCCTTACCTCGGCATGGGCAGGATTCTGTTACATCCTTCCCTATGTTCGCACACATATATACTGAGTATATCACCTTGCCAAGAAACGTTCCTAGCCAACCCTCCCACCTACATCTGCTTTCTACTTCCAATCCTCCCCTCCCCTCCCCTCTGCATCACTACGCACCATGGCCCGCACATATGCCAACAAACTCTGGCTAGGCACCAACAGCCGCCCTGGGTTATACGGCACCGTTTCTGTGGGTAAAGACGGGCGAAACTCCGATTTTAGAAACTCTGACACGTCGTCGCGGAGGATGGAAGTGCCTGCTGCTCGGCGGCGACCGTGGCCGGTGACGATGATGAGGGGGTCGCGCGGGTCTTGGATGTAGCCGTGCCGAGATTGGTTTCGGGGCCAGGGTAGATACATCTCGCTGGGAGACCATTTTTTGTTGTTATTGTTGGTGAGGATGGTGTTCGTGGTTCTGCTGCTTTTGCTGCTGGTGTTTTCATTTGTGGTGGTTTCGGTTGTCTTGAATGTACCCCTTGCCATCTTCTCGGTGAAAGGTCTTGCTGCTGTTGCTGTTGCTGCTGTTGCTGCTGTGGTCAACTCCTCGCTTCTTCTATTGGTATCTTTGGTGATCTCTGGTCCATATTTCCTGAGCATGCTAGTCAAAACATGATACAACGCCGCCTTTGACAGAGGCCGGGAAAAGTTGTGCAAGTCCATCACCCGAAAGAATTGAATTGACCAATGATTAACCCTCCCTCTCTCATAAGCACGTTTGTAATACCACGCCATGGTCGGGAGAAGGGCGGGATGCTCCATGGAGCAAATGAGAGAGTTGAGGGTGGGTTGGTTCAGCGAGGTAGAGTCAGTATACTCCAGCATATCCCACAGGTAAGCAGCGACGGGCCATTGGTTCGCACGGCGGCAGGCATCGATTGTCAGCATATAAATTACAGAAGATGGCCTCTCGCCTGCGGAAAGGATGTTTAATAGCACCCGCACCGCTTCATCCCAGGCCCCGCCTTTGCCACACGCGGAGAGCGAAGCCGAGTAGGTGAGGGTGTTGATTGGCACTTCTTCCCTTTTCATCTCTTCCAACCATAGCAACGCCTGCCTGTACTCCCCCGTACGACTGCATGCGTCAATAACAGCAGTATAATGAGGGGTAGAAGGTCGTAACCCCTTCGTCTTCATCGCCTCCAAGCACGTAGCAGCATCGCGCGCTCGACCTGCCTTGGCATATGCATCCAAAATCGCCGTGAAAGTCACCTCATTCTGAGCTACCCCCCTCTCGTCCATCTCTGCAAATAACTTTTCAGCCTGCTCCCACTTCCCCGCTCTTGCACACGCCTTGATTGCTGCGCCATATGTGTATGTATTGGGAGCGATGCCTTCTTCCTCCATCCTTTTCATGAGCATCAGCGCCATCTCCCAAGCACCTCCATTCCCACACGCATTGACCGCCGTGGTATAGATAATACACGTAGGTGGTCGTTTGGTGCAGGCCCGCACGTCTTGAAGTAGGTCCAATGCGCGAGACCAGTCTCCATTACGTGCCAGTGCTGCCATAAGATCAATGCAGCTCCCTTCACTGACAGCAACGCCTTCCGCATTCATGGTAGCGAAGAGACGGAGGGCCTCATCAACCATGCCTGCGCTTGCCGCCGCCTCGATTGTTTGAGAGTACATGTGAGCCGTGGGTGCCACGTGGTCCTTGTCTTTCATTTCTTCGACGAGCGTCACCATTTCTTGCACGCGGCCGGAAGATGCACAGAGCTTGAGGAGGGGGAGGAGTGTGAGAGATTTTCGGGGGATGTGGAGCGCGCGCATGGCATCTAGGAAAGAGAGGCCTTCTCTAATCAGGCCTTTGACACGCACGTGCTCCATGACCATATTGCAGACTATGACTTTTTGCCCAGGGGCACGTTTATCGAAACGGTCCAAGAGACTTCCTAACGGCACGAGGCCCGTGGCCGGGGCGGTTGAGTACTCTACACCTGCCTCTGTTTCTTCTGCTGCTCCTGCTCCTGCTTCTGCTGCTGCTGCTGCTGCTGCTGCGGCGGCGGCGGCGGAGGAGGAAGAGGAGGAGGAGGAGGAGGAGGAGGAGGAGGAGGAGGAGGAGGAGAAGGAGGAAGAGGAGACAGGCAAGTGTGCTAGTCTTAACGCACATCGCGTTGCAAGAATGCGACACCTGGTGTCAGGCGAGAAAGTCAAGTCAGCATCCCACCAGGCCTCGAACAGCTGTAGCGCCTCTCTTTCCATCCCTCCCTTTAGCCCGCAGCTCATGACCAAGTGCAATAACCCATCCGACTGCGGCGACGCCTCGCGCTCCCTCTTTTCCCACATCTCTTCCAACACCCTCCTCGCCCCAACCCAGTCATTGGTCACCCAACAACGTTGCAATGCAACCTTCCTCCATCGCGCTCTCTCTCCAAGCCTCGACTCCCCCTCAACATCTTCCGCCACCATCGCCTCCATCATCGACGAGACGTCGTACGTCTTTCCCGCTTTCGACCCGACCTGAATCAAGCTTGCCCATGCTCCTTTACTCAACTCCACCCCTCGTGTCCTTCTAGCCTCTCGCACTACCCCCCACAATCTGTCATGCATCCGCACCAACATCGCCCTCTCGTTTTTCCTGTGCGCCTCTCTCAACGTCCTTCGACACACCTCTATGGTAGCTTCAAGCATCTCCCCTTCCAACACTGAGGTTTCTTGTGATACTGGTTCAGCAGCCGCAGCAACTACAGCAGCAATCCTCTTATTATACCCCACCCCTCTTGCCTTCCCTGAGGCCGCAATCCCAAAATACTGCTGACAAACCATTAAAGCAGCATCCCACCCATCCGCCCCCGCAGCTTCCAGCACCAAGGCATGCATATCTCTCATGTTCCTTATGTTCAAAAAACGACGAGCTTGCATCTCCTCCAACAACTTCCGCACCTCTCCTGCTTCATGACAGCGTCCACAGGCCACAAGCGCCGCTCGATAAACTTCAGCTGTGAGGGGAACTCCCCGCAAAGGCATGCTCTTTCTCAACAACGCCAACACCGGCTGCCAGCTCTTCATGCGGGAACATGCCTGCAAGATATGCAAACACACGCGATGATCCATGGGAAAGGCAGGGCAAGGACATAACCCCTCAATGACCAAATGCCATGCCCTTGTATGAACACATGCATCCACCAAACGGCACGCCAACGGCAAGTCTAATCGGTATACACCCTCCACGCCCAGCTGCTGCACCAACTCCACCACCGTAGCTGGCTCCCCTCGTGCCATAGCTGCTACGATCGAAGCCCGCGGCGGGGCATTCTCAGGCAATACCTGCTGGTGCCCTAATTCGCCAGCAGTAGGGGCAGGCAGTGGCGGCGATATTATGCTAGGCAAAATTCCTGTCGGTCGCGTGCGCTGAGATCCCCTCCCAAAGCTACTGCTGCTACTACCTATTGGCTGGCGCCAGTCTGCCTGAACGGCTTCGGGGATGTCGGCTCGCGGTCGTGGTGGCTGGATGGGACGTGCGGTCGAGGCCGCAGCACTGCGTTGGTAACCTCCCCTTTGAGCGGCGCTACGGCTACTACTGCTACTACTACTACTGCTGCTGCTACTGCTGCTAATGGCCCTCCTTCTACCCGCACATAGGGGCAACACGGCGCATCGTTGTCGCATCGCCTGAGTGTGATGGAGCGGATGATAATTGAGATACTGATGAGCCACGTACTCGTCGAAGCAGAAGCCGGGCTCGGTGACACTGGAGTGACTGTCTGACGCTCGATCACACAGAGCAATAAGACCTCTGACGATGTATCTGTAGTGTTTGTTGTTATGTGTGGGGTCGTAGTGCGTACAGTCCGTTGAAGTGACCGAAAGGAGGAGCCCTCCATCTGCCTCCGAGGGGTCCTCCTCGCTCTGGCGGTTAAAGGTCCATGTCGTCATCATTGTGGTGAGCAACGAGCTTGCTGTAACGACCCGAGCTCCATTCAGCACTCATCCACGCAATGCGTCCACCGCCAACACACAGGCCACGCCGAGGGTTTGTCTCTGTTTTTGTCTAGGGCGTTTAGGAGGGCTGGCCACGACGGCGTGCGCCGCTCAAAGAGGACGCCAGGCTGACCCAAGTTGGGAGGTGAAGTCCCGCGGCAGGTCACAAAGTGCATTTGGGGGACCACGCGTGACAACCACCGATGCCAAAGCACACGACAACGATTCGGCAGCATGAGCCGACGCGGCATGTCGATTCGGTCCCGAACGCTTTGTCGCTTTCTGGTAAGTGCCTCGATGTCGCCTCATGAAACCATCGTTTGAATGCGAAAGCCGAGAGCGCGGCAATCAAATCCAAAACATCGCTGCTCCCCATCCACTGCGGTTCCATTCAAGCACAAGCTACCTTTTTGTCATCCTTCTTCCATGCTAGGCCCATATCGATCCCTGTTGCGAAATCAAGATGTGATGTGTCAGCAGTTGGTGTCTTTGTCCTCCAACGCCCGCGCACCCATTCTTTCATCTCCCGCCTCACATACATACACTCATCCGTTGTCTCCATTCCTTTCTCCATATAAATGCACATTGAATTCAGATCCATATGGCACCCGAGCCATCATCCCCGTGGTGAGGGGCCGACCGCGCTTCCCACGTAGGCTGGCCTTACAGTTCGCAATGGACGAGGGAGACGAGGACAAGGAAGAGGAGGACAACGGCAGTTACGACAGCGCCGAGGAACGAGACCGGGAGGAGGAGGAGCAAGAGGATGAGAAAGTGGGCGCGGGCCTGGATGTCATGAGGTCAAGATGTGATCATCGAGTGACGTGCCGGGCGTTGGTGCTGCACCCTACAAAGTATAACCGCGATTTGTTTTTGCACAAGGTAGGTAGTATATGTGCCCCCGGCCCCTCCTAGGCTCGTCTTTTCCGGTTCTCCCGACATCAACCCACACATGCATAAATATACCGGCACACAGTTTATAGTTGTCCTTTTAATCACACACAAAACACCTACAGAACGATGCCGCGGCTTTACGACGCCCGCGCCCTACAATGGAGACCTTGCCGCAGGACACGCTGAAGCAAATTTTCCGGTTCCTGCCTGCTCATTCTTTGTTGGCATCAGAAATTGTCTGTAGACTCTGGAGGGACTTGGCAAGCATGGATGATGCGCATTGGGAGGTACGGCATGAGGGAGGGAGAGAGCTGGCTGAATCGAAATTTCTGCGCCCATCCCTCTGACGCTACCTCCCCCTATCTCTATACATTCCTCCCTATATTTCTTCAGCAACTTTGCAAACGGGCCTATGGGATATCACCTGAAAACTTTTCACCACCACCAGACCCCGTTAAGCTACTGTACATGCTCACGTACTCCTCGCTTTCTGAAATTAAGTATGGAGCGAACGGAGGAGGATCGGGCCGCATGCAAGGAAGCTTGCGGTTTTTGTTTTGAGTGCTTTATTGATTGCCTGTGCGGCATAGTCATCGTTGATGAATGAGCGGAAGAGGTGTGTGTGTGTGTGTGTGTGTGTGTGTGTGTGTGTGTATATATGTGTGTATGTGTGTGTGTGTGTATGTGTGTGTGTGTGTGTGTGTGTGTGTGTGTGTGTGTGAGAGAGAGAGAGAGAGAGAGAGACAGTTGGTGGTGCTCGGGTGGCTTGGTGTGGAGGGGGTGGTGTATGTTGAAGGGCTTGCGATGATATACGGATGCCATAAGGTGCCATAAGGTGATTGTCTCCTTATTTGTGAGAAATATAAGCTGCGTTCAAAACCGTGTCCGTTCAGTTTGGTCGCAGTGTTTGTTCCCTTGTGCTGGTGAGACGGCGCGGGGGCAAAAGGACAGGGCCGCGAGGGCAGATAAAAGAGATTTTATAACAAGATTGAGGTTCGCGTAGATACATAAAATACACATCTTTTACATAAACGGAATAAATGAAGGGAGAAAGATGGGAAATAGAGATGATCCTGTCTGTATAACGAGAAAAAAAAGGATTGGGAACAGAGGAATGTAGAGAGACTGAGAAGAGGTCGGCATGCCGTTTGACTATATGTAACAAAGTGAAATCGAAAAGGGAATGATGAAAGATTGCTTTTTTTTCGCTCGTTGGAACCGATAACGACTAAACCTTGGCCTGCGCGGGCGCCTTACAGGAGGGATCAGTCAGCTGGTACCATTCCGAGGGAGGCAGAAGTTGATCACAGGGGCGTTGATGCAGGCCTACAAAAGAAATAGGCAAACGGAAGAGGAGTATTATCACGGCATTATTCTTTTCCATACATATAGGAAATAATTACCACAACATAAACATAACTAACAAAATAAAAAAAAACCCACTGAAACAAAAAATAGAAAATTTATTTGCTGCCTCACGCTTTCCTTTGTCAGAGCACGACGGTCAAAGTAAACAAACAAATTGATCAATTGATGAATGGAAAAAGGGAAATAAAATGTGGAACAATGTAATAATAAACACGCGAAAAAAGATGTGGAAAAATAAAATAGAATGAATGACATGAACACAGATTTTTTTATGTATTGCTGTACAATCGCTTTGCTTCTTTTGGCTTGGGACTAATCTGTTGTTCAATTTTATATCGATATTCCTCGTTTTAAACTACTTCTATTCAAGCTCTTTGTACTCCGTGAACACACATGCAATTCTCGCAACTCCGCTTTTCTGCTGTGCTATGAACCTTTCTCTCGCCCCACTCTAATTTGCTTGCTTCCCTCTACCCCTCTCTGCCTATCTACCTAACTATTTTCCCATTCGCACGGTCTATATTTTCTGTTTGTCCTGAAAAGAAGGATAGCCTACTACCACCCCGGGTACTAGGTACTTGTGTCTTTCGACCAACAAGGGTTGTTGTGACTCTTTATCAAAGTGTCACTGCAATTTGGATTATGGTAGTGACCAGGGTAAAGCCCTGGGAGACAAAGACATTAGTCACAGCCCCGACCGACTCATCCTCGCCACAGTCTTCTAAAGGTAGAGTCGCACACCCTTACGTCCCTCCCCTCATCCAACTCAAAACCTCCCTCCCTCTCTTATTCGCCAATCGAGACCTAAGCGAGGTAGTTATAGGTCCGACGATCATTTGGCCCCCTCTCCAAATACTCCCTGTCAATCAGACACTCAATCCGCTTCTTAATGAAATTCGGGCTCGCCAAGAACCGCACCGATAGCTGCTTCGTCACCTCCGCTATCAATTCATTATGCCCCAACGTCCTCCTAGCCTTCATAATCCTCACCACCGCCGCCTCCACCAAATGTCTCCTATCCTCCTCCACCGCCGCCGGGATCCCATCTACCAATCCCCCGCCCTCCCCACCTTCCCTTCCCTCCCCCCCTCCCTGTCCCTCCGGCAAGGCCTCTTTCATTGACACCATGGGTACCTTAATCCTCCTCAATTTACTTGTAAATTCGGGATTGAACGTAAATGTAGCATCGTCACTTACTCCCTTTCCCTTGGTGGTCTTCCGCAGGATCCGGTGCTTGTTCGTGCTGATCGAGATCAGATTCCGTCTCAATTCATTCTCAGGGATCTGAGTTGCCTTGTGGATCTCGTCGTAGGACAACGAATCTCGCTCGTTGAACAGCATCAAAATACACATCGAGTACGTGTGCACCTGCAAGTCATGCTTTCGGCCCCCGGAAAATGTGGCGCGGATATCGGCGTTACCCATGCTACCCTGCCAGCTTACCTTCCGCCCGTTGTGCTTCTGGTGGTAGAAGGTCTGAAAAACCGTACAGCAGGCCTGGATCTCCGGGGGGAGGATACAGGTCGTCGGGCCTTGCGATGGCCAGTACCCCTGGGTGAGCATCGAAACTTCAAGCTCAACGCCATTGATTCGATTTACCCCGGCCCTCCGGAATTCGTCCATCGCGTCCTTGGAGAGCCTCATGTCATTGAACATCCCCTCAAGCTTACTCGTGAAATGGTACCCGCACTCTGTTTTCAGCTTGGTGATCATCTGCCTTTCAAAGTCATCATTGACACTCCTCCCGCCCAACAACCTCTTGGACAAGTGTGTCTTGTAATAATTCTCAAACACGTCCTTATCTTGCAAATACTTGAAAATCACAATAAATTTGTTTAAGGCCACATCCGCCTCCTCCTCCCCCATGCCCTTCAACCCGCACTTGAGCAGATCATCCACATACAACGCCAAAAACATGGCGCATCGCGTATCCATGTTAATGAAGTCTTCGAACGCCTCCTGCAACTTCTTCTGCGCCACTTTCTCCCCCCCAAAACTCTCATGGACTATTCTATCAAACTTATCCCTCATCTCCAGCAGACTCTTCACAAAAACCACCGGATCCCGCTCCCTCTCCTGGTCCGCCACCAACGCCCTCCCGGCCGCCTTCACATATTCACTCATCGCACCCCTCAGCTCCTCCAACGTCGCCGGTACCCGCACAAACAACTCATACATCCTCTTCAAGTCCTCTACTTTGTTGTCACGAAACATGGCCTTGCACCCCGACCCCTCCATCTCCACCAAAGTGGTCGCATGCGCTTTCACCAGCTCCTCCTCAACGATGACCCTCAGCTTCCCCTCCGTGCTCCGATCGAGATAATTCATCACCCTTCCCTGCTCCTCCAGCAGCCGATCCTCCGCCTTCATCATGTACACCGGGCACGTATTCTTACTAATCACATCCTGGCTTTCGGCGCGGTAGAAAGCCCGCGTCGTTTCCAAGAACGCCCTCTCAAAGTCCTCTTCGTAGACTCGTGTCCCCTGGATGCCCAGATCAACCAGCATCGATAATGTCCCTCTCAACAAACTCCTATCCACCAACTCTCCCTCCCGTTCTGCCTTGATATTCGCGAGTAGCAACATCTGCAAGCGATCCTTTACCAACGGATGCCTCGCAATCGAGTTTCTGAAATTCTGCAACCCCAAATCATATACCTTAATCTTGTTATGCTGAGGCACGTACGTCCTGTCCATGTACATCAAAATATCTCTCACCATATTCATGGTCACTCGGTGGTCGCCCCATCGGTCCGCCACCTCCTCCAAAAGCCTCTCGTCTGGGGTAGTGGCAATGGCAGTGCTGACTGAGGTCAGGTAGGCCTGCACGGAAGATTTCACGCCTTGATAGAGTAATTCCGCGTGTTTATGAAGGACGAGGTTATAAGCATTGCGATAGAGATGCTCAAAGGAGAGGTTGCTGGCATTCTTTTTGAAGATCTCGTCAATGGCCCCGGAAAGCTCGGCCCAAACGCTGGTGGCTTTCGCACGATCCATTTGTGTATGTTGTTTGTAGGGCTTGATGACAAATTTTTTGCTGGTCGCCGCCATGGTGATAAGGAGGGGAGAAAAGATAGGCCGACTGTTGATGCTGTTACTGAGCTGAGATGTGCAAAAAAGGGGAGGAGAGAGGCTGGGGCCAGAAAGACGGAGGGAGGGAAGGAAAAGACCACCCGCGGGGCTTGTGTGGGCGGACAAGGCTGCTCTTTTCGCGTGCAACTAGCGTGTGGGTTCTTCTGTGGCATGTGAGTGTGTGTGGTGTGTTAGAAAGGTGAGAAAGTGTGTTGATGAGAATGTACGTGTCGGGCGCTGCACGCTATGCAAGCAGTTGCACTTTTAAATGCCAGCTCTGCGATATGCAATTCTTCTCCTCCATTTCATCGCCCTTCTCCTGATGAGCGCTCTTGTCTCCATGCTCATGCTGGTGATTACAAGCCGCATTTATGTGAGCGCATGAATTAAGGCTCAGAAGAGGAGTGACACCCTCATGCAGGAATTCGTCCGCGCTTTTAGTCGCGCCTCAAAACCAGCGACCGGGTCCCCATCACCATCTGATCCTAGATCTATCTATACAGCGCAACGTACGCGGCACGTCCAAAGTAAATTGACGCAGGGAGGAGGGTTGCAGCCGTGGCTTCCTTCCTTCCGGGGCCGAAGTTCTTCTCTCCAATTGATTCTACACCACCGTCAGGCGTGATCAAACTCCGCACATCCAACCCTGCCGCCACCGAAGACGCAGGGCACTATTGCTAGCGTATTCGTTAGGGGGTGCGGTGACTTGGTGCTCGATGGTGTGAGCGTGAGATTAACTTAAAAGGGAGAGGCAGGGCCAGAGGGAGGAGGTGAGGCAGGCGAAGAACGAACTTCGAAAGTTGTGCAGACCGGCCAGTGCCACGAAACTTCTCTGCCCTCCATCTTCACAACCTGCAAACGCAATTGTTTTGGAGTGCTTTTTCCTGTGGCTTGAACATATACCTTACACATATGTCTTTTAACTTCTCCCTCTATGTCAAGCCATACTTCCCTTACCCAGTGTCCCCTTTTTCGCATTCAACACCACCACCACCAAAGCCAGCAACCGACCTCCTCACCCCCTAAAATAAGCCCAAACGGGAATGGCAAAGACCGGCAATAAGGCCACGCGCAAGCTGGCCAAAAAGGGTCTGCTTGACTTCACTTCACGAGGTATGTGTGAGTGGGCAGGGTTAGGATCGGTTGGAACCCGTGTTCATGCAAAACTGCGAAGATACTTATCTCGAGTGCATTCCCTTACGCCACACCCTCCCCCCCACCATCAGTGGGCAGCAAGAAGGGCAAAGGGGGTGGTATGGTGGGTAAGGGTGGAACTGCAAAGGCGATACGTGATGGCCCGGCCGCAACGGGGCACTCCAAGGGTGGCAAGCGTGGTGGGAGTAAGCCTCTTCAGAAGAGTAGCGGCATGAAACGTCCCGGCGCAGATAAGGGAGGAGTGGATGAAGAGGACGATAAGGAGGCGCTGGCGGAGCGGGAAGACCGAGATGGAATTGAGGAGATGGATGTAGATGATTTCATGAAGAGTGGCATGTTTGGTGGGGAGGACGGGGAAGATAGTGCAGAGGAGGAGGAGGAGGAGGAGGAGGAGGATGACGAAGAGGAGGAAAAGTGGGGGTCGGAACAAGGAGAAGACGACAATGACGATGAGGGGAAGATGGATCAGGACGATGCGGAGGAAGACGAAGAGGAGCAGGAGGAGGTGGATGAAGAGGAAAAAATGCTGGAGGATGAGGTGAAACAGCACAAGGCAGAATTGGAGAGGCTTAAGGCCAAAGACCCTGATTTTTTTAAGTTTTTGGAGAAGAATGATGGGAACTTGCTCTCTTTCGGGCAAAACGACGAGGAGGATAAAGAAGAGGAGGCCAACGCAGGAGGGGATGACGACGAGGGAGAGGAGGAGGACGAGGAGGAAGGGGATCCGACTACCCCCACGACGATAGAGGAAGACGTTGGGGTACCGAAGGAGCTGACGCTGGCGTTGCTCAAGACCATCGAGCACGCAGCACTGGAGCAACATTCCTTGAAAGGCCTGCGGAAGTTGGTACTGGCGTTTAAGGCTGCGAGTCACGTGGCGGATGAGAGCAGCCGACACGGCCCGAGTCAACAGGCATACACCATTGCCTCTTCCAGCGTGTTTGACCGGCTGCTTGTCACTTGTCTCACATCCCTACCCGAGGCCTTCGGACACCACTTGTTCCAGAATCCTGATTACTCCGCTGTGGACCCGGCCCCCTTTGCCAAGCTGGGGAGCATCCCAGCGTTCCGCTCCCTGCGGCCCATGACCTACCGGTCATTGAAGGCGCTCCACTATCTCCTGGGGCAAGTGACGGAAGCCTCCCTTCTCTCCTTCCTCCTCTCCCGCCTGGAGCGATTTTTGCCCTTCCTCATTCCCTTCCCTCGCCTTGCCAAGTTTTACCTTAGGACCCTTCTCTCCCTCTGGGCGACCAGCGAAGCTCTCGACGTCAAGCTTTCCTCCTTCCTCCGGATTCGACAAGCCGCCACCGTCCTCCCCTTTCCCTTTCTCGAGGACTGCCTCAAAGGCATCTACCTCGCTTACGCGCGCAACGCCAAATTTGTCACAGAAACATCCTTGCCAGGACTCACCCTCATGGGTAACTGCGTGGTAGAGCTTTACGGCCTCGATATGACCAGCGCATACCAACATGCCTTTGTCTACCTGCGCCAACTGGCCCTGCACCTCCGTGCCGCCTACACGAAAAAAACGGCGGAGGCCCTCCAGAAAGTCTACTGCTGGCAGTTTCTCAATTGTTGCAAAGTGTGGGTCGCCGTTTTAACGGCCTACCCCTCCCTCCCTCCCTCGTCCTCTTCCTCCTCTTCCGAGCAACAACAACAAGAGCTCCGCGAGCTCATTTTTCCCCTTGCCCAAATTCTTATCGGCATGATCAAACTTGCCCCCTCCGCCCGTCATTACCCCCTTGCCCTCCATGCCCTTACCCTCCTTCAACGCCTCGCCGCCCGGGCGCACGTCTTCATCCCCTGTGCCTCCTTCTGCCTCGATATGCTGGAAAATCCTGCCTTCCACAAGAAGGCCAAACCCACCACCGACCCTCCCCCCTCCCTTCTCCTCCTCCTCAAGCTCACCGGCAAAAGCGGCATCGAATTCAAAAATGTCCAAGAGTCGCTCGTGACCGAGTGCATGGACGTGTTGACCCAAGAAATCCTCATTTATCGCTACACGATCGCCCTACCTGAATACGTCTTTCCTATCAAGGAGCGCCTCAAAAGGTGGGCCAAAAAAAGCACCCACCAAAACGCCCGCTGGCGTGCTCTGGCCAGGGGGATAGTGGACGAATGTGAAAAGAGGGGGAAGTGGGTAGAGAAGGAGAGGATGAGGAGAGAGATAGCACCCACGGACAAAACAAGTTTTGAGGCATTGTTCCCTCAGGGGGCAGGAAGGGAAGGAGGAGAGATGGATGCGGGGGGGAGATTAAAAGCTTCTTTGGATGCAAAGGCGTTGAGGGAGGGATTGGGAGGGGAAGACGCGATGTTAGTGCAGCAGCAGCAGCGACAACAACAACAAGCCCAGAAACAGCAGCTGCAGCATAAAGAGAAGGGAAGGAAGAAGGTCAAGACTGGCTTGGCCGAAGGTGAAGATGAGGCGGAGAAGAATGTGGGGAAGAAAGGAGATAAAAAAGGAGGAGAAAAGCAGCATCAGCAGCAACAGCAGCAGCAGGGCGTGCCTGTTGAGCGGATGGAAGACGAGATAGGGGCTTTGGGTGAATGGAGTGATGATGATGAGGATGAGGATGAGGATGAGGAGGAGGAGCCGAGTGAAGGTGACAGCGAGTGAGAAAGGAGACAATTGAGACGTAAATATCTGAAAGATGAAAACGTATGTGGCTGTGTCTGCCCTGTGTTGTGTGTATGGAGAGAAAAGAAGATCAAATGAAAGTTAAGCAAAGTAAGTCCCTTTTTCCCCACCGACCCCTTACCCGGCCAAATCAATGACCGTTCAAATCTCTATTTACGTTCCTTGGTTTTGGTTGCCATCACCGTTAGCGATGCAATGGACACCATGCATCGCTTTCCTGATGCTAATACTGTTGTTGCGGTTGTTGCCGCGCTGCCCTTCCCCGTCCGTCTCCCTCCACGCTCAACTTCACCTCCAGCAACGTCTTAAGCGCTAGCATTTCCCTCTCTCCCTCCCTGTCTTCCTTTACTCCCTCCCTTCTTGACATCATCATCACCCTCTCATACTGAGCTTTACGCAAGCGATGCTCTTCCTCTAAGATCCCTGCCTCCTTCCGTCCCTCCTTCAGTACCTTGACCAGTGGTTGTAGGCGACGTTTTTCTTCTCTGAGTTCTTCATTAATTTTCCGCAATGCCTCGGTTAACTCATCCTGTGTCCCTCTATCACCATCACCATCACCGTCAGCACCACAACCCTCTGCGTCTTTCATGCTTCTTCTTGTCACCCCTACTACTTCAACTCCTCGTTCAGCTCTTGCCGCCACTGCCGCTTTCGCTCCTGCCCCCTGGTACAAAGGATACCCTTCTCTACTCGTTATTTGAGATTCTAGTCCCTCCTTTGCTTGCTCATGCACACGTCTATCCACAGACAACCGGTCTAGCTGCTGCTGCTGCTGCTGCTGCTGCTGCTGCTGCTGCCTAAGCAACAGCATCTCTAACTCCCCCTCCTTTTCCATCCCCGCAATCGCAGCCACCAGCGCACGTTCCCTCAAATGCAAAAAATTGTCATCGCTACCCCTCTCCTTTCCTCTCTCCCTCCTTCCTTCTTCAGCTTTTCTCTTGCCATTGTTGCTGCTCGGATTGATCGCACCACCACTCTTTATAATCTTCTCTTCTATTTTGGCCTTCCAATATTGCACATGAAGCTCTGCCCGCTTCACATCGTAAACAACCTTCTCCATGTCCTCCCTCCCCACCCTCTCGAGCTGCTGCCGCTGCTGGTTCTGGTGCTGATGCCTCCCTTCTATCCCTTCCTTCCTTCCAAAATAAAGCTGGGCTTTCTCTATCTCCAAAGGGAGTTGCTCCGTCACTTGGTACCGCAAACGTCTCACCTCTTCCTGAAGCTCCTCCACCAACATCTCAGCTGTTGCTTGATCTTGAATGTCAAACGGGGTCCGTGATCTCCCTCCCTTCCTCCCTCTTCTCCTCTTCCCCTCTTCCTCCACCGCTAATCCCAGCGCCTGCACCCGTCGCTCACTTATCTCGAACGCATGCCTTTCCTCGGCCAACTTACCCCTCAACCGTCGTTCATCCTCCTCTTCCTCCCTCACTGCTCTTGTCAAAGAAAGCATCTCGTTAAACCCTACCTCTCTCTGACCCACCCTGGCCATCCGTTCAACGTTCTCCTCCAACTGATGTTTCTCCTCCTCAAGCTGCTTAATTTGTGCGCGGATCTCGCATGAGTTGGTGGTTCCTATGGCTGCTCGTACCTCTTCGAACGCTTTGTGCACGGAAATAAATTCCTCTTGGAGCCCGCCAAACCTCGCGCGCAAGTCAGCAAGAGTAGGGTCTTGTGTTTGTGAGTGGTCGAATGGGACATCCACGGGCATGAGGTATCTCCCCAGGTACGCCCGTCGGTGGAGATGGGAGAGATTATTGAGGCACCATGCCAGAACAGGAAAAAGGGTAGCCTTATCACCTAGTAGCAGGCCCTGGACCAGCATTGCTTCCCCCTCTTCATCCGTGGCAGGCATTAAGAAAGGACACTTGAGCATGCTAAGAAAATCTACCGTGCGTGCCACACGCTCGTCTTCCGACGCGGTCTTGACATCTAGGGCCATGCAAGGCTCGAGATACGAGAGGATGTGGTACAGGAGCTGCAGGAGGGCGTTGGGAGGCTCGGCGGCGAGGTCATGGACTCCTCCGGGGAACGACAGGGAGAAGGGAGGTTCGTGCAGCCGGGTGACGATTGATTGTAGTAGCGTTAAGCCTTTGTCTTGGCCAGGATCTGGCATGGCTACGTTTGCCTGTGGTGTGTACGGGGCGGATAGCGTTAAGGGATTGGCAAAGGAACAAGTGTCACACGGTGCCGCTGCTGGGGTTCCTGGAGCTGATTCTGTCGTTCCGCACTTATACCATTAATTTCGGGGGGGGGGGCGGGACGTCAACCACCACATTATCTGAAGGGTCAAGGTAGAGTCCACTCCATTCATCCATCGCTTTTAGGCGCCGTGTGCTCCGGAACCACCACATTAAAATGAGGAGTCCCAGAACCGAAGTAGCAAAGGGCCCTTTGATCCCTCTCTGCGGCCGAGCCGCTCTAAGCAAGAACCACTGTGTTTTTTGTTTTCTAGGACGCATTTATCCCATTTTACAGTCAGTGTCATGACTTTCAAGAAATACGGACATGTTAAAATGTGTACATCCATCCGATGGAGTCCATCCATCAATTTTCGGCTCTTGGGGGTCCAGAACCACCACATTAAAACGAGTAGCCCTTGACGAAAATGATGCGAGGAGGCTTGAACTGCTTTCCTTTTTTCTGCCTTTGCTTCCTCCCACATCTACCTTACTTACAAACAACACAGCAAACGTACACGCATCATAGGGAGACGAAGTTTTAAGAGGCCCGTTCTTGACCGCCTGTCGTCGCCCAAAAGCTCCCGGCGAGTCGCGGCAACGGCGGCGGCGCTTCCTTCCTACCCTCCTTCCGGCACTTCAGACCCCAGAAGCACCACCACGATGGATGGCCCGCCGCGCGACCTGGAGCACCTCTTTGCAGAGCTGGGCTTGCGGAACTTTAGTTACAAGATGGAGGGTTTGGAAGATGAAGAGGACGAGGCAATGGCGGACGGTACGTAGTGGCGTGGGGTGTCTGAGCGTGCAAGCTTACTCCCGCTATTTATGCCTTTCGTTGTTAATCAACAATTCATTCACGCTCGCGACTTCGTCGTACCCACCTATCTCGCTTTCCATACCGCCGATTTCCATTGCACTTTCCTTCCTCCGTCCTCTCCACAACACAGCCCGTCGCTTCCGCATCTGGCTCGGTGGATGGGTCCTTGTTCTCGGCTCCCTCCTTTTCCTGTCATTCTTCCTTTACAGCATCGTGCTAGCCAAGCTCTTACCCATGAGACCGTCGGATGGTGGGAAGATTAGGAGATGGATGGACCTGGTGCGGGATGACGAGTACTTTTGCTTGTTGGTGCCGTTGACGCTGGCGCCGGCCACTGTGTTGGGGTATTTAAATTGGGTGGCCATAGAATTTTATAGGGCCAATTAATTTACCCTATGATTAAACGAATTAACAAGGGACGTAACCAAAGAATGAAACGGACGAGCAAACAACAGGACAAAGCAAAACTTTGGCCCTGAGTATATTCTTCCCTCCATTTTGGCCCCCTCTCTCACCCTAAAACTCCAACTCCCGCACTCGCATGAACTCCGCCAGCATATCATCCGTTACTGCCGCCCTCCTCTCCTGATGTTCACCCACCATTCCCCCGAGCAACTCAATCAACCGCCCTTTCACCTGACCCGTCATCATCCTCCCCGCTTTGTACTCCCTCCCAATCTCAGCCAACTCCTCGTCATCTTCGAGGAAAAAAGTCAAATATTGATACGCAACGTCCACCTCCAAATCGGCTCCTAACTCCTTCTGTAAGTCTGCAGTTTCTTGCCCTCCGGAGAAAGCACGACCAATTTTTTGCTTGATTTTCTTGGCCGTGTCAGTGACGTAGATGGCGCTTGACTCGGCAGAGGCAGACATTTTGCCTCCTTTTCCCTAAAGGGAAGGAGGCCCAAATGGAAGGAAGGGAAAGTAGGGGGGGGGGGGGGGTGTAAGTACGTGTTTCTGAATGCTAATGGTTTACGTAAAATCAAGAACAGTGAGAAGCGAGAGAAGCCCATCGCGTGCGTTTCGTTCTCACCGGGCCCATCCTGCCTCCCTCCCTTCCTCTCTCCCCCCCTTTTCATACCTCCAGTCCCGGGAAAAACTTGGAGTGAATCAACGACGGCTTTTTGTACCCTAATCGTGGGGCCACATCTCTCGTCATGCGGAAATACGCATCCTGGTCGATCGCACACGGAATCAAACACGCCATGTCCTCCTTCCCTCCCCCCTTCCCTCCCTTCCTCCCCCTTCCCAGCACCACAGGGAAACTCGAAACAAAGCTCGGTGCAGCCTGCACAGCGGGAAAGGCTATCTTCCCGCAAGAATCTGATTCAGTAAAGCCAAAGATCCCACGGGCTTGATTGAAGGTGACCAATTTTTGAATTTTTAAAACCGTCGGGTACAAATGCCCGATGTAATCAAGGTCGGAGAAGATGAAGGTTTTTTTTACGTTGAAGCCGCATGCGATAATGTCCTTCGCGTTTTCATAGGCCAGACGGTGACATTCCTCTAGAGTCAGGCCCTGCTTGAACTGTGACAGTGAAAGTAAGAATGAAGGATAGGAGGGAGGGAGGGGGAGGGAAGGTTTAGGGGCCGATGTTATCGGGGTCAGTTTCTAAGAGGGTTAAAGGAGGAGTGAAGGGAGGGAAGGAGGGAGGAAGGGAGGGTTCTATCAAGGTACCTGGAATTTCTCGTCATCTGTTAATTGGATCACCAGGGGGACGTCGAACGCCGCCTGCAGCCACCTGGTGAAGTGAAACGGAATCAAATGCCCCAGGTGCAGACTCTCAGAACTCGGCCCACGGCCCGTGTACAGGTAAAACTTCGTCCCCTTTTCGTACATATCCAACAATTGAGTCAAATCCCGATGAGAAAAAAATAACCCCCTGCGCAGGAATCGGTGGCACTTTCGTCCCGTAAGCCGCTCAATCCGCGAGACGACATCCTCTGTAATGCGCATGCTCCCGAAGCTTTTAATCAATCTATCATAATCTATCTCCTGGTCGCCCTCCACCTCCCACGGGGTCACCATTTGCCCCCCTGCCCCAGGTCCCTCAGCCCCTCCACCGTTCTCTCCTTCTACAGGACCGTCCGCAGCAACACGGACAGAATCGCTATTCAAAACCGCAATTGCTTCAGACGTGGGAAGAGCCACGCCATTCGCCTCGGCCACCGCCACCGACCCTTTCACTGCTTCCTCTACTGTGTACTGAACCTCCAATTCCTTCTTGGCTGAACGAAATTTGGTCTTGTTGATGGTTATACTGCCCACAAGGCCCGTACTAGCTACCACAGCCTCGCCCGTGCACGAAAATGCGAGGCCTTCGATATACGCGATGGTCAGCTCGGTCACGCTCTCGGGAACGGCATGCCGATTGTACATGGCTTTTTTGTAGGTCTCTTCCGCTTGGCTTCGGGGTAGCTTGAGGACGTGCACGGGCTGATTGGCGGCGAGAAGAGCGTTGATCGTCTCGGCGACCTTGATGAATTGGGCTTCGGTCGGATCGGGGGCTTTGCCGATTTGGACTGTCAGGCGCACACGGTGGCCCTCCGAATAATGCGTTCCGATGGTAGTGCTGCCGATGGGAAATCCCAGAACGTTGGCAAGTGCACCCTATGTGCGTGGATAGTCGGTGGGAGGGCGTGAGGGGGGAAGGAGGGGTGGGGAGGTCTATGGATGGGGAAGGGGGACAGTATTTTTTTTTAACCTTGACAATTAGGGCGCTGGTGACGGCCTGCGGAGTCCGCAACTCGGAGGGCGTCGCCATATTTGCTGCAGCTGTTGTTGCTGGTGCTGCTGCTACCCTGTATTTATGTTTGCATACAGAAGAATTATCGAGAATTGAGAGACGGGGCGGGGCGGGTCATGCGGATGGCGATGATGATACATGTGCGGTAGGAAAGGACTGCATGTGGACGGTCTCCGTTTTACGGAGGGCATGACCCTGACCGCTTCAGCATCACTAGGTAACCCTTGCCATTGCACATAGAAATATCGTGATGCATGGTGGCTGGTGTCTTCTAGTGCTTGAGACCATATATATTGCGTGGCGATGAAACCCGTTCCTGCCTGAGATGATTTTCTTCGGTGCTCGCTCTGCTCTGAAGACTGGGCGAGAGTCAAGGAAGGAAACGAATAACATGCACGGTCCCAAACATTCACGTTCCACTTCCGTCACGCACAACTGCAGAGGGATAGCCATATTCTGTTACGGGAAATCACTCTACTTCCGCGTCGTCGGTGTCTTCGCCTGTGCCTGTAGCACCGGAGCAGAGGCGCCCATCACGTTTTGAATTCTGCCGCCACATCCCACCACCGCCGCCGCCGTCTCCCCGGTCATGGGTGCGTCCATCGACGAGCACAAACCCATGCTCAATAATTTCGGGTTCTCGGGCATTGGGAGTGCGGGTGCTGGCCATGCACACTTGCGAGGCGGCAGGGGTCGCTCCAATACTTTGACCACCTGGTTCTCGAAGCGGTGGCTCCTCTTGCTGGTTGGTTCAATCGGCGCCTTCTACCTACTCCACTGGGCATCCTCTTCTCCTTCACCCAAAATAATTTCGACGCCTATAGAGATGGCTCCCAAGGTGCAGAAATTGCGGAGTGCCAAAAGCATGGTGAAGGATGGGAAGGTCCGTTTGAGTGACTTGATAGGTGCAGCCATTCATTTGTCCGAAATAGCGGCGCATGAAATCACGGAAGTTAAGCTCACGGGCGTGGAAACCACGAAAGTCAAGGGGCAGACAGACGAAGGGGTGGATGAGCCAGTCACCCTGGCGGATGCGCGGAGTAACAGCGTGTTTGTCAACGGGCTGCGACAGCTTTTCCCGGGGATTGATATTTTGTCGGAGGAGACCGAGCCGGAAGTAAAGGAGATAAGGATCAGCACTGTTAATGACGTGGAGCTCGAGCATGATCCTTGGTTGGACTTGAAAGATCTGCTGGTTACTGTCGATCCTTTGGATGCCACCAAGGAGTTTACAGAGAATCTGCTTCATTTTGTCACTACAATGGTATGTGTAGTGCATAAAGGGAAGCCTATAGCGGGCATTATCAACGAACCCTTCGCCAAAGACGAAGCGGCCATTTGGGGGATTTCGCTTGATGAAGAATCGGCGGGGAGAAGCATCAATACAGTGGATGAATTAGGCCAGGTTTCGGTGGAGAGCTTTAACGACTTACATGGGCTGCAGGCCTCGCTGGAGGGCGCAGAAGCTGCTTTCGAGAAGGTAATGATTTCTCGGTCGCACACGGGGCCAGGCGCAAATGTTGTGTCGGAGTTCTTGCCCGGAAAGAAACCGGAATTTGCAGGTGGGAGTGGTTACAAGGCCTTGAGTGTGATAAGGGGCCAGGCAGATGCCTATGTGCACGTGACAAAGATAAAGTCGTGGGATGTGTGTGCGGCCGATGCACTGGTGCATGCTGCTGGCGGCATGTTCACCAATCTGAAGGGGGAGCGGTTGGTGTATGTGAAAGACGACCCCATGATTTCCGGCGGGCTGGTCGCTACGGGGGATGTCCCGGCACATGGGTGGTATTTGGAGAAGCTGGCGCCGGTGCAGATGCCGCCTAGTGATGGGCATAAAAAGAAGTAGGGAGGTAGCGAGGGCATGGGCCGGTGGAGGAGAGATAAAGTTAATGGGAAGATGATTGTGTGTGTGTGCAGACTAGTGTGATTTTACTGTACGAGAGAGACAATCAAGTCAAACAAACACAAACAGGCAGTACTTAAAATAAACGCAAGAACCGCAGAAAGAAAAAAGTTCCACCTTGACATCTCATTTCGGTGAGAAAAACCTAGGTCGTTGACGCTCCTGAGTCCACGTTTCAACGGCTCACCAGCTTGCGTCCACACACCCTTATGCCGATAACCACCCAAACAGCAGGGAATTGCCAGTCGTCAATAAAGTGATTGGTAAATCCATGCAACACACCGCCCCGGCTTTCCTCATCTGCTGCCACGACCGTGTCTTCTTGGTCCTACTCCTCCTCCTGGCCCTCCACATATCGTGCGTGTCGGGGTGGCTGCAGCTTTGGCCAGCGACAACGAAGCAGGTACGTGACGCCGCCTTGGCGTGATCGGCTCATTTTTCACTTAATTTTTACCTTAGCAGTGCATCCTTGAGGAGGAGCAGGCCGAAGGAGGCCGACACTGTACCGTGCAGAGCATCACACCCCTGTCGGGAGGCGCAACGATCTCATGCAGTTAAAACATCTCGGGCGTGCCCGGCTCCGATACATGTACACCTGTCCTGAACTATAAAATATTTGAGAAACAAATGATAGGCTTAAATGTTGAGTATAGCATAGGAAATCAACGAGCGAAATATATTTGTCAGCATTCTGAGAAGCCAGCTGTGGCAACGACAGACTCCCCATCAACCATTGGTGGGCGTACCTTTCTTCTCGCGCCAGACCATATGTCCTTCTTCCACACTATTCACACAGATCATCGTGTCACCAATGTATTTCCTAATCCTACTTAGATTGGCTGCTGGGGGCGGCGGCTTGTGATGCAATCCAATATTGAAGTCATGGCCAATGCAGACGTGCACGATAGACCCCCAAAGAGCAGATATTCCGCCTCCACATTCACCAACAAATCAAAGAAGAAGCTACATGATACCAAAAGTGAAAGTATCGAAAAGAAGGAGAGTGACGAACAACGGCGGATTGCCCGCTTCCTGGCGTGGCTTAAGGCACACGGCGCGCGTTTCGACAAGATCGAGTGGCCTTCCTACCGATTCGGTGTCCGCGGCGCCGTTGCTTTGTCAGATATAGACACTGAAGAAGACATTGCTAGCGTCCCGGAACATCTTTTGCTTACTCCGCTTGTGCTGTTGGAGAATCCAGAGATTGGGCATGTGTTCGAAGAGAACCTCGCGGAATATTCCGATGAAGACATGCTGGCCATTTTAGTCATGCACGAACGTGGAAAAGGCGAAGCCAGCTTCTTCTTTCCTTATCTGGATACTCTCCCGCAGCTGCCAGACAGTCTTATGGTGTGGAATGACGAGGCCTTAAGCTGGCTACAGAGCGAAGATCTTTGTATGCAGGTGCACATGCGGAGGAGTCAGATGGCAGCGCATTACACGAGGTTGGTCGAAGATGGATTGAAGGCGAATTGGCCTCATCTCTTTGGAGCTAACCAAGTAGAAAAGGACGAGAAAGATGAACAGAAGCTCCCTCCCTTTTATTCCTCCTATCCTACTTCCTCCTTTTCCGATGACAACAACGGGGACACGGAGGAAGAGGAAAATGATGACGATGATGACCCGTACTCTTTCAAAAACTTTGCCTTTGCTTGGCAAAGTATCCAAGCGCGGGCATTTGGTCGGCGCTTGCCGTATTCTGCTTTGGTCCCTTTCTGTGATGGGTTTAATCACGCTAACGTCGCGATCAAATATCGACTGGAGGCAGGGGGCAGCAATGCGGGGGCGGGTAGTAGTAATAAGGATACCGCCACCAGTTGCATCTATGTTGGTGGTGTGCTGGAGCACGTAGAGGCGAAGAAGCACCAACAAGAGCAGCAGCTGCGGCAAGGAAAAGAAGGCAAAGGAGAGGGCGGGGCGAAGTCCCCTCAGCTTCCAACTCGTGCCTTTCACCTCTTCCCCAGCGGCGAGAATCGCTACAAAAAGGGTGAAGAAGTCTGTACTTCCTATGGGCGACGAACCAATGGAGAGCTTCTTCTTTCCTACGGCTTTTCCCTTCTTGACAATGAGCATGAGTTCATAGACCTTCCTATGCCAGGCATCCCTTCCCCCCCGTCCTGGTTCGGTGCCTCGCTGGCCCGGCTTGGGATCAGCAGCAGCAGCAGCAGCAGCAGCAGCAGCAGCAGCGGGAAGAAGATAGAAACCGTCGATGTGTTTAAGGCCTCGCACGCCTTGGCCGCGGGAGCAACTGAGATCAAATTGGAATTACTCGCCTACTTTCGGTCGCTGGTGGCGTGCCGTTATTTCAAAGATACGGACGGTGAGGAGGTGGGGAGCACAATTGATTACTTGCGGCCTTTTCCATCAGTAGTTTATGAAGCCGAGGCCCTGAGGGCGTTGCAAGCGCAGGTAGAAGAAGTGCTTTCTGCTTTTCCCACCTCTTTGGAGGAGGACGAGGTGGCGCTGAAAGAGTGTACGACAGGAGGAGAAGAGGTAGGAGGAGAAGGAAGGAGGGAGGGAGGAAGTGTGAATGCGAACTGTCGAATTGCAGCATTGACGTACCGATTGACTCGGAAACGGATTTTGAGGCACCATTTGGGGATGATCCAAAAGGAGATACGAGCCTTGGTGGAAGATGAGGAGGACGACAGAAAGGGACTCGACAGAAGAAATAGCCAGAGTGGTAACAGAAGAGAGATAATACGATTGACTGAAAGATTGGGATTGAATGATTCATGATGGTGATCACCACACGAACATGCACCATATACATATATTCATATAGATACATACAAGTGACTCCGAGTGTGTTTGTGGAGCAATATCCGCATCTCCTGCATTACGTGTGAACAAAACCATTCAGGTAAACAAGAAAAATTTATTCGTACAGGTGCTGATATGATTGTGCTCACCACCTCATGACGCCCCATACATCACTTTCTCCAAGAGGTTTTCCCTTCTTTCTTTCTCGGCTTTTTAGGTGTGTTTTCGTTTTTACTTTGTCAGTTAGTTGCGGCCTGTTAGCCACCCACGCTATCATACTCAGACTTATTTCACACAATCAAGCACGCGCACATACACGCGCCAACACGCTTCCTTTCGTCTACTAGGCATTTCTTTTCCTCCATTTTCTTCCTTTTTCCTTCCCTTGCTTTCCCTCTTTCTCCTTCCCTCTGTCCTTTCCTCCCTCCCTCAACTAACTCACCCTTATGTCTTATAATCATTCGGCTGCAACAACCGAAATCTCTTCATCCCCCTCCCTCCTCCTCTTCCTCCCTCTTCTCCAGCGCTGCCTACCAAGTAAGACTTGACCACAAAATCAAAGCTAACCTGTCTCTTGTACTCTTCCAATATTTCCCCCATCGCTTTCAGCTTCGCTCTGCCCTCTTTTCCTTCTTCCTCCATGTTCCAAGCCCGCACCGTCCCCTCCCTTTTCGAAAAAAACCACTCCCCTACCTCATTATTCACCACCACGTCCATTTCCCCACTCGTATCCTGCAGTCTCAAGGTGAAAATGTAAATCCACTGCCCTTTAACGTGGGTGCAGAACTTCCTCAAATCCTGAGGCCACCATCCGATAATCCTAGCCCTTACTGCAAAGAAAGTCATGGGGCTCGACCCCAGCGCTTCCACGATGAATGACCGAGGGAAGCCTGACCGATGCTCCCTTCTCCGCGCCGGTGGAGGAAGAACAAACAACTCCATGCAAGGCGCTGTCTTCCCCTCCCTCACGGCCACTGACGCTCTATGCTGCTCCTCCCGCAGCCGGTACAGCAACCGTACTGCCACCCTATGCACCTCCAGGCCCTCTTCCGGCATCGGGTTCACACTTGCATTCAATCCTGCCCATAGCTCCTCCCCTTCTCCCCTCCCGCCCCCCTTCCCCATCCCAAAAGGGGCAATCGTTAGCCCTTTCATTCTAACCCAACCCCCAACAGGCAGGTTCAACTGTGCAAGCCTCCACTTATGCTCCTCAGCCACCCTCACCACTATCCAACATCCATGCCTCCTCACACCCTCCTGAAACCCCACCGCTGAGGGCAGATCCTCAGAGTACATGACAGGAGGCAAGAATTCTGCCTTTCCTCCTTCTATCCCCCCCCCTCCTCCTCCCCCTCCTCCTTCTCCTCTTCCTCTTCCTCCTATACTAGAATCCGTTACCAAATCCCTGGTTACCATCTCTCTCAACTCCCCCCACTTCGGCCCCGCAATCGCTTTCAATGCCGCCCTTCTCACACTCCAACCGACTGCGTCTGACACCCCCACCCCAACAGCAGCAGTAGCAGCAGTACAACCCGTGCCATCCCACAGACAAAAGGCGCCTTCATGAATATTCTTATTGATTAACATTGCCACAAAATCTCCCGGCTGGTCAATCATCGTCGAGACAGACGGCTGCTCTGTCTCTCCTCCAGGAGGAAGGAAGGAGGGAAGAAGCGCCGGCTGCCACTCCTCCCCCCTCAACCTCCTCCATATCTGATGACAGGATTTGGGGCCCAAATTAAAATCCTGCTTTATCCATCCCCAAGACGGCAAACACGTCATTTCTCTCCACCGCCATATACTTAAAATTGCCAGCTTATCCGACTCGTCAAACGTAAAATTCTCCGACGTCCCCTCAAGCTCCCACTTCCCCTCCTCCCACACCTCCTCCGACCCCACCGGACCCGCCCCCGGCTTCCGCCTCGCTACCACATACTGAGATCGATGCACTTGCCCAGGCCCTACCAATTGAGGGCGACCCTGATACTCCTTCACTTTGACGCGATGACACCTCAACAATTCTCCTACTGCCCTCACCTTAGGGAACACGTCCGCTGCCGGTCGGAAGATATTACACACCAACCCCGTATCCGCGTCCGTCGTCGTCTCATCCACTAACAAGAAACTCTGCGAGAAATCCGTCCCATTCGTCGCCCGCGGCTGCCCGAAGGACCCCACCATTGCCCAAATGTTAATCTCCTTCCCGGAATCTCTCTCCAACCTTATTTCTCCACACTTACTATATTCATACTTTCTCGTCGGCATAAGCACCCCCCCTCCTATCGTCCCTCTTCCTCCTCTATTTCCTTCTTTCCCTCCTGATCCTTGAACCCTTCCTTCCTCCTTCCCACCCCTCCCTCCACCGCGTCGAGCACATGTCGACTTGAAAGCTTCTACCCGCGCATCCATCGTATTCTGGTCCAAATCCAAATCCATATTTAATTCTGCACCCTCCGGGTGCTTTAAATCCACCCTCACCCTCGTTGATGGAGCACCTAAGCTCGCCACGTCCGACAATAACGCGGGCGGGGCCACAAGCAAGGCACATGGATGGTCACCCGCAGGCACAGCACGCACCATACATCCCGGCCCGGTCAATGTCAAGCTGTACCCGTTCTCAAGACATCCCTCGATCTCATCTGCCCACTTGTCGTAGAAAAATACCTGAATTCGGCTATTAGGAAGGCCTGCTCCATCAATGCCGTGCAAAGTGCAGCTAACCACGGTGGTCGCCAGCGCCGCGAGTGGTCCGTCGTCCACCGCACCACCCAACTGCTGGCCTCCTCCCCCTGCCCCTCCTCTGTGTCCCGACTGCACGCACTGCCGCAGTCCACGCTTCGCCCGTACGACTCCCCGCACGCCGGCCACGCGCGTAGTGGCGAGGTCGATGTCGGGGATGCGGGTGGCGTGCCCTGGAGGAGGCTGATGCGGCTGGTTTGCTGCTCCTGCCGCTCCTACTGTGTACGGCGCTGCAGGTTCGCCGCCCTGCATTGGAGCCAACATGGCACCTGTGCTTCATACGTAAGGTTTGGGTGTTAAGGTAGGTACCTGAGATGATGATGGGCATGCAAAGAGGAGGGGCATTCCCTTCGGACGAATAAACTTTGAAGAACTTCTGAAAATCGCTCATCATGCTCTGCGGCGATTTTCGTTGTCATGTGCCAACCACCTGATACAATATCACCCAAGCACAGGGACAAACAGCCGCGGCAATAGCAGCGACAGAATAGTACGCTTGCCCCCATGTCGTCGGTCCCGCCGTCACCGCCGCCGGCCGCGTCCTCGTCCACTCCCACGGCCCCCGCGGTCGGCTCCCCCTGCTTGCAGCAAGCCCTTAAAAAGGCTCGTCTGGTGCTCAGAGAACCCGTGGTCAAGCTGCGAGCGTTGCCCACAATCCGGGAACGCTGTCACGTCATTTATGCTGCGGCAAAACAGGACGAGCTTGAGCACTTTGCCTTGCACGAGGAGAAACTGGGGGAGGTGGTGGATTATGTGCATGTTGTGATTCAAGAACGCTTCCCAGAGGGGATGAATGCGGTGCCCAACCACTCTCGGTACCGCCACTTTGAAGCGGGGAATGTGGACCGACTGAGTCAGCTCCGTGCGGCATCTGGAGAGCAGGGAGTGGATGCGCGGGAGATAGCTCGGCGATTGGTGGACTTGGTGGTGGTGAGTGTTCTGCTTGATGCTGGGGCAGGGGATAAATGGAAGTATGTGGAGGAGGGGACCAGGCAGACAATCACGCGCTCAGAAGGGTTGGGGGTTGCGAGTTTTCACATGTTTATGGCGGGGGCGTTCTCATCGGCGAGCGAGGAGGGGAGTAAGATGCAGGCGGATGCGGTAGGTCTGCAGGGATTAACGACCGAGGCAATCAAAAGGGGGTTTCAAGTCGATGGAGAAGCAAACCCCTTGGTTGGGGCTGATGGAAGGGCAGACTTGCTTCGGCGCTTGGGCAAGGCGTTGGAAGAACACCCTGAATTTTTTTCCTCGGTCTTGGCGGAAGAGAAGGAAGGAGGGGTGGCCTCTTTCCGTCCCGGCTACCTGGTGGATTACTTGTTTGCACAGGCCAAGCCCGGGAGTGAGCCGGCGGAAGTGACAGTGCATGATCTATGGCAGGCGGTGGTGTATGGATTGGAGTCTATTTGGCCTGCGGGAAGGACCGTGGTGGAGGGGAAGAATATGGGGGATGTGTGGCCTCACAGTGCCCTGTTGAAGCATACGGAGATGGATGGAGGGGGGGACGGGGAGGACGGGGAGGAAGAGGGGGAAGATGCAACCAGAGGCTTAGTCCCGTTCCACAAGTTGTCGCAGTGGCTGACGTATTCGTTGTTGGAGCCTCTGGGGGAGGCAGGAATGTTGTTCACGGATACCACGCACTTGACGGGGTTACCCGAGTATAGAAATGGAGGCTTGTTTGTTGATTTGGGAGTGTTGGTACCGAAGAGAGCGTCCATTCTAGATCCTTCAGGACATCTGCCCGATTCGGAGGTGATTGTTGAATGGAGAGCATTGACGGTGGTGTTATTGGACGAGGTGGCGAGGCTATTGAGGATCAAGGTAGGGGAGACTGAGGAGGGCTTGCCGCTGGTGAAGGTCTTGGAAGGGGGGACTTGGACGGCAGGACGGAAGATTGCGAAGGCGTTGAGGCCGGAGACAGGGGGGCCACCGATCACGATCGTCAGTGATGGAACGGTATTCTAATGCCAAGGGGACTGAGGGCGGAGGAATTGAAGGGTGGTGGTTAGGTTAATAGACTGGTAGGTAGGGCGGGATGGAGATGTATTGGAGAGGACAAATATATATATAGACAGAGACGTGAAAGAAAAAAGAGAGATGGTCATACATGAAAATGTTGATCAAGGTCTGCGCTTCCAACTATATCCCTTGACCCCTTTTATCTTTTTTCTTGTTTTTCTGTTTTTTTCAAAAAGATACATGGATTTCTTTGCCTGGTCTTGCTCCCTCCTGGCAAGCCGCGGGTGCTCCCCGCCTGGTTTCTCAAAACAGCACAAATACAATTAGGTTGACATCTTTCTCGGTAGTTCATACCGCCGCATCACTCCCATCCACCTCTCCACCTTCACTTCTTCTCTCCCTTTTCCCGCCTTTCGCAGTGTCGAGGCTTCACATAAATCCTTGCTCGATGTCTTTCTGTTCTAATTTCACACTATCCCATTTATACTCTAGTTATACATATAGTCATCACCGCTCTCTTCCGTCATCCTCGCTTTTGTCCTTCTATTCACTACATAAATAATACAGCAAGCGTACACAGTCGGATTCAACAACTCTCGCCCTCCTCTACTTGCTCGGCATTATCCCCTCCAAAATTAATTACACCCTAAGTTGGTATCTGCACATTTTCCGTCCCTCTTTCCCTCCCTCTTTCCCTTCTTTCATCTATGTCGATCCCCTCAATCGATTCACGGCCGACCACGCATTGGTCAGGGGGTTATCATACCCTACCTGGCTAGGCTGCCGCGACGCAACAGCATCGATATTACTGGCGCATTGGGGATTGGGTGGGGCGCCGTGACGGATACAAACTTGATTGCTGGCTTTGTCGAAGGTGAAGGTAGAGGGGTCGGGCTGCACCTTTCCCAACAGGTTCATTTTAAAGGGATCGAAATGGGACCAGTCTGGAGACATGAGGCCTGGCAGAGAAATAGGGAGGGGGAGGGATTGAGAGAGGGAGACAGGGAGGGAGAAATATTTCAATCGAACACGTTGCCATGAACTTCACTTGCATAAAAATCGTGCAGGCCGAATCCCCTCCTGTCCTCCTTCCTTCTTACCGTCGGTGTCAGACGATCCGGGATTAAGTGCCCACCAGAAGTTGGACTGAAAACAATTTTCGACCATCCATTCAGCAAGGTGCTCTTGCACGACGCCGTCCTTGTTTTTGCAGCTGCCTCCCCATTCTCCCACCACCAGGGCTTTGCGCGTGCTTTTGATAAGCCAGCCGAATTGGAGGTCCCATACCTAGGGTGGAATGATTTGGAAGAGGAAAAGTGAAAATGATAGAGGGTAAGTGTTAGAAGTGACGAGAACAAACTTTTAAAAGACACACACACACACACACACACACAGACACACACATACACACACACACACATCGTGACTCTTTATTCAGCAGCAGCAGTCGTGATAGCCGTCAAGCACGTACATTCCTCAAGTTGTTGGGGAAGCGGAAATCGTTGAAATAAAGCATGTTCGACACATCGGGTCCGTAAATGTGGGGCGCGTACACCACACGATCGTTCAGGGCAGCAATCTTGGTATCAATAGGGTGTTTGTCAGCCCCCATCAGGTTCCCACCCCACCAGTACGGATAAGGCCCGGGATCGCGCCCATCTCCGTTAAGGAAGACCTAAATAGAGGACGGATTGGATGGTGGGTGGGTGGGTGGGTGGGTGGGTGGGAAAGATGAGTGGGAAAATCCAAAAAAACACTTAATGCCGCTTGAACCGTGTAGAGTCGTTCCTCTTGGATCCGTTTCTCCCCTTTGTCTTTAATACTCACCCCTTCCACAAAAAAGAGCCCGCGGTACTCTGGGACTCTCTCGTTGATGAACAGCATGAATCGTTCAACGTAAGAATTAAAGTCGGTCATGGGGTTGCCCGTGCCCCAAGAAGCATGGTCGTGACACTCGTTCATGACGTCCAACCCAAAAAGATTCCAATGGCCTACGTAGCGCTTCAGGATACGTTCTTGTATGTATACATGTTTGTGAATATTGATAAACAGTTTTGTTTTACAATGGAAATCGGTTTTCCCCTGCCCCCATCCCACCCCCCCTTGCTCCCTCCCCACTCACCCCAACCCCACATAACAGTGGCCTCTGAATACTTCTCGGGGTCGTACCACAATCGACTCACGCCCTTTGCTGGATCCAGCATGTGCATATCGAGCAAAATCAAAATGCCGTTCTCGCCTGCTGTCTTGAAAAGAATGTCAATGATTTCCCAGCTCGTCATTCTGTGATTGTTGCACAGTTGCGTGTGTTAACATGAGTCGTGGCATAAGTATGTGATAGAATTCTTCTCCCACCCTAACCACATAATATACCCGTAATATGCGGGCGAGATCTTCCCCCGATCCGGGTATTGAAGTTCCCCGAATCCCCCCCCAGCCTTTGCCTCCTGCACGTCCATGGGCGTGAGCGCGAACTCCAGGGAGAAAGGCAAACGGATCGCATTGATCTTATGGTCAATCAAAAAGGCAATCACTTCGTCGATGGTCTGTGTATTAGAAAAGAAGGGAGGCACGGCTCCCAAAGAGAATGTGAGAGGGACGGTAGATCATAGAGGGACTGCCCAATCAGCCCCATGTTCCGCCTTTCCCTCCCTTCCGTATACCTTGTAGTTAGTCCCCTCGAAGATGTTAATTCGGTCCAAGCCGAACTGTGTGCATGGATGCGATTAAATAGTGAATATTTTAATGATGTTGATGTTTGAGCTTTGCTCATACCCCAGAGGGTAAGCCCCACCTCCCCTCCTTTCCTCTTTCTCATCAGACGTACCCAGTTCAAACCCTTGATCTGAATGTTGGCATACATCGACTCACGAGCAATTGCAGCCTTGTCTTCTTCCGTTAACTCATCTCCCTGTCCCATCCAATCTGGTGTTTCGATCCCCACGCCATCCACCACCGCGCCTGCCACCTTCTGGTGCTCCTGTCCCTCCTGTAAGAACCGCACGGCCGGGATGGCCCGCTGTTGGGAAACCACCGGGTTCATATTGGGCCCTGGCCGCGTATTCCCTGCAGGGGGCCTCATAAATGGTTGTTGTTGCTGCTGCTGTGGCAGTCGCATAGGAGGCCTGGGTGCAGTCTCGAAGCCTCCCGCAGGGCCTACGCCCACGTCTACGGGGAGTGGCCTGCCGGGTTCGCGCATGGGTGGCGCGGGGGGAACGGGTGCCGTAGGTTTCTTGACGAAAGGTGCCCCATGCACGACCATTTTTCCGGGCACGGAACGCCAAGCGAGGGAGTCGGCGGGGTAGCATGTCACGCTATCAGCCGTCGAGGCCGGGATGTATTGGGGCTCGAGTTGCGCATTGACCGTGAATAGGCAGCAAGTGGTCGTGGCCACCACCAAAAGCACCCACCCGCTGGCCCGGTGAATGTTATAAGACAGGTACATCTCTGTGGTGGACAGAAATAATCCTTTGGGTATATGTTTGGGGTATTGTGGGGGAGCAATCTGAGAGAATCGCTTGGAGGGACGGCGAGGTGGGGACCTGTCCAAGCCCGACCGCCATAGCAAACAAGGTGCAAAAGAAGTGGAGAGGCCCAAGCCAAAGGACGCGTAGCTACACGGAAAGACACGCCAAAGTGATAAGAATCCTACACCAGGACACGTTGCTAGCGAGTATTTGCTTGTAGGAAAGGACTTCGATTGTCAAGGGAAAAGGAACATGGCGACAGAAAATGTGGGCCGGCGAGAAGAGGCTTTCGCTTCCCCCTTTCCCTGTCCTTTATGCGTCAGCTGATCCTTTCTACAACTGCACTGGACAACACTCCTCTTCGCTTGGACCCATTTTTATTGCCACTTTCAGGAGTGGTCGACATTGACATCTTTGGAGCAGCTAGCGATCCCCCTTGTGGCCTAAGCACTCTTCCTCACTGCCCTTTGCGACATGCCAAGATAGAAAAAAGGGACCCGAACGGAGTGGCCCATGTGAAGAGGTTGGAGGCTGCGGTGTACCTTTTCCGCGACCA
>Ga0160420_100172_pt1 | contig 37308 bp, 67 predicted proteins | sample CelAP2metagpilot_FD_108197 | JGI IMG/M metagenome (GOLD analysis project Ga0160420, IMG submission 108197) | Phycosphere-associated microbial communities from algal ponds in Kailua-Kona, Hawaii, USA - Cellana AP2-5-5 metagenome pilot | ecosystem: Engineered > Artificial ecosystem > Aquaculture >...
CTCCCTCCCTCCCTCCCTCCCTCCCTCCCTACCTGCGTCGCTCCTCCCCCCGCTCCCCCCGGCCCGCCCCATCGAAACTCAAAACCCTGCCCTCCAGCTCCTCCAAAGGGTCCTCCACCTGCGAATGGGTTCCCTCCTCCCCCTCCTCCTCCGTCCTGGGAAAAAGCAGCATGACCGTACGTGTCGTACGTCTGAAGGAGGGAGGGAGGGAAAGAGGGAGGGGAGGGAGGGTTAGAGCCTGTTACGTCACATTTGCAGAAGACGAGGGTTGACGCCTGCCTTTATGTCGCCCACCGCCTTCCCTCCCTCCCTCCCTCCCTCCCTCCCTCCCTTCTTCCCTCCCTCCCTCCCTTCCCCCCCTACCTGTCTCTTCTTGTCGTCGCCCAGCACTTCATACGCCTCTGTAATCTCCATAAATTTCTTGGACGCGGTGGGGTCATCCTTGTTCGTGTCCTGGAAGGGAGGGGGGGAGGGAGGGAGGGAGGGAGGGAGGGAAGGCGGGGTTGTCAGAACACGTCGAAGTGGATTCGTGCGCCTCGGCGAGCACATATCGAAAGAGGGAGAGAGGGAGTGAGCGAGGGAGGAAGAGTGGGATAGAGAGAGGTCGTTAATGAGGGACGGGTTGTGTACGTGCCACGCACAGGTTGATCGCTAGAATACAGAAAGTCCGCAGGACCGGAAAACACTCCCCTTCTCTCTGTGTCTCCTCCCTCCCTCCCTCCCTCCCTCCCGCCCGCCATCCCTCCCTCCCTCCCTTACCGGATGGTATTTCTTGGCAAGCTCGAAGTACTTCTTTTTCACGTCTGCCTTGCTGGCGCCCTTGGAGATGCCCAGCACGTCGTAGAAATCCTTCTTGGAGGCCAGGGTTAGACGGGGGGAGGCGTGAAAGAAGCAGGGGGTAGGGGCACTGCGAGGGAGGGAACAAGAACGGGAGGGAGGGGGGACGGAAGGAGAAGAGTGATGAGCGGACAGTGTGGATGTACACAAGGAGCGCTCAATGCAAAACAGGTATCACACTCTTATGTATTCATGTACATGTACATATATATGCCCCGCCCCCCACTCACCCTCTCAGTCGCTGCTGCTGTCGTCGCTGCGCATCAAATCCTGCCGTTATGGCCCCTCTCAACAACATCCCTCCTCCTCTGCTACTTATGCTGCTCCCGCACATACGCCTCCTCGTCTCGCCCCGGTTCCGTCTTAGCCCTCCTCCCCCTCTGCCATCTCCTCGCCGTGCCAGCAACAGAAACACCCCGCTACCTCCGCTGCTGCTGCTGCTGCTGACGGTGCTCAGACTCCTGCTACTGCATTTTCTGCTACCCTCTCGTGCTGCTGCCGCTGCTGCCCGCATTCTTGTATTGGTCCCCTCCCTGTGTGTGTGGTACGTGGCGTAGTGCGGGATGTGAGTATCTCGTAGAAGAACCAAAAGGCGGAAGGAGAGGGAAAACCTAAGAGGGAGATCTCTTCTCAGCCATTGATTTTATCCAAAAACCAGTTTTAAACCATGCCTTGCCTAGTCTATGCCATTCTTCCTCCTCCTCCCCTTCTCACTCATGTTCTCAGTGCTCAATTTCCTTTCCTTTCCTTCCGGAGAACGCAAGCTGTCCCAGCGCCGCCGAGCAGCTTCGCCTCGCCGCAACCCATGGCTCTCGTGTGCTCCTTCCCTGCGTTTCTTTTTTGCGGGTAGGAGGCTTATATCTGCATGCCTCATGCCTGTCTCGCCGAAGTAATTCTTCGAGTGGCAACGAAGGGAGAGCGAGGAGGTGTTGGAGGATGTGGGGGGTGGCGGTGAATGGACGGCTGCGCGCAGGCAAGCAACAGACAGTCTCAGCCTCCTCCCTCTCCTCTTTCCATGCCTTTCCTCCACCGCACATATACTCTTACACATCCCTTGCTCACAATGAACACACACCAAACCTGCACACATACTCAATTCTGCCACTTATGGTCAGGTTTCGTCCTCCCACGTCGTAACCATGGTAAGTCTCATCCCTTCATTTCTCATTCACTGCATCATCACCGACGGCCCTCACTCACTCAACTCTCCCCGCTACCTTCTCCCGAATCCTCACAGCCTTTCGTCAAGGTTCTCAAGAACAAGCAGTACTTCAAGCGGTACCAGACCAAGTTCCGTCGTCGCCGTGGTACGTGGGATGGAAGGAATAGAGGAAGCAGTGGGGTGGGAGGAGGGAGAGCGAAGTGCTTGATGAGAGAGGATTGAGAGGACGGACCATGAGAGTTAGCTCGGCGCCAGCACAGTTAAGACGTTGTCAGACCATCCTCTTGTGATCCTCCTTGCTGGTTTGTAGCCTGTTTGCGTGGCCTCACCGAAGGATCACTTCGTGTCGTCTCATCTCCTTGTCCCTCCCTCCCTTCCCCGACCTCTTAGAGGGCAAAACGGACTACCGTGCCCGCAAGCGCATGGTCGCCCAAGACAAGAACAAGTACAACACGCCGAAGTACCGCCTGGTGGTCCGCTTTACCAACCGGTACTGCATAGCCCAGATCGTGTACGCCACCATTGAAGGCGACAAGGTTCTGGCCGCCGCCAACTCCAAGGAGCTCGCCCGTTACGGCCTCAAAGTACGGACATAGCGCATACCCGGCTTTCTTTCTCCTTTCCTCATCCCCTCCCTGCTTTCCTCTTTCCCCGCTTATCTACTGGTGACCTCTTTCCCCAACTTAAAGTGGTCTTATCTTTCCCTATTACCGTCTCACATATCCTCCCCTCCTCCACTCTCTCTTCCCCTTTCCATAGGTGGGCCTGAAGAACTACGCCGCTGCCTATTGCACGGGCCTCCTGATCGCCCGCCGTCTGCTCAACAAGCTGGGCCTGGACGAGGCGTACGAGGGCGTAGAGGAGGTACGGAGGGAGGAAAAGGAGGGGAGGGAGGGAGGAGAGGGTGAAGAGGAAGGACTGGAAGGCTCCACACCGATTGGCCTCATCCGCTAATCCCCTCCCTCCTTCCTCTCTTCTTCCTACCTTCCCTCGATTTTCAGCCCGATGGTGAGATTCCCACGACTACGGACGAAAATAACGGCCGCACCTACTACGTGCCAGAGCTCAACGACGTACGTATCTCCCCCCTTCCCTCCCCCCCTACCTCTCTCTGTATCTCCTTGTGGATGTTTCTCGTGCACTACCTAGCCCCTCGGATCCTCTCCTTTTCCCTCTCCTTCCCGTCCTGGCTCCACTCACTCACCTTCCTGTCCCTTATTCCCTCCCTCCCTCCCTCCCTTTCAGGAGAAGAAACCCTTCCGTTGCATTTTGGACGTCGGTATCCAGACCACCACCACCGGCAACCGCGTCTTTGGTGTCCTCAAGGTACATTTTTCCTGCCCCTCCCTCCCTCCCTCCCTCCCCCCCTCCCTTCCTCCCATTCCATTTTCCTCACGGATCACCACCCAACCGCACGCCGCTCTTGAATGTTCTGCAGACACGCCCTATATCCCCCGATCCCTCCCTCCCGCTTGTTTCGCTTTCTTCTCTGCGATCGCTCACTTCTCCCGCCCTCCATCCATTCCTCCCTCCATCCCTCCCTCCACTCTATAGGGCGCTTCGGACGGCGGCCTGGACATTCCGCAGTCAGAGAAACGCTTCCCGGGCTATGACCGTGACGGGAAGCGTTACGACGCGGACAGCCACAAGGAGCGCATCATGGGAGAGCACGTAGCCGAGTACATTAATTACTTAGTGGAGGAAGACCACGAGGCGTACGAGAGGCAGTTTGCGAACTACATCAAGGTGCGAAGAAGGGCTGCTTTTTGGTGCTTCTTCGCCTTTTTTTTCCCTATCCCGCTTTCTCTCTACGCTTATTTAAAGCGTATCGATTGGTTGTTGCTGTCAAGCATAGATATGAGTGGGCAGTAGCGTGCATCTCCAGAAGGAAAGGGAGAAACAAAACAAGAGGAGAGGAGACGTCTGTCCACACCCTCACACCTTCCTCCCCTCCTTCCCTCCCTCCCTCCCTCCCTCCCAATCCCTCCCTCCTCAAGCACGGCGTGTCTGGCGACGACTACGAAGAGGTGCTGGAGAAGGTCCATGCTGCCATCCGCGAGGACCCCACACCTGCCCCAAAGGAGGCATGGAGTGGCGACCGTGCCAAGTACAAGCGACAGGCCAAGGTAGGAGGTTGGATAGAGAAAGGAAGGCGCAGGGAGGGTAGAGGGCAGGAGGGAGGAACGACAAAAAGCGTGTGGAGATGGTATCAAGGCTGTGGGCGAGTGAGCGAGTAGCTCTCCACCCGTTGACGCTTCAACCCTCCCCCTCCATTCTATGTTTCCCCTGAGGTTCTTCCATTCATTCTTCTTTTCTATTCGTTCCTCCCCTCCCGCCCACCCACTCCCACAGCTCACGTACGAAGAGCGTAAGGCACGCGTGGCGGAGAAGAAGGCGGCCTTGGCGGCGGCTGCCGGGGCCGACGAGATGGAGGAGGATGACGAATAAAGTGGTGGCGGAGATAGGAAGGAGAGCAGGGGGAGGTTGGTGGAAGTCGAAGACAGCGCACTCGTGATGCGTGGGCAAAACGATGATCATGGCGGCAAACAGGATAGAAAAATCAGAAATGAGTCATGACAACCAAAAGATAGAGCTAGAGTTGTTTTTCCTTTCTTGCATGATGTTTACCCGCGGTATTTTTTTTGGCGGCCTCCCCTCCCCTTTCCAACCCAACCGCTGGGATCAAATTCATGAGACTTAATCAATCCGCCGGGGGAGGTGTCATGCTCTGCGCAGTATAGTGTCGGCCTGCTTCAGTCTGCGACGCAACAAGCCCTCCGCAAGAGTACAGTCTATCAAAGAAACAAGACAGGACCAAAAGTTTAATAGACGTCCAAGACCAGGCGACCCCACTTATCCGGAGCGGGTTTGTCCGGAGACAACTCGCTCACTTTACGCACTCCGACGGCGAGCGGGCACGCGAGCCCGATGGGCCTAGGAAAGTCTTAGTGGGAGCAGTGCTTGTCGTCTTGTCCTTCGCGCACCACTCGTCTTACAACCACCACGACAGTCACACCATGGCAATTTAGGAGAATGAAAGTGAATTGTGGTTGGTCGCGTGGCGTTGCCTGCAGCTGCCGCTTTACCATACGAGTGTGTACTAGATTAGACAATTCTTCACCCGCACCGCGCTTTCCACACACGCCCGCACATGGAAGCACACCCATCCCCTCTGCATGTCCCTTGACGCGCTCCTATCATCACGCTGCTTTTGTTTATCCCAAGCCCGAGCTCGCCCCCCGCTACTCTTCCTCCGCTTATAGTCTAACTTCCCTCGCGCCAACCCACACACACACCACCACAGCCATGCTTGCCTCGTCCTCTTCCAAGCTGGCTGGGAAGTTCATCACCACCATGGCACTGCTGCAATACCTTCTCGTCCTGGTCTCCTTGGCTTGTCTGGTACGTAATTACCAGGCTTCTTTTGTCGTATTTGTCTTATTCCAAACACAACCATACACTGTCTTCAATTGTTGCCGCCTTCGGCAAATCCCTCTATCCTTAGTCCTTATCTGGAGTCTATGACCTCCAAGGGATCCATCACATGTCATTCTATGGGGAAAATTATGAGAACTCTCAAACATGTAAATATCCCCTCCCATCCTCCCTCCTTCCTTCCCTTCCACTTGTAGGTCCACGCTGACTGCCCTCCCGACGGCGCCATTACGGCCACGGTCACACTTAGCAGGACGCGAGTAAGGCGAGGAAAAGTCTTCCATATCACTATCCATATGGACCAGATCACGGATTGGGGCAATGCTACCGTTGTATACCCTGGGGTAGGTGAAGTGTGAGGGAAGATGGTAGCAAGGGAGGGGGTGACAGGAGTGCTTTGGGAAGAGGCAGGTAGACATGCTTAAGGGATACAGATAGGAGGTGGGATGCACATATGCATGTGAGCCCGACAGTGGAAGACGTCCTGACCACCCTCCTGGTCATATTCTCCCACATTACCTTTCCCTTTTTCTTCCCGAACCCTTTTTTCCACCACCTATCACTCCTCCTGCCCTAAACTCGTATTTTTCTTATTTACTGCCTCCTCGTTCACCACGCAGGTCATTCTTCCAATGGGAGGTCACGATCATGAGGACGAACACCAGCACGAGGACGAACACCAGCACGAGGACGAACATGGCCACGAAGAAGGCCCGGCCGCCTTCCGCAGTGGCAATATCAGGCCCCGCATCTGGAAAAATTCTATTTCTAACAAGCCCCAGCTTGAGCATGAAGAACACATGGTCTATTATACCATCCCCAAGTCGTATGCCTCCTCTTTACCAGGACCCGGGTAAGCGCTTTTATCCTTTCCTCCCTCTCCCCTTCCCTCCTTCCCTGCATCATTCCCCTTTCCCAGCGAATATTTCGGAATCTTCCTTGATCAACCTTACTTGTTTTCGGTAGGAAGCGAATATTATGTCCTTCAAGGATTTGGGATGACTGCCGCTGTACCTTTTCTCCTTCCCTCCCTCGGGTTTCTCCCTCTTGCCCGCCTTGGTCCGTCATCCTTCCCTCCCAATTATTCATACGCTTGGAGAAGTTCTGTACCAGTGCCCAAGACCTAAAAAGTGGACAAGCTCTCCCCGTGTCCTTAGTTCCTCCTCTCTTTCCCCATCATTCATTCCAATTTTCTCTCTTTTTAGGACCCTGGGGCCCAAAACCAAAAGGACAGGGGCGGCAAGGCATAGTTTCAAGATGTCTATCTTAGTGAGAAAGTACGCGGAAGACGAGGAGCTTGAGTTCGATGTAGGCGTGTGGGATGGCATCGGCCATGAAAAGACACTTTGCTGGGAGCCGGATGATCATGTGCATGTAAGGAGAGGGAAAGAAGGAGGGAGGGAGGGCGTACATTGTGCGGTTAATTGATGTACAGGTTTGTCCAAATTCCGAACAATCTGAGGGATCCGTTGATTAATTTTTCCGTTCCATGAAGTTGGCATGTCCAAGGTAAGTATACTGAAAGAGGGGAAGAGGAGAGCTTGTTGGATGAAGAATCTGCGTCTTGGCTAGGCCCGATTGGGGTATTGCTCTTGGTACGAATATGTGAGAGTAATTAACAAGACGGAGTGAGTGGTGATTTGAGAAGGGAAGGGCTTAAGTTCAGGAGGGATAAACATGCACAAGGAAAGCGTAAAAGGAAAACGTGCATCGGCGAAGCTCAGCGCCGAGGATACGTGAAACAGCAACTTTCGTGGGACTATAGATTTACATTAAGCATCACGCTGATCCTTTGAGCATGATGGTAAATGGGTCAGAGAGGAAGCAGGCGAAGACATTGAAATTCCTATGCCTCATATCTCTCATTTCCTTCCATTCCTTCACAGATTGACCTCTTCGGTAAAATTGGTGTCGACAGGCACGATCATTAGCTTACGTAGCCCCCAAAGCTTGCTCCGGGGCAATAAACTTCGCTAGTGTGTCGGGGGCGTTTTTTCCCTTTGTTTATGATCGAGGATTTTAAAAGATGGAAAATAAAAGGTTACGATTGGGGAGGCCACAAGTGGCGGCTGCTTCCCTGAGCTAGTCACTAGCAAGAGTTTCTTAATGTTGGTAAACCTTTCGCGGGCCAAAAATGTAATGCCTTAGAAATGTGTCGATTTGAGTGTTGAGTGAGGACTATCGGTCTTTGCGTACGACTAAGGGATGGGAGTGTGGAGGCGTTTCTGTTTCTGTCCCAAGGGCCTTCTCTCGAGGCTTCGCGCACAAAATGACCCATGAGCGTGATAGACGAAAAATCCGCCAATGTCTATACATGTCGCGTACACAGTCACAGTACATTTATATTTCTTGTTCGCGTTTATGAAGCTTAAATTCTAATGAGATCACACGTCGGACGACTACCGGCATTATCTAGTCAATCGTCAGTCATCTTTGGCCCTTCGATTATGCATGACAAGTATAATTGTCGTCGTAGTCGTCCTTTTTACTTTTTTGGGGTTTTATCACCATTACGAGCCTTGCCACCGACATGATGGCATCTACTTCTACCATAATGTGAGCACCAAACTAAGCCCATCCCGTATGACGGGGTAGCTGCCGGCATCAGCCCCACTCGTGGGCGCGGGATGACCGGCAGCCAAAGGAGCGGCTTGTTCCGAGCGGGATGGTGTCACCGTCCCGCGAAAACGCCAGTGGCCTGATGCCGGCAGCTACCCCGTCATGAAGGACGGGCTTAGTTTGGTTCTCACATTATGGTAGAAATAAATGCCATCATGTCGATGGCAAGGCTCGTAATGGTGATTAAACCCCGAAAAAAGTAAAAAGAGCAAAAGTGTACATAACTTTCGATGGACATCATGCACGACCACTGGTCGTCATGGTCGTCCTCGATGGGAATCACGCACGACTACGACTAATCAAATGACTATCGACGACTCCTGACGACCATCTACAATTATCAAGCGTGCAGGCCATTTTTACAGAAATTTATTATTAGATCTCTTGCGGCTCACGAACGGGAGTGCGCGAAGCCCGTTCCCACCGAGGAAAATCGGTTGAATTGAACTCGCGCGCGGAATCCCGTTCCCAAACATGGAAGATTTCATGTCAGAGCCTTAAAAACACAAACGTGTTAAAAGGACCAACGAACCACACAGTCGTGGGAGGGATGGTCTCAGCATGCTCTCTATCTTGTTTGATCACCGCCCTAACCCTAACCCTCGTGTGGTCTCGTTGCTGATGCTACCCCGTCATGCGGGGCGGGCTTATGTTGGTGTTCACACTATGATAGAAGGAGATTTCACCATGCCGGTGGCAACTCTCGTAATGGTGATTAAAACCCCAAAAAAGTAAAATGAGCAAAAAAACTTACATAGCTTTCTAGTGAATCATCAAGGCGCCCGCGGCACGCTCCACCGGGTTGCCGTTCGCCACCTGCCAAGTGCCGATTAGGAAATGACCTCTTCATGCTCTATATTGACATCCCTCTATTCCAATTGAGTGATGGTTTGATAGAAAAGCACATAAGAATCACCAATGGCCTTGTCGTAAAACTGCTCATAGTTTGGAACGGTCTCTTTTCCGGCGTCCGCGCAACATGCCTATTATTCGTCAAACGAGTGCATGCAAAAGATTAATTTTTGTTCCTCCCGCAGGTTTGATTTCAGAACTGTGCCGATCATCAAATTTCGCCATTTTGATCCGATCATGAGCTGTCCCCCGGGCACAAAATTCAAAAAAAATGTTTTGGCCAGGGTTACTGTACTGGATCTTAATTGGTGCGTCATTGGAGAGAGATCTAATTGCGTTCCCGGAATTCATTTATCAGGGCATTGACGGCTTTCCATCCTACCAATCTCTTAAGTCAATTCTTAAAAAGCAAATTATTGCCATCGATTGTATCGCTAAGTGTGTCATTACCCTAATTGATTTTTACTAAATACAGACACTGATACTGAAGTTACTAAGCCCCTACAGAGCAACGGGTGATTCGCGGAAAATTATCGATCTTCTGAGGCCAATGAGCAAGGCTAAGACAGGGAGGGCAGTTCAAAAGGAAATTATTCACATATATTTATCGAGAAAGATTTATTTAACATGGAAACCATCTTGTAAGCAAACTTGGAAGGATTTCATCTACTCTGCTCTCCACCACCCAAAGGTGGTCCAGTCAGGTAGCTTAATAGCGGAGCCCAGGAAATTGTCTAAGCTCTACTTTACATGCTGCAAACAACCACATAGCATAAGACATGCACCTTTAGTCCCCTGGTATGCTTATCCTCGCTTCTATCCCTATACTGCGTGCACATGGTATGTTGCCACTCTTTCGTCCGCTTTTCCTTGATGTTCTGCCAGGAAACGCCGACGAGAGACGGCAGACGAGGTGAATATGAGTAAAGCTCAGACGCAGAGTTGAGAGGCAAGCCAACGTGGTATCGACCAACACTTCCGATGTGCCTCTCTATGTGTCCCCATTAGACGCCACAGCCGTACAAGGAAGCTATTGCACCATCCCACGTACACGACATCATGACATCATCTCATGTGCGCGATCGTGTCCCATAAGGCAACAACTCGATCATCCAGTTTTCGGGCCTTCATAAATGTTACGAGCGGCGTCTATGACGCTAAAGGGAACACAAGCGCTGCCCCCCAATCAATTGGAGCGCTCTTCAGTGTGCTTAAGTAGATAATGTCGCCCACGGGTCGAGAGCTTGGGAGAAAGATCCGCATTGCGAAAGAATCAGACAAATCCCTGGACCATTTGCGAGAGACCTTCGCGACCACATGGTTGAATGCGGGTTGCATTTAGGGGCCGACGCCCATTTCCCTTCGAGTCTAGGCCACGACAACTTCGTTCCTTTGTGGCACAGTTGCGGGTCACCTGATCCTTGACGGTCAAAGCACTATGCTATAGGCTCACAGGCAGCCTTGGACGCATTTTACCCCCGACACTAACTTTCTTGTTTTTGTTTTTTCCGCTGTGCGTTTTTTACCCAACCAGGCCGGCAAATACTTTTCGACAGGTCAGCCGATGATTGCATCCAGAACCTGAGCAATCAAAGTGGACGAGCAACCTAGACGCGGACCTGGGGGACGAGATGAAAGGACGCCGGCCGAGCGCGGGGGTGGCTGGACGGGATACCATTGACGTCGATAGCAGCGAGGAGAGCGGCACGAATACTGCTAGTGCGGCTGCCACCACCAGCAGCACCGCGGCCCGGGACTCCGTCTCGCAGAGGAAGGTGTGCGGTAATCACGTGCACGGGAACGTTGACTGCGAGGGCAGGGAGGGCGCGCATGACGCGTGTCCGGTGGAGAGGGGAGAAGGAGATGCAATGAGGTGGGAAGGGGGAAATGAAATCAGAAAGCAAGCTAGTGGAGACAATGACAATGAGGCAGACACACTGCGATCTAGGTACTTGCCGGAGTATATCGATAGCGGCAAGAATGGAAGGGAGGCAAGCACGGCGATCGCATCCGATTCTTATGTTCTCTAAGTTTATGACAAGGCATGCCGCGGTATTTAACAGCATGCACCCGCACACTCACATTTCTCCCTTTCTTGCATCATCTCCTTTTTCATATTCAACTTACAGTGCTGGTCCCACGCCCGAGCGTGGCGGCGACGCGAGGGAGCCTAGCGCTTCCCGTCCCGTTGGCACTCCCAACCCATCTCGTCCCGGCGTCTCCTCCTCCTCCTCCTCCTCCTCCTCCTTCTCTACAAATCCCACTGCCGAAGGGCCTGTAAAGGAATTAGATCGAGACAACAGCAGTACTACCAGCACCAGCGTCCACAACGGTAATGTTGCGGACGTCAGCAGCCCCATGATGAGCTGCAGGAGCCACAAGGACAGCGAGAGAAGCAGAGATGAAGTTAATTGTGAAGCAGGGGAAGAGCAGGGGTTGGCGGAGGGGGAAAGGTGCTTAGCATCATTGATAGAAGAGGCAGAGCGGCTTCAAATTGAAGGAGAAGGAGGAGGAGGCAAAGGAGTAGAAGGAAGAAGAGAAGAACGACGAGGAGAAGAGAGAGGGGAAGGGGAGAGCGATAGTGATAGCCAAGAAGGAGAAGATGACGGGGAAAGAGAGACAAAAATAGGAAAACATGGGAGGGAAAGCAGGGAGCAGCTACAGTCACCAGTCAACAGTGGAAGTGGTGATCTGTCTCAATTGCCCTGCAGCGCCTTTTCCCCCCGCTCCTCCTCCACCACTCAGTCCGTGGCTCCTCCTCCCTTTAACCGTGCCACTGCCCCTGCGTTTCCCTTCCTGGCCAGGACGAGCTCCGAACCCCGCCCGCCTGTGCATTGCTTCACACGAGGCTCCATCCCTGCCTCCTCAGAGGTAACCCCCCCCTCCCTCCTTTCCTCCCTTCGTTCCTTCCTCTTTCTTCATTTTATACTGCTGTGGTCTCTCGCTGATTTTCCTGCTGTCGTCATCCACCCCTCCTCCTTCCTACCTTCCCTCCTCTCCTTCCTCCTTCGAGTTTTGTTGTATATCAATGTGTGCCAACGGACCTCCTTTCTCTTCCCTTCACCCCTCCCTCCCTCCCTCCCTCCCTCCCTCCCTCCAAAGGCCACGGGCTTCAAGAGGATGCCTCGTGACCTGGCCACCGGGCGACGGGTCTGCTTTTACTTCAATAACAAAGTTTGTGCAGCCAGCGATCGATGTCCTTTCGTGCATGTGAAGGTGAAGAAGGGAGGGAGGGAGGGAGGAGGGAAGGAGTGTTGTTTGGTGTATGGAGTCACATGACGAGTGTAAGGCCTGTGCGGTCACTCGTTGTGATGTTTGTCGTCCGGACCTGAGAGAGGGAGGGGAGGAAAAAGGATGGACGTTTAAGGAATGCCACCTTCTTCTTGGTACTTAACCCTCCCTCCCTCCCTCCCTCCCTCCCTCCCTCCCTCCCTCCCTCCTAGGTGGATCCGTCTCTGATCACCCCCGGGACCTTCCACAAGCCAGCTCCCGCGTCAGCTACCCCCACTGCCGCCCCTCCCTCCCTCCCTCCCTCTCTCCATCCATCCCGCTCCCACTCCTCCCGCAATGGGGGCGAGGCAATGCACCTCCAGCAGCTGCAGCAGCAGCAGCAGCAGCAGCGGTACCGCACCCCTACCTCCCGGCCATCCTCCTTTGTGCGCTCGTACTCTATGGGCAACGACAGCGGTAGGGGTCATATCCCCTTCCCTCCCCCCCTACCGCAGGAGGTGCGGGGGGAAGGGGAGGGAGGGGCCGAAGGAGAGAGGACGGAACGCAGGGTGCCGTTGTTGCAGCCGCAGCAGCAGCAGCATCAGCAGGAGGAGGAGGAGGAGGAGGCCATGCACGGGTATGAAGGAGGGGGTGGAGGGTATTGGGAAGGGCAGCAGCAGCAGCAGCAGGTGTCTCCATCCGTTCATCGCCACTACATGCAACTACCGCCAGCAGTAGCAGCAGAAGGAGGGGCGGGGAGAGAAAGAGGCAATGGCGAGGAACAAAAAGGAGGAGGAGGAAAAGGAGGAGGAGGAAGAGGAGGAGGAGAATTTCCGTTCCCCTCCTGGCGTCGGCAGAAAGGGAATAGAGAGAGAGGCAGGAGGGGGTGGACTTGGGGGAGTTCGAGGGCAGTGGAAGTGGTTGAGGGAGAAGGGGAGGAGGGAGACGGTGCATACAGTGAATCCACCCACCCCCTCCACCAGCAGTCCTACAACTATAACATCGATGGCCCTCCCGCCCCCTCCTTTCTCCCTGCCCAGGCCCCCCTTGTTGGCGGCGCTTTTCATCCTCCACAACACCTTCCTCCTTCGTTCTCCTCCTACTACGCACGAGGGCCAGCTGCTGCTGTGGGTCCTCTTCGTCCTTCTCCCCTTCCTCCAGCTCCTCCCGCCTACGTGTACTACCAGTACATCCCTCCCTCGCACCCTCCCTATCCTATTCTCTACGCCTCCTCCCACCCACCCGCTTACCCTCCCTACTTACCTGAAGGCGCCGCGGCTCCGTCCATACACTTGATGGGAGGCGGGGAAGGAGGAGTGGGGGCAGATGGAGGGAGGGAAGGAGGATGGGAGAAACAATGGTTGGAGCAGCAGCAGCATATCTACCACCCACACATGCAGGATGAGTACCAGCAGATGCATATGGCGGATGTCGCGGAGTCGAAGCGGGGATGGGAGGGAGGGACAGGGTGGGGAAGGGAGGGAGGGAGAGAGAGAGAGATGGAGAGAGGGAGGGAGGGAGGGAGGGAGAGGTATTCCTATTACCAGCAACAATACCACCATCGTTAGCTCAAACAGCATCACACACTGGCAGCAGTGGAAAGAGTAGAAGCAATAGCAGCAGTACTCGTAGTAGTATAAGTGGCAATAGTAGCTGTAGCAGCACCAGCACCAGCATCTATGTCAAAGCTCAAAGCAACAAGATAGCGATCACTCAAAAGTATCGAGCGGATAGGGACAAGGGGAAATAGGAAAATGCGGAGGAGGGTGAAGATGAGAAGGAAAACATCTAAGGCAATGTCGGCAACGTAGGGGAGAGGGTAGAAACCCATAAGGGACGGAGGGAGAGAGGAAGAGAATAGGGATTGCAATCTTGAAGAGGCAAAGAGAGAAGAAGGATCGTTAGTGATGTTGTTTCATGTACGCCTTGCGTGTTGTTGGGAAGCGGGAATCGCCAAGAGAGGGATTCATGCATGTTGTGTGGTAAATGTCGGACACAATTTTGGTGTGCAAGGAGGTGCGATCGGTCAATATATATTGTTACATCGGGAGGGGAGGGAACGGAGAGAAATTCGGATATGTGGTGGTTTGAGAGAGTGGGGGGAGGACGATCAGTATGAGGACTCTCTAAGGTGTGGAGGGTGTATTTTTCAAGCAGAAACGCAGGCGACAAAGGCCACGAAGGCGAACAAAGGCGCTTTTTCTAATTATCTTGTCGCTGCTTGACATGAAGCCTTAAGAGTTTTTTAGCCGAGTCGCACAGGGGCTGTAGGGAGGAGTGCTGTAAAGAGGTGAGTCGTTGAAAGGGAGCTCGGAAATGGCCGAAGCAGCTTAGGATCGTCCCTTCAGGTGCTTGGAAACATCCTAGTTCTTGATATTGATTAGAAAGACTCGTTATTGAAATCAAGGCGCCGAAGATTGGAAGTAAACCGCGCTGCATTATTATTTCTGTCACGCCGTGGCCTTGTGCAGCGGATTGAGAAGTTAGTGAACCGGTGGATCAAAAGCTATGGATAATGGGAGAAAGAACCTGAGACATGAGCCATAAGAAATGAGAATGGATGAATTTGACCCATGACAAATGACAGGAAAAGCATCTGAATTATGAGAAACGAGAGAGAAGGAAGCTCAAATTCCTGATTTGCACACCAGGCTGACCGAAAACGGAAACCCTGTTCCACCAAAAGAAGGAAGACAAGAGGTCGCGCAGCAAGCCCTCATTGGATGTAATGCCTTATCTGCCTTCCTAACATTTCCCTTTGGAGACTCGAAACAGAAAATATCTACAACTGACAAACAAAAAGCCAAGTTGGTGAATTATTTAGGTCACATTCTAATGCTTGGTGCTCAAGCAGGCCACACTCTAATACTTGGAGCTGAAACGATTACTTTCCTTTCTTGTTTCAAAATAGGAGACGCCCTAGGGTGCGCGACTCCAGCACGATCTCGCGCTTATTACAGGTCTCCTGTCGATGTTTGCATCACAAAGCACTAGTCTTTGGTTTCATACTCGTTTCGAGTGGTGCAGCCCCGTGCATGATCGTTCATAGCATAGCTCTATATTTAATGCGCCTATCGTGTGATTTCTCTACCTCCATAAGCACCTCTTCAATCCAAATTTCCCTCAATGAAAGTTACTGAATGGCTTTCCAAAAATGACATATTTGTTTGTACATAGCTCGGTAAGTGCACTAACACACGAAAGCTGTCATATTTTGTATACATGCCTGTCAATCCCTCTCACGACACCCTCATAAATACTTTCATGTGCATATACAAAGAAAGATATATAATTCTAGATCATCACTTTTACATGCACACACACACACACACACACACACACACACGCACACACACACGCACACACACACACACAAAGTTTCTTGATAATTCTACCACAAGCGACCACAAGCTCATGTTAAGGAAACTAGCGCCAGCTTCCACACATGTCTTGCTTTCTAATCAATGTCCGCAGCATGCACCGTTGGAGGTTTCGGCCCCGGGGACGGAAGGAGATGTCTGCGATGTTGGTGTTAAGTTTGTGTGATGCGATCAGATAGGTTTTGTGAGTGCAAGTCCATATCAGCAGAGTCTCCCCTTTTGCCACGCACCCCTCCCACTCCATTCCTCAGTCCTCACCGTTTAGCCATGCCATGGTCTTGTCTAAGAGAATGTATTAATTCGCGGAACCTCTGAAAGAGAAAATGACGAGAGTGGGTTTCCGCCACGTCGATGGAAATAATAGAGAGCGGACACCTGGAGGAAGGGAGCAATGGATCGAGAGAGGCAAATACTTGAGTTAGATGGTGCTTACTTTTCATACCCCATATGTTATCTCTGGGCTTTTCCCCTCCCCTCTCATATACATACTTGGGGTCTTTCCAAAACCGCCATGCAAAGCCTAGCCCCCGGAGTAATTGGAATACAAGCAAGGACAGCCAGACCTGGAACAGTTTCCCTCCGGCGCTTCTTCCCACCGTTCCCCCGTGAGTGGTGAGGTGAAGAAGGATGCCCGAAATTAAAACACAGACCCCCATGAGACGTGCCTGTAAGTTTGTCGGGGAAGGGAAATGTGGGCGAGGAATTAAACGACACGTAGGCCCTGAGACTATTCAAAGAGGAACATTGGAGGTGGCAGAAACTCAGATTCTCCAGTCTTTTCCAATATCCTTTTTAATTTACCTGGTAGTCAAAATCTTGTGCACCCTGGAGAATGCCACCACCCACCTGCACAATCGCCGTGACAGGCACCAGGAGAGAGACGATCCACATAATGGGGCGAACCTGAGAAAGAAGAAGGAGGGAAATGGATGAGGAAGTAGAGGTCGAGAAGACTTACTCTCAGTCCTGCTGTCGATATACATTCTCCCTTTGCATGAATGAGTGTGTCAGGCAGCGAGAAACACACAGTCACCAATGCTCTCTCTTCCCTTATGATTCTAACCTGTACGCCAATGGCCAGGTCAGGGCAGAGAAAATGCGGAATGCTGGTGGTTGCCCCTCCTACCATATATGTAAGACCAATAAGCACACCGCTCACAGTCCCATACCGCAACAGGCTCCGTGCCACCTCAGAAAAGAAAGAGGGAGAGAAGTGTGCTAAGTAGAAGAGATAAAAGAATACAGAGGCTATGAAGATAGAAGGGACGTACCTTTCTTGCCCGCATTACTCTGCCTCTGCCCAAACAATCAGCGACCAAGCCTTGCCCAACAATTCCTGTGTATTCGCCAAAACAGTGCGTAATGAGTATCGCGCATCCTTACCCCCTCTCCCTTTTACTATTCTAACCTACCGAGTGAATCAAGGAGGATGGACGGGAGAAGCCACAACGACATGCAGAGTTGGTGGGCGGCGAGACAGGAGGGGCTCCCAGAACGAGCAATAATAAGCGAGGAGGCTGCGAGGAGGAAAATCTGGTAGAGAATGGAGCGTGTAAAGACACTCAAACCCTAATGAGGGTAAGAAGGAGGAAAGAAAGGAAGAAAGGTATCAGTATTTACAGCCATTTTAAAGCCACGTGTAATTGATCATTACCTGTGAAGCTATCTTCCAGAGGGCAGGCGTTAGGGATGCCGAACGGGGCCGCCGCAAAGATGAGAAAAGACGTGAGGAGGAAGAGGGGAGGGGAATAACAGGGACTTCGCCGTCTTCCGACAGCTCAAAGACACGCCTGAGTGAGTGTGCATCAAGCCGAGAGAGGGAGAATCAGACTGGTAAGAAGAAACTGAGACGTGATGGGAAAGCAAGCGGTCTTTCTATCCGCTTTTCTTTCGGTCTTCTACGTACCTTTCTTTCTCCTGTCTCCGCTTCATCCTCTTCTCCTGCCGCCAGGTTCGGCGCCACCACTTCATAAATCGCGTTGCGCTCGTCGTCATTATTTCAGAGGGGTAGAGAGAAACAAGCCTGAAGATGTATAGAAGGGTTGCCGCATAATCAGCCAGCACAGTGGTGATTCCAAAGCCTGGGAGAGATGTGCTAGTCAGAGCTGGAGTGAAGATGTTGAAAGGAGAGGGACAGGTTAAGTAAAGGAATGGTTGAGCGGGCAAAAGAGAGGATGAGGGAGTTAGAGACATCACGTACACTTGGAAGGAAGAATCCATCGGACCCACTCGGGCTGGATAAAGTAGTCCTATTTGTGGAGCGGTGAGAAGCGATTAAAAATAAGATATTAATGAAGGTTAGAAATCGACTTGTGCTTGCATTTTTTACATCGTGTTTTGTTCCCCCTCTTCCTTCCTGACTTTTCATACCAACAAAAACGCGGTGGTGACGACTAAGAGAGGAGTGGTGGTGTCTAAGCATCCACGGAGTGCACCTACGGCTAACGCGTTGAGAAGGACGGCAGGCACGCTCAGGGTCTAGCCAGAGGAAGGAGGGAGGGGGGAAGGGAGGGAGGAAGAAAAGGAGAAAGAGAGGATGAGAAGCTGCGGGCAGTATCATCTCCCGTCTTTTCCCCTCCCTAGTCTGGTGTGACTTACCCTGACTTGAAAATACTCGGTCGCCGCGACAAATACCTGGGAAGGAAGGAAGGGAGATGTATGCGTGAGGAGGAAAGTCGCGACAAAGTGCTGCCTCCAGAGAGACTTACCGTATTGTCTACTCGTCCTGCGCCTGACAGGAGGGTCAGGAGGGAAGGGGCGCCTCGCTGTAAAAGAGGCACAAGGCAGATACCTACACGTGTGGAACAAGTCACGTGCGTGTGAATGACGTCCCTGTATGCCTATCTTTCGAGCTCTCCCTCCCTCCCCTTCTCCCTCACACATGCCTACCCAAAACAAAAACCCCCAGGCCCAGGCGGAGCATTAGAAGATACATCACGTCCTCTTGCCCCTCAGCGCGAAGACGGGCAACTGGTAGGAGGAAGGGGGGAAGGAAAGAAAAGGAGGGAAGTACAGAGTGAGGAGGGAAAGGCTATTGACATTGAAAAATGGAGAGAAGAGACGTACCGAGGGGTGTCGTGGGCGTGGCGACAGAAAAATTTATGAGGAAGAAAGCCAGCACAAAAATGCGGTCCGCCAGGCCAAAAGCAGACAGGGCCCTGGGGAAGGAAACGCAGGAAATGGTGTGGTAGGTTGGTATCTTGCATACTTGTTCTCACTCCCTCATTCATTCCCTCCCTTTCTATGTCTACCTGCTGCCCATTTTGACTCCGACGTAATAGGTGTTAATGGCACTGCACAGGGGCTCGAGGCTTAGGGAGAGGGAGAGGGGGAGGGCAAGGCGCAAGATGACGGAGTTGAGGTCTTGGCGTTGATCGGTGGCTTGCACCTGAGGGAGAGAGGTAGGGAGAAAAGGAGAGGGGGAGGGAGGAAGGGTTAGAAATTGATCGGGTAAGGAACAAAGAAATGACTAAAGAGAAATAAAAGAAAGACCTGACCCCACCTGCACTCCCTCTTCGATGGCCGCCGCGGTAACCGCCGAAGTAACGGCTTTGAGTACTAATTCTCCCTCTTTGCCACCCTCCTCCTCTTCCTCCTCCGTTTCTCCCACTGAGTCCACGCATGAAGAGGAGGAAGAGGAGGATGCGGAAGGAGGAGACATTGTCTGCCTCCATATCTTGAAGTGCCAGCGCATGTCGGTGGTGTCCATGAGGCGTCGACTGAGGGAGCGGGCGGCGGCACGGAGGTGCTGACGGAGGGCGAGGCTGGGAAGATCTAAGAAAGGAAGGAGAAAAGAAAAAGGAAGGAAAGTAGGTGGGAGGGATTGAGAGTAGGTGGAAAGATTCGTGAATGCCATGGGGAAAGAATCAGGTCGACTTCCCTCCCTCCTTTACTCCCTCCCTCCTTTACTCCCTCCCTCCGTAACCTGCAACCCGGACGAAAAACACGCCCACTGCAAAGCCACGCCATTGCATGGGAAGCGCTAGCCAGCTTCCTTCTCCTCTTCTTTCCCTCCCTCCTCCTCCTCCTCCTCCTTCTCTTCGTCTTCCAGGCTCGCTCTCCTCCTCTTCATTGTCTTCACCTGCGAGGTGACGAGAAAATGAATTTCAAGAGACAGTGGAGTATATCTTCTCCTCCCTCTCTCCTTCCCTCCCTCCTCCCTCCCTCCCTCCGTCCGTCCCTCCCCCCTCTCTACCTTCTGCCGCTTCGAGCCAGTCGTACTTTCCACCGCCGTCACCGGACTCCGAAATGACCTCAAAGGCAGTTGCGCTGCTGCCCCGACTAGCGAGGGGGGATAGGAGGGAGGGAAGGAGGGAGGATGGAGGATGGAGGGAACAATTAAAGAATGGCAAGCAAAGAAGAGATTGGAAGAATGCGATAAAGCCTGCATTAACACACGCACTTTTTCTCCCAAGCAAGGCTACCCCCACCATGCAGCGTCACAGCAAGACCTGTAATCCGGTTACCGCCTCCTCCCTCAACATCTCCTCGTGGAAACAGGAAAGGCGCATCTCCGCCCTCTCCCTCTTCCTCACCCCCTTCCTCTTCCAACCGTACAACCCTCTCAAAGGAAGACATCAGGCGATTTATTTCTATCTGGCACGCTTCTTTCAAGGCCGACGGTAGCGGCGGGGCTTGTGGCACCGCTTCGCCTCCACCTGCTGCTAATATCGTGGCTGCTGTAGCCGCTGCTTTGACTTTGGAGACGAGTTTCTTGTATTCAAGAAGACAAATGGCTGCTTGTGTGTGTGCCTCTGCCTCGCCTTGATTCACTCTCGTTGGAGACTGGCTACTGTCGTCTTCATCGTCGGAGAACCAGACGTGGTCGACACGACCGTGGAGAGGGGGAAGGGTGCGAGGCCTGCGCGCAAGGTGTTAGAACGGAAAAATGGAAAGGAAAATACAATGGTAAACGGGACTGATTCAACATAAGAAAAGGTGGAGAAAGGGGCACGTAATTTGTGTGCTACACATAGCCATATCTCCCTCCGGAGGGAGGGGGACAGGAAAAAAGGATTTGTTGAACATCGTCTCCATCTCGACAGTGAGAGACATAAAATGAAAGGGTGGAGGTACGTTAGGTCAGTTAGGTGGTTGGTAGAAAGGAGACAAGGGGGTCAGCCATGTCTCACGCGTGCTCATACTTACTGGCATATGAGGAGGAGCCGGCGCGGCAGTGCCGTCATCATGGGCATCAAAGATGGTAAGCAAAAAGCCTTCACGACTGGCAGCAGCCAGACAATTGCACAGAGAGCTAAGAGATTAATATTGCCGCCATGTGTTTGTCGCACTGCTCTAGCTGAGGCGTCCAATCCACGTCCTAGGACACCGTCGTCACGCTGTCGTCTCCGCCGCCGCATGGTGCTGCTGCTGCTGCTGCTGCTGCTGCTGCTGCTGCTGCTGCTGCTGCTGCTGCAGGCACCACTGCTGCGACTCCCACAGAAATCTTCAACTCTACGTGTATGGGGAGAGGGCGTGAGTGTGGTAATTCTCGTATACATAACCAATTATAACATTTATGGTAGTTCTGGGCCTGGACATGATGGGCCTTCCGGCGAACGTCATCATCCCTCTTCCCCGTGGAAGAAGTGTAAAGATTTATGTGCTGCCGCATTTCACACCCTTGTCGCAACATCTTTTATCAATAATAGAGCATCCACGCTTCTTCAAAACATGTTTACAGAGGTCATCACGGGCTCCATTCCCTATTTACTCTCCTTGCTGTTGCAGCTTTCGCCCACGACCCCCACGAAAAGTTGGCGACGACACTCCCAAAAACGCAGACCCCCGACTCTTTCCCTAAGCAAAGCTATTGATATGCCTCCCCATCCGGCGTAAAGTAGTAGCCTTATCCTTGTCCAAGAGGGCTACACTAATATCAATGACGCCCTGGCTACAATGCTAATTATTCACGGCAGCAGCAGCAGACGAGCAGGCCGTGGTTTGGGCGAGGCTGAGGTATGTTGAGTGGATAGCTGTATAGGAATGAGACGGGGAGAGAAAGGAATACACAGCGAACGAAGCAAAGTATGTTATATAGAAGGGCTTTTTCTCTGAGGGAAGGGAAAACGCGCCGAAGTTTCACAAGCATACACCGTCCATTCCTCTTTCCTTCTTGGAGCTCGTTCGTCTCTCAAAGCGAAGAGTATCGTCTTAACCCCTCCTCTTATTCTTCATCTCTGTCCGCAAAATAAAGGTCAATCAACCTCCATGCCAACCAGCTTCGAAGTGTTGCCCACCTCCCTCCCCTCCCCGGTCTCCTCTCCCTTAATCTCTCTTCCAACCGCCTTCGATCCTTCGTTCGCACCGGTTGCTCTCCTTCCTTCATCTTCTTCATCCTCTTTTCTTCCAAACCTCACGCATTTGGATTTGTCCTGCAATGTGATAAGGACACTGGATGCTTCCTTCCCATTTCTTCCCTCCCACCTCGTCCTCAGCCTTCCCTTCAACCAGATAGAAAGTATGGAGGAATGGGCCAGAGGGAGACATCACGGGTTGCTGCCAGGTGAGCAGGAAGGGAGGGAGGGAGGAAGGGAAGGAAGACAGGGAGGGGAAATCATGGCCCATTTCCCTTCCTTTCAATTGCTGCACTCTAACCACATCAATATCAATAACGAATACATTTCGAGGAGAAAGGGGTGATGATTCAATACGCCCCTGACACACACTTGACCTTCCCTACCTTTTCTTCTCCGTCTTGTATTCTCCTCCTTCCCAGCATTACAAACGCTTGAGTTGGGAGACAATCGTCTTCCCCCCCCCCTCCCCCCCCCTCCCTCCCATCACTCGTCTGCCCGGCCCTCACCGACCTTCTTCTCCAAGCATTCCCCCTCGCTCCCTCCCTCCCTCCCTTCCCCCCCCTCCTGTTGTTTAGGGCCACGGAGGGAGGTGCATCCAGTGGCAGTAGCGACAGCAGCAGCAGTAGCAACGGCAGCAACGGCAGCAGCGGGAGTGGACGAAGGTGGAGCGCGGCGAAAGGAAGAGGGGGAAGGCGGCAGTGATGGGTAGATATAATTCGTTCGCAAGGAGAGAGAGGAACGAAAGGAGGGATGGACGAGAAAGAAGGGAAAAAAGAGGGAAGTAAGGGTTGGGGGAGGGTGTGATCCCTCTATAAACGACTTTAAAAGCATAAGCCAGGGGGTGGATTGCAAGTAGTCAGTCGGCCATCACGTCTTTTCCTTTATGCAGCTTCGAATTTTAATGTCGTGGGGAGTGGGTTGTGACCTGCAGTCGGCGATTATTGTTGTTGTTACAGCCGCCTTCTTCATGTATTGCCTAGCCACTGATTGTATGTCTTCTTCTTCACTTTCTTCCTGGCTGTGCCTAGTGCGGCTCTTGCCTGCCTTCCCTTGATTCGTTTATTTTTTTACTTCTATGTCTTTCTCTCTTCTTCTTGCTCTGCTTCTTCTTCTTCTTCTTCTTCTCCTTGTTCTGCTTCTTCTCCTTCTTCTTGTTCTTCTTCTAAATTCTTCGTCTTGTTCTTCTCCTTCTCCTCCTCCTCCTCCTCCTCCTCCTCCTTCTTCTTCTTCTTCTTCTTCATCTTCCGTCTTTACCAACCGTGTCGGCTTCGTTGTCCTTAACAGTAATATTACATTGCACAATCTCATTCTCTCCTCCTTCTCCCCCTCCTCCCTCTTTTTTGTCCTCCTGCTCGACCTCCTGCTCCTTGCTGTTTTGCACACACACCCGTGCTCTCGAGCCAAAAGGTATATATTACATATCCCTCCCTCCGTCTCTCCCTCCCTCCCTTCCTCCCCCTTTCTCAAACTCCTCCTCCTCCCTCTCCCCCTTCAACCATCCTCGCCATCTCCACCTCCCTTCCTCAGAAGCCCCTCCTTCTTTCATCATCATCATCGTCACCCATCGTTGGAAAGAGCGCATCATCCTCGTCATTCTCCCCGTCCTCCTCCTCCTCCCCCATCCCCCCCTCCCGCTTCTTCCCTCTCTGGTGTAGTGCCGGTCTCAGAACTCGGAAGGAGCAGATTAAGTCTTCATTAATGCACATCATAGCCCCGGCGTTGTCAAACTCACCACAGTAATTAGGCTGGAGGGAGGAAAAGAGGGGGAGAAAGAGAGGGGTTGAGCGCCAGGAGGAGTCAGGAATGGAAGAAAGGAGGGAGGGAGGGAGGGAAAGAGGGAGGGAGGGAAGGAGGGAGGGAGGGAGGACGGGGCGGAACGAACCGCGGAAAATAGTGTGACGAGCTGTCTTGAGGCTTGGAATTCGTAGCCGTCTTCTACCACCTGGGTTGGAGAGAAAAGGAATACATAATATGTGTGTGGAAGAAGAATAAGTAGGTGAGAGAGGGAAAAGAAAACGAATATACAATGTGTGCATCCATACAGATATACAGATATACAGATATAGAAGAGGATTGAGTGTGTGAGAGAGGGAGGAGAGGACGAGTATACACATACACACACACACATATATATATATACATATATGCGAGGGAGGGAAGAGAAAACGAATATATATATGTATATATATGTATATGTATATGTATATGTATATCTATTGTATATGTACATTATGAGAAGAGGAATAAGTATGTGTGAGAGGGAAGGGGAAGGAGGGAGGGAAGGTGGAAGATATGGAAGGGGATAAGACAGGAAGGAGGAAAAAGGGAGGAAAGAAATGGCCGAGGGAGGGAGGGAGGGAGGGAGGGAGGGAAGGCTTGTGCACCTGATGCGCCCGACAGATCAAGTCTAAATCATGCGAAGCCAAGAAATCCTCCACTACGTCGTGTCCAAAGAGGTAGGAGACGCCGCGGGGATTACGCGCCCAGCCGACGAGAGAGGGATCGGGGTCCGACCTGAGGAGGAGGGAGGGGGGGAGGGAGGGAGGCGGGGAGGGAGATTAGTCGAAATGGAAGCGGGCTGACGTCGGTGGATGGAGCGTCTAGTCATTCACAGACTTGTCTGGATCAGACCTGAAGAGGGAAAAGCAAGAGGGAGACAGAGGGCTTGAGGGAGGAAAGGAAAGACGCACCATAGTAGGTCGCAGAGGATGCCTTCGTCAGGAATGTCGACAGGACGGGGCAAATTCAGTATCTGTTCACGTCGGTCGGAAAGGGAGGTGACATTTATGCGGAAAGAGGGCGTTAGTGTGGGTATGCCTGGAGTTGATGTTTTTAGGCATCGAGGTCATATGGCATGTGTATATTCCTATATATATGTCTGTGGATAGAAAGATGGCCTAGACGAGGGTCCATTGACGCCCCTCCCTCCCTCCCTCCCTCCCTCTCTCCTTCCCTCCCTCTCTCCCTCTCTCCCTCCCTCCCTCTCTCCTCCCCTCACATCCATCCCCTCCCTACTCCTAGAACTCCCGCACACGCGCCCAAAAAAGGAAGGGGGGAAGGAGGGAGGGAGGGAGGGCATGTTTCCCTACCTACCTGCGACAGGTGGTGCAGCTCTGGTGACAGACCCCCGTGCATACATAGAATCTTCTCCTCGATGACGGCCGCCACGGGCATGCAGTTGAAGAGGTCGGAAAAAGTGCGCCATAGCTTGACTGAATACCTGGAGGGAGGGAGGGAGGGAGGGAGGGAGGGAGGGAGGGTGAATGCTCTTTCCTCTTCATTCAAAGGCTCCAGTGGTGGGCTCGTCCTTGTCAGAACTTTAATTCTTCCCCCCCTCCCTCCTTCCTTCCCTCCCTCACCGTCGTTTGCACTCGTCGTAGAAGCCGTAGATGCGGTTGAGCGATGCACACTCATGATTGCCGCGAAGGAGGAAAAAGGACTCCGGATATCTGGAGGGGGAGGGAGGGAGGGTATGATAAAGAGCGTTGCGTGAGTCAAGCGGAGGAGGAAAGATCAAGCGGAGGGAGGGAGGGAGGGAGGGAGACGTACTTGATCTTGTAGCACATGAGGAGGCACATGGTTTCGATGCTCTGCTTCGCTCGATCCACATAGTCGCCTGGAGAGAAAGAGGGAAGAGAAGAGGGAGGGAGAGGGAGGAAGGGAGGAAGGGAGGGAGGGAGGGAGGAAGATAAGAAAATAGGTGAGCATCTGCGCTGACGCAGTTGGCTCCCCCTTCCCTCCCCCCCCCCTCCCTCCCTCCCTCGTACCTAGGAATATGTAGTTGCTGTAGGGCGGGAAGTGGCCCATTTCGAAGAGACGGAGAACGTCGTGGTACTGCCAGTGAGGGAGGTAAGGAGGAAAGGAGGGAGGAAAGAAGGGATGAGTCCACTTATGATCGGAGGGGGCATTTTCTTCGCTTTCAAAACATAGCCATTCCTCTCCCCCTCTGTCCCTTGGTCCCTCCCTCGGTCCCTCACTCTCTCCTCCTGTGGTGTGTGCCGTGCACCTACCTGTCCGTGGGTGTCGCCGCAAATGTTAACGGGGCATTGCACCTCGAGAAGCATGGGCTGGGAGAGAAAGGTCTAGAGGGGAGGGTAAAGAGTTTGGGTCGGGGAGTAGGGAGGACTGAGCACGAATGGGTGTTTCACGACGATATAGCCCATTTTTTCATTCAGAAGAGAGAGCCTTCAGGGGTCTGTCTGCCTGTAAACCCCTCCCTCCCCCACTTCCTTCTCCTTTCCATTACCTTGCGGCACTGTAGGCAGAGCCAGAAAATGTCTTCCTCTGCCAAATTAACCTCGGTGCCTGGTCTTGCCTCCTTGACGGACAAGAGCTGCTCCAGAAGACGGTCCACAATTTCGGCTTCGATGGTCGCCACGCGAGGACCGGGAGGGGCCGGGGGACAAGTCGAAGGGAGGGGGAGGGGGAGGGTGGCCTCCATGGTGGGAAAGGAGGCAGCGGAGGAAGACGATATACTATTGCCACTGCCGGTGCTGGTACTGTTACTGTTGATAGTCGTGGCTGTTTTGGTGGTGGACAACATGGAGTGCTGGGAACACAGCGGGAAGAACAAGGCAGGAGATGGCGTTAGATCGATCCCGGTGCTCTCGCCTCCCCTTGCCTTCTCCGCCCGACCGACGGATTCGACCAGACCTAGAGAGGAGAAATGACGCCGCCACAGGCCCCACGCACACCTCTATCGCCTTCCTCTGTGTGTGTAGCATATTTGGCATGTACGTGGGTGAAGAGTTTATGGGAGCATGCGGTCTATTACCGCTTCACGCATTCGCTGTCTTGCTTTGATATTGGGGCAGAAAGTGGAGGAGGTGGAGAGATCCAACGTCTCGCATGGGACTCTGATCGGAGGCTTGCTTCAGGATTGATGCTTGCGGTTGCTGCTTGTAAAAAGCAGCAGTGTAGTGAGTAGCTGTTGATGGGCGCACTGTGTGGACGAGAAGGGCGTGTATAGAAGGAAAAGGGCAGCACCAAACGAGCTTAAGCCCCGCTCCTTGCTCCGAAGTGCATTTGTCGACGCGTACGTGTCGTGTTCTTCGTGCTTTCGTGTTTTTGTAGGCCTCGTTTGGGACAAGCTACGGCACGAGGGGCCCAGAGCGCACGCATTACTGTTTTTATACTTGGGTCAAATCGCCTGTGAGAGTGGGAAGTGATTTTTCTTTTTCAAATCCCGCTTTTACAACCCTCATCAATTTGTACGACCCCAAAAACTAACCCGGTGGATTTCTTCGTGTTTTCTTTCTTCATTTACTTGTTCTTCGATCCATGTATGCGGTAAATACTGAAAAGAAATAGATACTTGACGTCGATTCATAGGGCGCTTCCTTCTTCTAATCTCTTCGCCCATCCACTGCATTCCCTCTCCCCCTTTCCTTCCCCCCATGCCATTCTCTCCCACTTTCCCATTGTTGTACGGCGACATAGCAGACTGATTCCTTTTTGCCTTTTTACAGCTCTAGAGCTTGCCCTACTGCCTCCTCACCAACTCACCACATGTTCTTACTTATAGCCTTCTTCCCCCAAATCCAGCAAAGGCCCCTGCCTTATCTTCACGCTCGCTTCCAAACTATCCACCCATTCCTCCTCTCCTCCTTCAGCTCCTCCTCCTCCTCCTCCCCATGCGTCCAGTTCTCTTTTTCCTTCTCTCTCACCGGCCAACACCTGCCGCGATTCTCTCGTGGCAGGTGACGGCGAAAAATCGTGAGTGGGAGGAGAATGCAAATCACTTTTCCTAATCTTATATGTGTGGCTCTTGAGATGTGCTTGTTTTTCCTCTTGATGCTGCTGTTGTTGATGTTGTTCCTGCTGCCTTTGCTCCTGCCGAGACTGTTGCTGTTGCTGTTGCTGTTGTTGTTGTTGTTGCTGCTGCTGCTGCTGCTGCTGCTCCTTCTGCTGCCTTTCCCTATGATGCTGCACCTCAGTACTGCGGTTAGATGAAAAGATAGTTGGTGGGTTTGTTTCCATAAATTATCCCGATTGTGTGTGTCGCTGTCGCTATCCTCCTTCAAATATGCCTCTTCCCTCCTTTCCCTCCCTCACTCCCTCCCTCTCTCCCTCTCTCCCTCTCTCCCTCCCTCCCTCCCTCTTTCTCTCCTTCTCTCCTTCCCTCCTTCCCTACCTCATCCTTCGCACTACCCTGTCAAGGTAAGTTATCGTCCTGCTCGCTACTGCCAGAGCTGCTGTTGCCACCTGCTCTTTGCTTGGCGCGCGATGGTGGAGGGCACGTCCGGCTTGAAGAGATTTTTGCCTGCTGTACTGGAGGACGGTTTCGGCATCTGGGAGGACGGGCGGGCGGGAGGGAGGGAGGGCGATAGGGAGGGAGGGGATGACCATCAGACTAGGGCCAGTGGCAGGTATGTGTGCCGGGTGCACATGGGCTTTGCCAGAAAATAAATTTGACCAATAACACCCCCATAATAAATCTAGAGAGCACCCCCATCATTCTAGTATCCCCTCTTCATACGTTCCATTCTTCCACATCCCGCTCTCCTTGCTTCTTACTTACCCAGCGCTGCCATTGCCTTCTTCCCCTTCCTTAGTCGCACCTTCATCCTCCGCACTGCTCCCCCTACGCCGCTTGGAGGCCTGGGGCCGCGCGTCAGCCGTTTAACTTTCCGTTGAGTGCCCGTTACACGATTAACTTGAATGTGGTCCTCCCTTTCTTCTTCTTGGCCTTCAATGTTGGAAGGGGAACTGGCGAAGTGGACAATGTAGGGGATGATCGAGGGGGAGGAAGAGGATGAGGAAGAGGGCGAGGAAGCAGGGGGGGGGATCCAGAGCTGCGCGTGGTCACGTCCATTTCGCCATTCATGCTCGAGGAGAACTTGGGATTGGGGGCTGTAGGCAAATTCGTTGCCCCATTCATCGAGATATATCCAACAAACCAGGCTGTTGAGGGCGGGCGGGCAGGAGGGAGGGAGAGCGGTGCGGTCCTCGTCGACATCTGTCCAGTCATCGGTGGGGGAAGGACAGGTGGGGGAGGAAGAGGAGGACGAGGACGGTGAGAAGGGCGAGTGGGCGGGACAGGAGGGAGAGATGGGCAGGGTGTCGGGGGTCCTGGTGTTGTGTCGATCGTCGTCGCAGGTGGGTTTGTCATCCCGGAAGCTGGCCTCTCCGAGTTCGGGCACCAAGTCCCATTCTCCTACTTCTTCATTTCTATGGTGCACTTCTTCTCCTTCGTCGTTCGTCTCGTTGCCGTTGTCATCGTTCTGGTAGGAAGGGGGCGGCGGAGTAGGGGATGGCTGTGGTGGCAAGGATGTCTCCTCCTCGTGCTGCTTGTGTTGCTGCCGCTGCGGCGGCAGCGGCCTAGTAGAAGGACCGAATTTATAGTCCTCAATTACCACTGACTGATCCGCCTCTTCTGCTTCTCGCCCTAGGACACTTTCCTCCTGCTCCTCGTCCTTCTTTTCCACCAGCACTGACCAGCATCCTCCATCCTCGTCGGTCTCGCGCAGATCGGCAGCGGCAGCAACAGCAGGAATGGCACCGGCGGGGGGGCATAGTGGATGCCCGGCTGCTCTGACTGGTGACCACGCCATTTTCTTGGAGAGGGCCTACAAGCTTATGTAGTGTGCGTGAATGAATGAGTTCAGGATGAATCGAATCGATGAGCGGCGAATGCTGTAAGGGGATTTTGAGTTGCTGTGTTCTTCGTGTTCAAAGCCGATTACTGACCACAGGTTTAAAGAGAGCCGCGCCAGAGCCACCTTAGGCTTTCAATAATCTTCCCCGGTGCGCTGTTGTTTTATTTGATCTGAAGGGATTGGCGCATAAGTTCAAATGAACATCCATACCTCACGTGTTCCTCCTCGCCGTCGATTTGTACGGCAAGCGACGGCAAGCAGCAACTTGAGGCAACAGTTGCGATTCGTTCCATATAACACGTCGTAAGAAAGTCGTACCCCGCTGTGTCTGTCGCGTCGCCATCCTACTCATCTACGCCATAACCATTCACTCACTGAACCCTTCAACTGCAAATTGACCACCACAGAAATTGTCACCGCCATCTTTAATCACACTACCCGTCACAACAGGATGCCTCCATCCACCCCCCAACACCTCCTACTTCTGACCCAGGCCGCTGTTCTTCTCCTACTCTTTCCCTCGGCAGCCTTAGCCTTTCTTCGTATCCCTTCCTCCACCCCTACCTCGTCCACCGCATGCCGCTCCTTTTCTTTGTCTAACAAAGCCCTAGGTGCCGCCGTTGCCCGTGCAGGCAACGTGTTGACGGTCGACCTTTCCATCACTTTGGAGGATGGAACCGATATGCCTGCTGACTTTGACATGGGAAAGAATGTCCGTTTCCGGCTGGGCCACGGCGGACTCCCCCCCTTTGTGCACTCGGCCGTGGACGGCATGGTGGAGAAGGAGAGCAAAACGGTTGTAGTGCCACCTGACGAGGCTTATGGAGCTTATTACCCCGAGCTGGCTGCTGAGATTCCGGCTGAAAATGCGCCCAGAGGGTTAAAAGTGGGGGATAAGGTACGCAGGGGGGAAGACCAAGGTGAAGAGAAAGAGGTGTGGGACCCATGCTCGTAAACTCTCACCCTCCACCCACCATGGCCAGGTCAAACTCACCAATGGCCTCACCGCGCGGGTCACAGCCCAAGACACGGGGAAGAACACGTTCACCATCGACGGTAACCACCCTTGCGGTGGGCGCTCCCTGAGTCTCGCTACTACCCTCCAACTTGTCGAGTCGGCCGAGAGCCAGTGTTTTGCAACGGCCCATTTGGCTGCCGGTTGCTTCTGGGGGCTAGAGCTGGCCATGCAACGTCTTCCGGGTGTGGTGGCGACGGCGGCAGGGTACACGCAAGGAGGGAAGAGGGGGGGTAGGGAGGGAGGGATGGAAGGAGGGAGGGCACCGACTTACAGTGAAGTGTGCTCTGGAAAAACGGGCTTTGTGGAGGCAGTGGAGGTGCTATTCGATCAGAGGGTGATCTCCTACCACAGAATTTTGGAGGTGAGGGAGGAAAGGAGGAAGGGAAGAAGGGATGGGAAAGGGAGAGAGAGAGGACGGGAGGGAGGGTGAAGTGGTGGGATACTTTGTTTGGTTTCGTGGACACAATCCAGTCACCGGCCCATGTCGTCTCCTACCTGCCCCTTCTTCCTCTTCTCTTTTCCTGCGTTTTAATCGTCGTTGGTCACAGGTGTTTTGGAAACGGCATGATCCCACACAGGCGGATGGCCAGGGGAATGACATTGGTGAGGGAGGACTAGAAAAAAAGAGGGAGGGAGGGAGGGAGGGAGGGGGGGAAGCAAGAGCTTCCCTTTAGCCTTGCCTTTCCTATTAGCTGCATATTCCCTTTTCCTTCACATTCCTTCGTCCCCTTCCTCTTTCCTCCCCGACCACAGGCACCCAGTACAGGGGCGGCATCTACTACACTTCGGAGGAGCAGAGGAAGGTGGCGGAGGAGAGCAAGGCTCGGTAAGGGAGTTAAGATGGGAGGGGAGAGGGAGGAGGGAGGGAGGGAAGGGGAGGGGAGGACTTGTAGCGTCTCTCATATATAAATGATGCATAAATATAACCACACAGAGTGGAGGCATCTGGAGAGTATGATGAGCCCATCGTTACAGAAATCTTGCCAGCTGACACTTTCTTCAAGGCCGAGGTAAGGGGAAATGAGGAAGGGAAGGAGGGAAGGAGGGAAGGAGGGAGGAAATTAGGACCGTGAGTTTGGCTGGAAGACGGCATGCATTTCCAATTCTAACACTTCCATAACCCTCCCCCCTCCCCCCCTCCCTTGTGCCCCCTGCTTTACACACACGTACACCCACCGTCTTGTCGTCATTCCCCGCTGCTCGCTTCAGGAGTATCATCTGCAGTAAGTTTATGCGCCCTGCACCGTCTTTCTCTCACCTCCTAACCCCCTGTCTTTACCCTCCTCTGCTTCCCCCCTTCCATTGCTTCCTCACTTTCCATGGCCGAGTATTATATATATATATTGTGATAAAAATGTGTGAAAAATACATTGATTGTGATAAAAAGATAGAAAATAACTGAAGAAGGAAAATAAACTAACGAAAAAACAAGTAAAAGCTCACATGCCCCGCACACGCATAAACCCCTCGCAAGGTACTTGATGAAAAACGGCCAGTCCGCGCGAAAAAACGACCCGACCCCCGTCCGTTGCTACGGTTAGAAGAAACCGTTAGGAGGGAGGAAGGAGAAGGGTAGGCAATACAAGAAATTGAGGCATAGCGCGTAAAACATAACTTCACATTTTCTCCGTTGAGCCTTTTTTCCCTCGTTTCTTTCTACCGCTTTTTTGAAGGGTGGGGATCCGTCGTTCATGACTCCCTCTCGTCTTTTTTTCCCCCCCTCTTGCCGTTTCCCTCGATCTATATCTCTATCTCGTCTCCTTTTTTATTTTCCCCCTGGTGTGTGGACCGACACTTCCACGGCAAAGCTCCATTTGCTCTTTTCTGTGGTTGCAAAATTCTCCCTTTCTCCCCCCCTTCCTCCCCCCCTTCCTCCCCCCCTTCCTTCCTTCCTGCCCTCCTGTATCCCTCCCTCGTTCGCCATTGGCTGTCCCCCGTCCTCTTTGTTCACCCTCACACCACGCTCTCACCATCCCCCAGCCTCCCTCCTTCCCTCTGCGTCTACTTCTTCTTTCGATAGGTGGTGCGCTTGACAGCGGTCACAATGTCGTCGATTTGAGGAAGGGCGGCCTTCTCGAGGTTGATCGCGTACGGCATGGGCACGTCCGCGCCTGGAAGGGTGAGGGGGAAGGAGGGAGGGAAGGAGGGAGGGAGGGAGGGCGTATCAGTGTGTGGCTATGATGCGACATCAGTCAGTATTTAAACACATCCCTCTGTACCCTCAATATATACCAATCACCCTTCCTTCCTCCCTCCCTCCCTCCCTCCCTCCCTCCCTCACCCGTCACCCTTTCAGGCGGTGCGTCCAGGTAGTCAAAGGCCTCGCTCTCCATCACCAAAGAGCACAACTCTGCTCCCACGCCTGGCGTAACAGAGGGAGGGAAGGAGGGAGGGAGGGAGGAAGTGTATGAGTCACGAGAGGAGCCATAAAGAAAGTGTGAGAATTAGACAGATCCACCCTCCCTCCTTTCCTCCCTCCCTCCTTCCCTCCCTCCCTACCGCACTGGGGCCAACCCTCCTCCACGGTGACCATGCGACTGGTTCTCTTAACGCTCTCAATAACAGTTTTGTGGTCCAACGGTCGGAGGGTGCGGAGATTGATGACTTCCGCGGAGATACCTGGGCAGGGAGGGATTGAAGAAGGGAGGGAGGGGAGGCTGAGTTCCCTGCCACTCACACTGATTCTGCTCATGAAGGCTTCCTCTTCCTTTCGCTCCGACGGACCTTGCCTCCCTCCTTCCCTCCCTCCCTCCCTCCCTCCCTCCCTACCCTCCTTCTCCAACAGCTTGGCCGCTTCGAGGGAGTAGCCCACCATGCGTGAGAAGGTGACGATCGACACGTCAGTCCCTGCACGCTCGATCTAGGGAGGGAGGGAGGGTTAGGAGCATGCAGAGGGATCAAGGGACAAAGAGGGAGAACGGAAGGACGGAAGGTAGGGATGGAAGGTGTTTGTCGTACCTTCGCCTTGCCGATGGGCAGCACGAAGTCATCCCTCTGGGCCTCGTCGGAGAAGGGGAAGGACACGCCCTGTGCGTGATGAGAGTGGAAGGGCGTGCACATTTTGAGACGTGTGTATATTCATAATTCTGTATGAAAACATGAATGTATGGAAAACTCTTGATTGGGAGCGGAGAACGAGAGGAAACAGAGAAAACAAGAGCAAGACGGAGAGGAGGCCATGTTCCCTCCCTCCTTCCCTCCCTCCCTCCCTCCCTCATTTCCTCCTCCCCTCCTCCCTGCTTTCCGTCCTTCAGTTTTCCCTCTGTGTGAAGGCCATGCCACCTTCTCCCTCCCTCCCTCCCTCTTCCCCCCCTTCTCCCCCTCTTTCCCTTACATAGAGCAGCTCGTTCTCGAGCACCACCACAGGGTTGTTGTCTCGGATGGCCGCCTTCATCAGTCCCTTGGCATCCTCTGAAGACCAGGGGGAGAGGACCTGAGGGAGGGGGAAAGGGAGGGAGGGAGAGAGGGAGGGGGGGAGGGAGGATTCAATGAGAACTTTTCAACCACTCAAGGGGACAAAACACGATCAACATCCCCCCTCCCTCCGCCCCTCCCTCCGTCCCTCCCTCACCTTCAACCCCGGCACCTGCGAATACCAGGAGGCGAAATCCTGCGAGTGCTGGGCCCCCACACCAGCAGCCGCGCCGTTCGGGCCCCGGAAAACGACAGGAACCGGAATGGTACCCCCCGACATGTAGAGCTGTTTCGCGCCGGAATTGATGACCTGAAAGGGAGGAGGGAGGAAGGGAGGGAGGGAAGGGTGGGTGCGAGGAATCCAGGGATCGACAGGCTCCGCATTTCCTTGACCCCTCCCTCCCTCCCTCCCTCCCTCCCTTCCTTCCTCCATATTTTTCCACCATTCTTCCTTTTCGTTTTCTCCCCCTTATGAGCCGTGGCTTTACCTTCACGCATGACCCGTCCTGTGTCGCTCTTTTTGTTCACCCCTCCCTCCCTCCCTCCCTCCCTCCATTCTTTCAACCGCTCGGAACGGACCCTCCCTCCGTCCCTTCCTCCGTCCCTCCCTCCATCCCTACCTGGTCGATAGCTTGGAGGGAGAAGTTAAAGGTCATAAACTCCACGATGGGCCTCAGGTCCTTATAAGCCGCGCCTGAGGGGGGGAGAGGGAGGGAGGGAGGGAGGGAAGGAGGGAGAGAGGGAAGAAGGGAGGGGTGAACAAAAAGAACGACACCGGACGGTTAATGCGCGAATGTGAAACAAAGAGCCACGACTTTAAAGGGGGAGAAGAAGGAAAGGGAAAATGAGTGGAAAAACATGGAAGGAGGGAGGGAGACGAAAGGAAAGAGGAAAGGAAACGGAGAGAGGGAGGGAGAGAGGGAGGGAGGGAGGGAGGGAGATCCCACTTACCGACGGCAATGCCTGCGAAGCCCATCTCAGTAATGGGCGTGTCGATGACGCGTTTATCCCCGTACTTTTGGTACAGGCCCTTGGTCACCTGAGAGGTCGGGAGGACGAGAAAGGAGGGAATGGAAAGAGAAAGGGAAAGGAGAAGGATGAAGATGTGGCAAGGTGCGGGATATGGCGAGTCGGTACGTTCTGGTGGGTCTCAATGCCTCGCTTCCTATGACTATTTCCTTCCTATTTCCCTCCTTCCCTCCCTCTCTCCCCCCCGCCCCCACTCCCTCCCGACGCTTATACCTTGTATGCTCCCTGGTATTGCGCTACTTCCTCCCCAAGACAAAAGACACTAGGGTCCCGTGCCATCTCCTCGTCGATCGCCTGGTTGATGGCCTCGCGCACTGGCACCTTAGGGAGGGAAGGAGGGAGGGGAGGGAGGGCGGGAGGGAGGGCGGGAGGGAGGGGAGTAGATGAGATGGATGACTGAGACTGACAAGGCGATGCACACAACAAGTTCGCTACTACAAGATTTAAAGCACATATTCAGCAATACCCATACAGTTTGACGCGGCTGTTAGCATGCCATGCCCTCCCCTCCTTCCCCTTGGTCATCATCTCCCCCCTCATCCCTGTATGCACACCACGATCTTGCCCTCCCTGGCTTCCTCCGCCCTTTACCCTTTACCTCGATCGTGGCCATGCCTCGTCTCCCCGTTGTCGCTAACACTGCTGCCGAGCTGCGTCTTGATAAGAGCGAGAGCATGGCTATGGCTGATGGATGGTGGTGTCGAGTGCTATTCGCGAGACCTGATGCTTGCTTGCCGCTTGTTCCTTACTCCCGCGTGAGAGGGAAAGCGATGCTTGCGCTGAAGAGGACAACGAGGCCAATGAAACCAAAGTAACCCTACTCGCTCTAGGTCCAAAGCGCCCTGTGTAAATGTATGGAGGGACATTTGTGCGTTAGGTATTGGTGTCAGTGTCACCGCCCGGGCGGGGCTATAGCCGTCTTGCGTCTCGTAACGCCTCGCTTGCATCTCCATCGCTGGTGGGCCGGAGGATAAGGGCCAGCCATGTCGATTTGCGCCTTTTTTGCATGCTTTAGGTTGGTTCCCACTCAGCTTGGTCACAAGTGTTGGCATACGTAACCATGAAGGCGAAATTCGGTGCCCGTTACCGCTTTTTAATTCGCTGTGCATTGTTGTTTATCACAAACAATGCGTCAACCCAAGCTTCCATCTCCGTATCCTCCCTCCCCCCCACACACAACACAGCCGCGGCCACCGCCTGGAACAGCATCATGGCCAAGGGCAGTAGTAATGACAGCAAGAAAATGATGCTATCGTCTGCTGGGGAAGGCGGGAAGCGGGGGCGTGGAAGGGAAGAGGAAGAGCAGGCACCAGCACGAGGAGGAGGAGGAGGAGGAGGAGGAGGAGGAGGCGGAAGAGGAAGCAACAAGGAGACTAAGGATAATTTGCGGTTCGAAGATCCGTACGAAGACGAGTTCGAAGAAGAATCTCAGGATGAGATGGAGGATGTAGTGGAGCTGGATTCTGACGAGGAGGACGAGATGGATGTGGAGGCCTTGAAAGCCGCCCGGACAGGTACAGCGTGGGAATGAAGGGAGGGATAGAGGGGAAAGGAGTCTGTGGATAGACAAGATCATTTCCTTGGACATCAAAATAGCCTATGATGCTGCATAACCTATATGCTTCCTCCAAGAATTTCTCCTCCTCCCCAAATACTCTCACACACCAATCCCCTCCCTCCCTCCCTTCCTCCCTCCCTCCCTCCCTCTCTTCCTCCCTTCCTCCCTTCCTCAAAAGGCCACGACGACGAGGATGACATGGACACGGAGGATGCCGCCACTCGCGCTGCACCCGCGGTGTATCTACCCGGAATGGAGAGCGGGCTGGACGAGGGGGAGGAGTTGGTCTATGACCCGAGTGCGTACCTGATGTACGTGGAGGAAGGAAGGAGGGAGGCTGGGAGGGAGGGAGAGAGGGAGGGAGGGAGCATGGAGTTGCCAGCGGACTCACCAATAAGCACACCCTATTTTCAGTCTCGTACATCCCCCCCTCCTTTTTGGTAGACATACACACCCATTCCTCCCTCCCTCCCTTCCTCCCTCCCTCCTTCTGTCCCTCCGTCCCTCTGTCCCTCCGTCCCTTCATCCCTTCCTTTGACCCATGCGTAGGTATCACGGCCTGACGCCGGAGTGGCCCTGTCTAAGTTTTGACATTGTGCGGGATCCGCTGGGTGGAGGGCGCACGCGGTAAGCAGGAGGAGGAGGAGGAGGAGGAGGAGGAGGAGGAGGATGATGATGATGGTGGTGATGATGATGGTAATGAGGAGGAGTGGAAAAGGAGGGGTAGATGCGCAGAGGAGAGAGATCATGGACGCATTCAATTGGCGTTGATGCCTTCAAAACCGACCCTCCCTCCCTCCTTCCTTCCTACCCTTCCTCCCCCCCCCCCCCCCTCCCCCACCCCCTGACCCCTTCCCCCCTCCGGCGCCCCCCAGGCCACCCCCGGGGGGAGAACAA
>Ga0160420_100177_pt1 | contig 36424 bp, 39 predicted proteins | sample CelAP2metagpilot_FD_108197 | JGI IMG/M metagenome (GOLD analysis project Ga0160420, IMG submission 108197) | Phycosphere-associated microbial communities from algal ponds in Kailua-Kona, Hawaii, USA - Cellana AP2-5-5 metagenome pilot | ecosystem: Engineered > Artificial ecosystem > Aquaculture >...
AAAGAGAGAGAGAGAAAGAGAGAGAGAGAGAGAGAGAGAGAGAGAGAGAGAGCCGCAAGTATATGTCACCCTGTGCTATATACGTTCAGTCCTTTGTCCTTATGCTCTTTTTATATAGCCTTCTCGTGCGCAATCCACCAGTAACATTAGTGATACTTTATTTTTTTGAGTAAGCCCGTCTCTCCCTCCTTCTTCCCATCTCTATCCTAACTACTCTCCACAGCCAACCGCTGCAAATTCTCCCCCAAAGCTTCAATTGTGTTTGCAATCTGCACCACTCCCTCCGAAGCCGGTGCTGCCTCTTTCGCTCCCTCCAACGTTGCATCCAGCGACCGAACCACCTTGGGCAATAGCGTCTTCCTTGCCTTCTCCGCCGCCGATTCAAACAACACAGACAACAACCGCGCCCGCAACGTCACCTGTACCTCCTCCTTCGTCGTGTCCACGTCATTTACCATCCCCTCCTCTACAGAGGAAGCAGCGGCGGCGGTTGCTACCTCTCCCACCGTTGCCTTCAGATCAGCCAAGGTCTGGCTGACGGCGACGGTCAGAGCAGGCGTCGCTCGCACCAGCACCGCACACAACGCCCGGGCCCTTGCCGATGGCTCCCCCTCCTCCTTCCTGCCCTCCTCCAATTCCTGGACACACAAACTCGTCAGTCGATTCACCAACGACGTCAACGCCGGCCTCGTGCTTCTCACTCGTCCGTACAGTCCCAACAGCCCCGCTAGACACCGGTAGGAATCAACATGCGTGTCCTGATAACGATGCCAAGGCATTTCCTCCCCCTTAAAATCAACCGCTCTCACAAGCACTTCCACCAAAGAGGGAGGAAGCGCAATCCTCCCTTCTTCCTCCTGCTGCTGCTGCGATCCCTGCTGCTGCTGCCGCGTCTCTTGCAACCCGAGTTGGTACGCAAGACGACAAAGCTGAGGAAGGAGGGTCAAGGTCGCACATCGGCGGTTCTTGGCCTCGTCTTCACCCTCGTTATCACCCCTTTCCTCGGCCAGGCCCGGCAGGAAGAAATGGGTTGACCAGAGCTGAGCCTTTTTCGTCACCTCGACAGCTGCATCAGGTAGCACAACGATCCAATCACTCACCACCATCATGCTGGCCGCGAAGAGCTCCAGTGCAAACGTCGTCTTTGCCTCCTTCTCCTGCTCGTTGCGGTTGCTGCTGCTGCTTGTGGTGGTGATGGTGGTGGTGGTGCGTGGGCGCCTGACAGGAGGGGAAAGCGGCCCTACCTGCTCGCAGTCAGACGAGGACGAAAAAGGGAGGGAGGGCGAGTCCATCTGCAACGCAGTCGGGAGCAAGGTCTCCTCGACCCACGCCAGCGACGACAGCATGGCCTTGGGTAACAGAAGAGGTACCCCTGTGGCTTCCGCCGCTGCCAACGCCGCTTGGCCAAAGACATGCAACTGCCATCGAAGCCACACCTCGAGCCCCCCCACGAGCACTGCCCGTCCTTCCTCCCCCACGCCCTCCACCCTCATCTCTCCACACAAGCGCTCATCCACTCTCTCCTTTAACCCCAGCAAAGCCCTACTGATAGGCCCCTCCCGTACTCCATTCCCGTCCTCCTCCACTCCTCCTGCTACTGCCGCTGTTGCTGCACGTTCTTCTTCTTCCAAAAGCAGCCCCCTCGCCCTTGAGGCCGCCTCCCCTTGCCCATTCAAAAGGTGAGACAGCATAGCCAGAGCCCTTGTAGGGGTAAGTCTCCCAACGTCCCCCAACTCTACGCCAAGCCCTCCCTTTTTCCCTCCCAAATTTTTCCCCCCTCGCTTCCTCTTGCTACTACTGCTGTCATTCTCTTCTTCCCCTCCCTCCCTTCCTCCTCCTAACCCAGTACAGACCATCTCGACCACCTCCTTCGTTTTCCCCCATGCGCATAAGAGCGCCGCAATCGGCCCCGCCCTCAGATCCGCTTCCCTCCCTACCCCCTCCTTCAAATCCTTTATCATAGCCCCCCCCAAGGCGCCCGCAAATATCTCCGGACACAGCGCTGCAAGTTGTAAGAGGGAGGTGGGGTCTGCGAGCTTGTCATAGAGCGTGCTCATGTCCTCGCTTTCGAGGGTTTGGTGGAGCAGGTCGGCTGCTGGTTGGTTGGCTGGAAGGGAGAGCTCCGGTGCAATCCTCGTCCACATCACGGAGATCACTTCAAGCATGCCTGAAAGTGTCGCCTCGTCCACCTCACTCATCCTCTTTTTCTCCTCCTCCGCAGCTGCGGCGGCGGCACCATCTCCTCGATCCTCCCCCTCCTCCATGCCATCCACCACCGCCATCGCTTCTCTTCCTCTCTTCTTCTCCAGCCTAACGGTGACTCCCTTTCTCTTCCTACCCTTTCCTTCCTGCCCCCCCGCTCCCCCCCCTCCCTCCTTCCTAGCCTCAGCTGCAGCCTGCTGATCGGCCAGAGCGGCAAACACACACTTGAGAAGCATGGCTGTCAACCTCGTCACGGATCCCAATCCCACGTGATCCCTCAGTCGTCCGTAGAACGCCAACGCCGCCGGTTTGCTCTGCGACAAGAAAGTGAGGCACCGGGAGACTTGCTTGCTTCCCGTCACACCCGCGCCCTGCCAGGGACGAATGGGGGAAGGAAGGGGAGGGAGGGAGGAATGATGAGCCGGATGAAAAGGGGGAAGAGAAAGAGAAAGCAGGGAGAGAGGAAGGGAGAGAGGAATGGAGGGAGGAAGAGAGGAATGGATAAATGGAGGTACCTGGGGGAAATAGGAATTCAGCAACAGATCAGCCATGCGAGCCGAGAGCGCTTTGCTGCTCGCCTTGGGGGCATCCACCGCGAACCGTGCCAGCAGGTGCTCCACGGGGACGACCTGGTAGAACTTGATGTCTCGCACCGCCTTCACCTTCTGCAAGAGGCCCACAAAGGCCAAACGGACTCGGGGGGTCTTGTCCTGCAGCAGGGGGGCGGTCAGGGGGAGGGCTTGCTTGAGGACAGGGTGCGCGAGGGGCTGCTCTAGCAGCTCCGTCAACCCCTCCACCACGGCCAAGCGCACCAAAGCAGAGGAGGAATCAAAGGCGAGGGAGCCGACGAGACGGGTGATGTATTGCTTGGTCACATGCAGGGGGATAGCCTCCCAAAACACACTGAGCACACGACACACGCCCACCACCGCCGCGACTCGCACATGCGGTTCCGGATCCAGGAGGAGGGCTTGCAGCATGTCCAGCTGCTTTTGCAAGAGTGACGCTGCTTCTATTGTACCCATGTCGGGGTTTTGGAGGGGGAAGGCATCGACTAGTAGCCCGGTGGCTTGGGCGCGGACCGTGGGGGAGGCGACTTGGAGGGAACGCCAGAGGATGGGGTTATAGAGACGGAGGAGCATGGCGTCCACATCGCGGAGGCGCTTGTTGGTGTGGAAGGCTTGGAGGAAGAGGCGGAGGGTCACGTAGAGCGAGGGGCTCGAGGAATGGACGGCTGCGTGCATGAAATCTTGGATGCACCCGGTTTCGATGGCCTCGAGGTAGGGAGAGGAGGCGGCTTTCCAGGCCCGGAAGTAGACATCACCGTAGGCTTGCACCAGTTTCTTCTTTGCGTAGGGTAGTTGGCTCCTGACCGTCTCGTGGATGTCGGCTACTAACGCAGGATGCAGCCCGAAAAGATAGGTCAGAAGACGACGACCGTCGGCCGAACGGAGGTAGGTGGGCTTGAGAAAGCACTGGAGCAACAGCTGGCGAAATGGCCCCGTCGCTTCCTCCTCGTAATCCAACAACAACAACGCTCCACGCATAGCATACACCCGCTTCACCGAGACCTCCTTCGCGTCCTCTTCCAACGATTTTGCCACCAAATACGGAACCGTCTGGGCCACTAGAAACTCCGCACCGCCCCTCTCCTCCTTCCACCACTGCTCACACACCCGCGCAATTCCTCCCTGGAGCGCCTCCCCTTCCAAACCCCACAACTGAAACAAGACATCATGCAAAGCAATCATCACTTGCAACAGCCCCTCCGGCAACGCTGATGAAGAGGAGCTTGAGCAGGAATTCTTGCCCGCGGGCGGACGGACTTGCAAAGTGGCTTGCGCCAGGGCCATCACCGCTGAAAGCAATCGGAAGGCCTGCCATATCTCCTCCTCGTTCCTCCCCCCGGCCTTCTTGGATCGCTTGGGACTGGCGACTTCGCCATCGTCATCCAATCTTTCCTGATCTGCTTCTCCTTCTTCCTCTTCCTCTTCTTCTGCGGCTGTCACAAGCTCGAGAACCGGGCCAAGACGGGAGGCAAGACCCTCCCATATTTTGACTTGGTCCTTGTCCGCCACAGTCTGCAGGAACTCTTCCAACGTGAAGTCATCGTCCTTGGCCCCATCACGTGCTACCAACTGCAGCACATCCCGAGACCAAGCGTCGTCGCCGGGGTTCTGAAGAAGTGATTTAGTGAGGAACGGAGAAAGTGGCAGTGTTAAGACAAGGGGGAAAGCGATGATGCGACCAAGGGAAAGGGCAAAAAAACAGAGCAAATAAAGGCTTACCTTGCAGCCCAGCACCGTCAGGAGCTCCTTCCGCATTTGCTCCATGGCCATGGCGCTGAATGCCTGCACGTGTGTGGTGAGCGCGATGTGGACGTTTAGGGTTTTGAGTTGGGCATGGGCGAGCGAAGAATCGTGGAAGTTGGCGAGTGTGGAGGACCAGCATGGCACGCTTCAGCCACAATACGTAATCCAAGAAGCGTCCCGGGGATAGGTGGAATAAAGTGTTTTGATATTGAATCGGCATGTTTTTTGTTTTTGGTGGGGTCAGTTAGGCAGTGGAAAGCCCACCTTAGGTTGACGAGGCCTTGAAATTGCGCGAATGACGAAGGATCCTTCGCCACCCATCTATCCACGCCCCCTGTCCTGTGTTCTGATCAACAGCCTTTTTCTTCTGAGGAGCACACTCGCTTTTTGACCACATTAAGTAGCCTCTTTGCACCCTTATCTTCTCTCTTCTCCACGATCCCCCTTTCCACGCATACTCCTGCCGCTTCCTCCCTCCACTCTCGCCATCAATCCAAAGGAACGGACATTCTCCCCCCTCCGCCATTCCTTTTTACGCGCTGCACGATGCGTTTGATGGGGCTTGGTGCCTGTATCTGTCGACTCTATAACTACGACTGGTGCTGGTGCTGGCGATACCGTCAGCGTGTCGTGCTCCGCCCAAGCAGACCCCTCCGCCCTCGCACCACACATTCACCCATCCCACCCCACTATGCCCCATCTCCTCCACGACAGATCACCTCTCTCTCCTTTGCATCAACAATCTAATATGGGTGGAGGCAACGGTGCGAAGTCAGCTTCGAAGCGCGAACGAAACGCCAAGGCCAAGGGCCCCGAGGCGAAGTCTATCCTGAAGGAGAAGGCAAAGATGATGAGCCAGATGTGCATGATTTGCCGAGTAAGTAATGCCTTGAGAAGGAATTGGAGAGGGGGTATCGGGAGGAATAGGGTCTAAGAGAACTTTTGTGTTAGGTGAATATAATTGTGATGTTTCTTTCTTCCTCTTAACTTTCCTCCTTCCCTCATCAATCTACCCACCCACACATAGGCCACTTTCATGTGCACGGCAAAGCGACCCGAACTGGAGGCACACGCCTCGACCAAGCACCCCAAGGACACCCTTGCCAAGTGCTTTCCTACTCTGGACGCGTAAATGCTCAATGGAATGAAGGGAAGAGGGAGGGAGGGAGGGGTATAGATAGGGGAGGGAAGGAGGGAGGGAGAGTTGGCGGAGATAGTGGCATACATCCGTTCGCGTGCGTGAGAGGGAGTCGCGCGTGTAAGAAAGGCACGAAGGAGCTAGCCGATAAAAACATGGGCAAATTCATGCGATATTTATGGAGAGGATTCTGATGGAGGAGGGATGGGAGGATAAGGAGCAGCAGCAGCGGCAGCAGCAGCAGCAGCAGCATTGACAGGTGGGTGGGAGGAGAGTAAAGGACGGCGGCGGCGGTGATTGCGGCTGCAGCGACAGGAATGAGATGGCTCAAACATACAAAGAAAAATATCATATCTGTACCTTTTCTTTTCGATGTTTCCTCGCTCCTGATTCGTTTCCTCCTCTCTATGTCCTCTTCCACGAAAACACCGCCCTCCCTTCTCGCGCTTGCCCCTCTCCGCGCCCCTCAACGCCCTTCATATAATCGTGCACAGGCGTGACGTAGGCCGTGTGTTCCAGTCAAGCTCTCTCGATCGACCTGGGCGTCCCGCGTGCTGCAAGCTCGGCCAGTGAACCGTAGGAATTCATATTCCTCTGGGACCCCCTCTTCGAGCCTCGACGCCCCAGGCCAGTCAGACACGCGCCGACTTTGAGGGTGGTTGCTTTGAAAGGGTTTGTTCTCTCTCGGTGGAGGTCCAAGTGCATAAAGTCCCTAAGGGGGTGGTCGTCGTGGGGACCATTGATGCCTAGAAAATGATGCATAGACATCAAGACAGATCAATGCGCAGAAGAAACGAGGGAAGAGACAGAATGGTGGAGCATTCGCGTCGTCAAAGTAAGATAAATTTAAACACTTTCTTACTTTCTTATTCATTCTCCCTCCTGTCACACTCTTTACATCCAAACGTAAATCAACATGGCTCTTCCTCCTCCTTCCCTTCCCACCCACCCTCATGAGTCGTATATGCTCCTGTACTCACTTATCTGGTACCCCTCTTCAATCTTGTACTCGGCCACCTGGTAATCCCCGGGCTTGTGCTTCTGCCCTCCCTCCCTCCCTCCCTCCTCCTCCTTTTTCTTCAGTCGAGACGCCAGGATCTCCGAGAGCGAAGGCACACCATCTTGCAAAGACGGATCAACCTGCAACCCATCCTCGTCAATCCCTCCTCGTCCTCTGCCTTTCCCTCCTCCACCTCCTCGTCGGCGTGCAGCTGCTGCTGCTTCCGCAGCTCGTAACGAAGCATGATCCAACGCATTACGTCGCCACCCCTGCCTTTCCGCCTCGCGCACCCGCAAGCGCTCCTCTACACTTCGCAAGGCCGCCAACCTGTCAGCGCTATGCACAAACGTACTGCCGGCAGAGGAAGAGGAAGAAGGAGGTCCCTCGTCGCATCTACTAATCATCCCGCTCACGCCTGAGGAGGGAATCTCTTGTGGCCTTGGGTCCAGTGAAAGTGAACGCGTAATCTCCGCTTGCACCCCTGGATCGGTCACAGCCGTCCAGTTTGTGCGGTCAGTCGTGTTGGTCCTGTTGCTGGGAGCAAAAACAGTGGCGAGGATGGGCTCCCCGTCGGCCAAAGGGACTGGAGGGTACTGGTAGTGGTGATGATCGGCATCGTAAAACGGGGCCGGTGGCGCTGAGGGCGGCACGACGTACGACAGCTTTTCGTCGAGGAGCAATGGATTCTTGAGGTTGCGCTGCTGTAGGTTGGTGTGTTGGTGTGTTGGTGTGGTGACGGTGTGTAGGTGAGATCGCTTGCCAGAATAAAACAGAGGCGGAAAGATGAGGGATGAAGGTGGAATGGAGAGAGGGGAGGGGAAGACAATGTCGAGGGGAAGACAATGTCTTACCTTTGCACGGGAGGACCCGGATGGATCCATACCGTAAACCACGAGCCCGATGACGGGGTTAGGGTGTAAGTGATGTCTGTCTGTGAGTATGTGGGTGTAGGTAGGGCTTGTTGCTCATTTGGGGAAATATCAAATATACACGTCGCCTCCCCACGAAATGGCCCCTTCCACTGCCCTATTCCCAAACAACAATCGCAAAAAGTGTAAATCCAGGGCGCGACCACATAACCACGCGTAGCAGGAAAGGTCAGCCATGCAAGCCCTGTGATGATGCCCTCGCCTTCGCTGCAACGTCAATACGTCAACCGAGTTATAAGATCATGCAAGGGGGGGCTTCCTTTATCACGTGATCTGGCTGCTCAGGTACTCGCTCTGTACATTACCCACAAATGCTCATTTATCCACTCTATCGCTACAATACCACAGGTAGGCAGTAACTATGTCCTTGCTGGGTGTGGACTATGGCAGCGACTCGGACGCGGAGGGCAACCAGCAGCAACAGCAGTCTTCCGCCCCGCCTCCCCCGCCCTTCTCCTCGGCCTCCTCCCATGCTCTCCTTCCCGAGACCGCCACCGATGGCAAGAAACACAAGAAGAAGGACAAAAAGCCTAAGAAGAAAAAGGCTAAGATCGCACTTTCCATTTTGCCGGCGCATATACAAGCAGCATTGATGCGGGCGGTGCCTTTGCGAAGGGCCAGGGATAGCAGCAAGGGGGTCACGGGGGGGAGGTTTTTAAGTGATGACGACGGAGACGAGGACGAGGACGACGACGATCTAGATGGGGCTGGGGAGGAGGAAGAGCTGGATGATGAGGTGCGTGAACGGCAGCCGTGGTGTAGTGAGAACATGGATCTCTTGGCTCTCCCTTTTTTGACCTCTCGACTTCTTGTCAACCCCTTCCAACACTCTCACGAGCCCCTTCTCCTTCCAAACTCAGGAGCGAGAACGCCGCCGCAAGATCCGAGCTCAAGTCGCCGAGAGCAAAGCCATCGTTTCTCGTCAAGCCGCTGGTGCGACGGGCTTGTTCGCCCTCCTGCCCAAACCCAAAGCCGAAGAAGCTCTAGATCTGGCTCTCATCAAAAGCAACAAAGCCGCTGCCGAAAGGAAGAAGGTAAAAGATATAAAAGTAGCAGCAGCAGCAGCAGCAGCAGCAGTGGAGGCAGCAGCAGTGGCAGCTGAGAGTGAAGACAGTGGGGAGGACGAGGATGAGGACGAGGACGAAGGAAGGGGAGAAAATGGGTCTGGGCCGCTGCATCCCTCCCTCATGGCAAGCGCTAAAGCCGCTGCTCTACCACGCGTAACGATAGTCAAGAAAGATGTGCCTGGCATCTCTCCTACAATGGCAGCACCTGCAGCGATACCGACAGCAGCTGCAGATTCAGCAGGGGCAGAGAGTGCACCATTCTCTTCTGTTCATCATCCGTCTTCTTTTTCGGTGACCTCGACCACGACGAGCACGGCACCCTACTACAACCACGCACACACGCACACAACAACAACAAGAACAACAACAACAGCAACAGCAGCAGCATCAGCACCAGCACCAGCAACAGGAAGAGGAGGTTATGTACACAACGTACATGCCGGGCGGCAACAACAAGGGGGAGAAGGAGCAGGAGGAGGAGCAGGAGGAGGAGCAGGAGGAGGAGGAGGGGGGGAATACCAGGCGGCATGGGATGCTTATTACGCCGCCCAAGCGCAACAACAACCACAGCAACAACAGCAACAATACTATCCTCCCATCCAGCACCAACAGCATGAAGAACAAGACGAGCTTGATGAGTTCGGACAACCCCTCACCGGGGCTGAATCCCGCCGGCAAAAGCAACGGCAGAAGAGAGAGCTCGCAGCAGGGAACCTCTCCGCCGTCAGTCAGCTAGCAGGAGGGCAAGTTATGGAGGTGGCGGCCAGAGACGAGGCCTGGGATCCATTTCGACATGGCCCGCCCAAGAAGAAGGAGAAGGTGTCTATTGCCGCCATGTTTTACGACACCAAGACAGGGGAAACCATCACCACCACGGAAGCAAGCAAGACCCACAAGCGGAAGCATCAGATCAATAGCCTTGCCATTCAGGCCGCAGAACGAGAAGCGGATTTGCTGGAGGGGAAGGCGAGAGGCATGCAGAGCAAGGCGCAGACGCAGGGGAAGTACGGCTGGTAAGGGTGAAATGGCGTGGTTGCGGAGATCAACCAAATCATCGTGTGAAAACAAAAATACGACGAAACCGAGTGGTTCTGATCGAGCTCAAACTGCTTCCTAATGCTGTATAAAACTGTTTTGGCTTATTTTATAATTTTGTGTAAAGTCTACCCGCTGAATTTGCTTCCCTTTGCTTGTTGCCTCGTGTTGCAGTTGAGGTTCGCCGACCCGAAGGAAGGTGGCTACGAACAAAAAGCCAGCAGAGTTGATTAGTGAATCGCTTATACTTGCCCCGCGTGCGGCTTGTACGCACGCCCATCACAAGATGCCGCGTAGCTTAAGAAATCTCTTTCTCTTGGGCGGTGGACGGCATGAACGGTTGACGACCCCACAGACTCAGGGGCTGCTCGATGACACATATCCGTCATCCTAGTTGAGCGACCCATGGCCATAACCCTTAAACCCCCGCCGTCAGTCACGCCTCGTGTCCTTACGCCCCCGACCCACTCTCTTCCCACACATAACCCACCAGATCTGCACGGGCAGTACTGAGAGATGATAAAAACGCGGTGTTAGGAAGACTGTAGGAGACAAAAGAGGCACGCCGCCACGCGGGAACGAGAGGACGCGCAAAACTACCCCGCACACGCCAATTATGGGACCCAACAAGCAACGAGAGGAGGAGGCACTCATGTATAACCGCAGCAGCAGTAGTACGGCCAGCATTGGCGCTGGAGAGAAGGAGGAACAGGAGTTAGCGTCGTTACAAAATCTGGACCCCTTGCCTCCCATAGTCTTGGGATTGCTTTACGCGCTTTTGCCCACGCCTTCCCTTTTGGCCTTGAGGTGTTGTAGCAAGGTGAGAAGAAGGCTGAGGGATATTGCGTGTTTTTGCATGTGCATGGATGAGCAGGAGGGGACAGGTGGAGTGGAAATCTTCGCGAGACAGGAGTTTCCGATGGAAAAAGAGAAATAGGAAGACGCCTCTGTCAAAATTTGGCCTCGGTGAGGTGCACAGACGCAACACAGACAATGTATATTCCATCCATTTTGATTTGTTGAAAAAAGGAAAAGGATCTGATAGCCGTGCGTCAGTATTCAAATTCATTTGCACGAATAAGATTTTCACCCCTCCTCCTTCCCTCCTTTCCTCACCCGCTCTCAGGCCCACCTCGTACGCTTTCACGACGGGGTCAACTGGGAGCCGGTATCTCAACGTTTGGTAGTCGAGCTACATGCTTCGCGTCTCCGGCTTGAGACGGCCTCGGATGTTTGTGGGCCCCCTCCGGCCCCCTGGCCACAGGAGGAGGAAGGAATAGAAGGAGGGCCACATGGTCATGAGCAGCAGCAGCACCACCATCACCATCGCCTTGACCATCATCCTCGTGCTCCCCCTCGTTTGGTTCCTCGTCCCTTGGCTGTGGGTCATCGGGGGGCGTGTGGGCACCTGCAAGGCAACTCACTGGCCTCTTTCCACCATGCCGTTGCCTTGGGCGCGGATATGATTGAGTTGGACGTGTGCATCGACCGGTCGGGGGATTTGGTGGTGCACCACGACCGATACTTGCCTGATGGGCGCTTGTTGGATACCTTGACATTACCGGAGATTAGGAGAGTGGCGCCGGAAGTGGAGCCCTTGAGTAGGGTGTTGAGGGAGTTAGTGAGGAGTGGGGTAACGCTTTACTTGGACGTCAAATCGGATCGTGTGGTGGCGCCGTTGATGCGGTTGTTGCACGGAGCGATCTTGAGGGGGGGCTGGGAGGCACGCAGGTGTGTATTGACGTCTTGCTGGGTTTGTTGTGTCGGTTGTTCCTGCGCTAACCCCTCTCTCTCCCTCTCCCTTCCTCCCTCCCTTCTTTCCTTCCAGGTTGCTCATCGCCAGTTTCAACCAGTATGACATGATCGAAGTGAACGCCCACCGACTCGCCTACCCAGCTACGTTAGGGACCGTGCAGACCTGTATAATTGTTGATGGTGTTCCCATTTCCTTCGCTAGGGAATATGCGGCCCTGGGGGTGACGTGGTGCTCCATAGGCGATGGCTGTGTGTTGCCCTCCTTCTTGGAGGACGCGCACACCCGCGGCATTGGCGTCATGGTGTGGACGGTGAATAACCCCAAGTAAGGAGGGTGATGCTGAAGCGAGGGAGTGAGGGAGGGAAGGAGGGAGTTGGTGGGAAGATAATTTGGTTTAGCGCGATACCACTCGTTGTTTGACATGTCTAGGACCATCATCTCCCATCCCTTCCTTCCCCCTTTTCTCCCTCCCTACGGCATCATGGGAGGCCGCAATGAGAAGAGAGCAGACGCTTCTGTGCCTAATCCCCCCCCCTCCTCTCCCTTCCTTTCTCCCTTCAGCGTCATGCGGCGCTACGCCGAGCTGGGAGTCGATGCCCTCGTCACTGATTTCCCTGAGCGATTCGTGGCCGTGCGACAAGAAGGGGAAGATGCCCTACGTGCCGCCCAAGAGGCCTCCACAGCAGCAGCAGTAGCAGCAGCAGCGGCCGCTGCAACGATGGAGGGGGAGCGGAAACGAGGGGGAGAGATGGGGAGGGAGGAAGAGAAGGCGGGAGGAGATGTATCGCGGGAGGAGGAGGGGAAAGACGAGGAGAAAGAGGAATTGCAGCACGAGATGAGGAGTTGCAGCAGCAAAGGATTCAGCCGGCCTTCCATGTCTTCTGCTTACCCCGCGCCCCTGCACCAACCGCGCAATCGCCTCGTCAATGCCCTCCGACAAGCATGGCCTCTCCTCCGCGCCTTAGAAGGGAGGAGAGGCAACCCTCATACCCACACACCTTCAACCCCTGCTTCCAATCAAGAGAGACGCTCGAAACTCTTGGCCCGGCAGGGGAAAGAGGGAGAGCTGAAGGAAGGGACGGAGGACGGGTTGGTCATGCACTTGAAGAATGCAGCGAGGCAGGCGGAGGAATCAGCGACGGCGGTGCTGCAGCCACGCTTACCCAGGCGAAGGGTACAGCAGCAGCAGATTTGTATAGAAGAGGAGAGGTATGGCAGTGGAGGTAGGTGTAATTGTGGCAGCAGCAGTGCCGGGGCACCTCAGACGCCGCGGACGCGTATAAAGGACAGTGACAAGGAGGAGGGGGGTAGGAGGGAGGGAGGGGACAAGGAAGGACCGATGACAACGACGAGAACGACGAAAGGAAAGAGATTTCCCACCTTGGTTGTTATTACGGGGGGGGGGGAGGCAGGCAGGGGGAAGGAGAGGCCGACGGCGTATGGGCGCTTGAAGGATGAAGGGGGGAAGGACGATGAGGTGGCGCATGAGTGGCCGTTCCTCCCTTTCGAGCGGACGTGGGCACAGTCGTCGAGGGCCTGAAGGAGGGAGGGGAGAGGGAGGGAGGGCTGGCGTGTGCAGTCTTTCCTGACTTGAATATTCTTCTTGGTTTTCTCGTGTTCCTTTTTAGGGGGGGAGAAGGAAAATGAGATGTAATAATTAAAATTACATTATTAGTAATAGTATGGTGAGAGAAGAGCCGTCAATCAACAGTCGCCACCACCACCAGCAGCAATATCAGTGGCAGCAGTGGCACTGTCACTTATGCCAGCACGCCGATAACGGTCTTATTTTCAATTTTTGCGAATCAGCAACACCCGCAATAACAGCAGTAGTAATCAGCGGTAGCATCCAGAGAATAAGAATAAAAGGCGACGACAAGAAATGGAAGAGATAGAAGAGATAGAAGAAGAACAAGAAGAACAAGAAGAAGAATGAAGGAGAAGGAGACGAGGGGGAAAAGAAGGAGGAGTAGGATCTGGAGGTGAAATTTGCTGCTACGAGAGAGAAAGTGACGGAGACGGAGAAAGGGAAGAATGAGGAGGGGAGAGGGCACGTCGCACGCGCTCTCTTTCCTCTTACTTTTTCCTCGCTCAACAGTACTTGCCTTCCTACTGGACTATACCCAAGACAATCCTGTCGTCAACTCTGGCTTCACCCACAACACAGGAGCGAGTGAAAGAGGAAAAGCTTGAAAAGAGAGTTAAACAAACTACAGGTTACACGCACGTCACAGCCCATGTCATCATCATTCTTTTTGGGGATATTGGGCATCCGTTTGTCCTGCATATATTATAAATATTTATACAGAATCAACCGGATCGCTGTAGGATAGAGATGGGGGGAGGGGCAGGCCTTGTGTCGGGTTGCGAGTTCAAGTCCACGGGCCCTCACAATGCTTTCAATAGCCTTCATTCACTCACTAGCTGCTGCAGCGGTCAGAAGATAAGAGGAAAGGGAGAGAGGAGAGGAGGAATAGCTGCACAAACTTATGGTATAGGGCGATAGAGAGGAAGGGCGTTAGGGAGAGAGAAGGGAGACTGTGGAGAAGAAACTCCAAACTATACTATGGCCACGCCTAAGCAAGGCACTTTTTCCTCTATGTTATGTTTATATCATTCAATGGTCATACTTTTTCATATCTTTGGTCCTTCCTCTCCCTCCTTTCCCTGCGTCGCAACAAACCCTTTCCATCGTCGTCGCTGGTGGTTTAGTCGTCTGTTTCTCTTGCTGGCTGTACGCAGCGTGAGCCTTCTGATTTTCTTGTTACAGTCACTCTCTTTTCTTCATTTCCTCACCCATATCCCAACTCTCTTGAGAGACCGGGCGGCAGTGGACAGAGCGCGCATCCTTTGACGGCTTTCTCCATGCGTGTGATGTCGGTCTTCACAAACAGTCCTGCTCCTCTTTCTTATCTCTCTCCTTCCTTTTTTCCTTCCTTCCTTCCCCTTCGCTTGCTTTTGTACTACATCCTCTCTCAGGCTGCCTAGCTTATCTTGTCATCAATCGCGTGGTCCCCGCTCTACGGCATCTACACATACACCCGCATCGTTCGTGCCTCACACTCTCTTCTTCCCTCCCTCCCTCCTTCCCTCCCTCTCTTTCTCCCCTACTTCTTGGACGGTGAAAATAGGTTCGAAATATAAGCAAGCACGCCCGAACTCTGCCTCTCTGGCTCCGCTGATGCTAATTCTGCTGCTGCTGTCTTCGCTCTCTTCTTACCGCCGCCCTTGGTAGGAGCAGTAAAAGAGAACTTTGTATTGGCCTTCGCCGCGGGCTTCTTTGCCATTACCTGTTCTTCTTCTTCTTCCTCCTCCTTCTCCTCCATGTCCTCATCGTCCTGTCGAGGGACCCCAACTGCTCTTCTTATCGAATTGAGGGTAAAAGTTCCAGATTTGAAGTAACGCTATATAGGAGTTGGGAAGGGTTGGAAGGAGCCAAGAGGTGAGAAGGCTGTCTCTCCCTTGAGTGTGCCGAAGGGAGATTTCATGCACAAAAGTATAAGACTTCTATATTTTGAAAGGGAAAACTTAAATGAATTCAAATTTACGTACTCACAAACATGGTAATAGACGTACCTCGACGGTGCGGGTGACTTGCGACTTTGAGAGGCGCTCGGGCTTCTCCTCGCCAATATTCTTCAGCATTTTGCTGTAAATGGATGGATTTCGTGCGGTTACATGAGGTTGAGTTGCATGAATGAGTGTATGTGAACTTAAGGTGGTGAAGAAATACGAAATTCAGAATACACTTGTGCCGGGGGGATCTAAAACGCGGGCAAAGGCGCATGGAAGCTCGGCAGCATAGGCCCTATTCCACATCACGCTTCGCTCGCTCGACCAAGGACACACAAGAAAACGTACCGGAGGCCATCGTAATTGACACCTTCGCCATACAGTAACTTTTCCAGAGCAGCGCTGCTGTTGGGTGCGTGGGTGAAGTCTTTCAAAGACGTCAAGGCGCGTTTCCCGGCGGTGCTCATCCTTGTCTCTGTTGTAAAAGGTTGACGGGAGGAATTGGAGTTGCCCTTTCAAGGCGAGATCTAAGATTGTGTAGGGATTGTGCGTGTTCAGGGAGAAGATCGCTGCGATGGTAGAATGCGCAAGTGTGCATTGAGGTGCCTGCGAGGTGTAGGAGTTTCGTCCGCCGCCTGTGCAAAAACCACTCAAACACTTGCCACGCAGCCTCCGATATGCACTACAGACTAAGCAAAAAGTTTATTGCAAGCACAAAGATGCGTGGGCGCTCTATCTTGGCCCACAGGTCACGCAGCAAAATATGCCCATGGCATCCGCTCTCCACTCTCCACCGGCTGGGGCTCTGTTTCAGGCTCTCCCCTACCAAAACGGACCTTTGGCTCAGCCGCCACCATCCCCTCCCTCCCGAGCTTATCTCGATTCGGGCAAATTTTACATGGGACAACAGTACAGGTGTTACGAACGACTTAGCCGGAATGGATCAGGTAGCTAAGGGCTAGCTAGCAGCGGCATCAAATGTTGAGACGCTCGCTGTCTGTTGAAATAATAATCAACGGAATTGAAGACTTGTGGCTTGCGGAAGCCCTTGTCCCCGAACACGCATTCATGACTCGCAGGCACAGCTCACATGCAACCTCATCCCCCACTTCGTCGCTACCCTATTTCGTCGCTAACTCAGGTCCCTCCCACGACACAGAAAAGCCAGCAGGATCCGGGGCATCTCCTTCTCCCTGCAAGCACCATTATCATCATGACGGAGCCCAGAACTACACATGTCGCCGTCGACGTGGACGCCCTGGCTGCGGCTGTGACAAAGCAAGGCGGGGTAGTCAAAACGTTGAAAAAAGAGGGGGCGAAACCCGAGGTCTTGGAGCCGGAAGTCGCGAAGTTGCTGGCGTTGCGTGCCGAACTCGACGTTGCCCGTAAGGCTGCGGAGGGGACAAGCACCGAAAAGCCTTTCAATCGCACCGCGTTCGATGACTTGGTCAAGCGGAAGATGTTTGTGGTATCAGCTTTTGAGATTCATGGGGGTGTGGGGGGTTTATTTGACCTTGGGCCGGCGTCGTGTGCTTTGAAAGCGAACATCTTAGATGTGTGGCGGCAGCATTTTGTGCTGGAAGAGAACATGCTCGAGATGGAATGCACGTGCTTGACACCCGAGGTGGTGTTGAAAACTAGTGGTCATGTGGACAAGTTTACGGACCTGATGGTAAGGAAGGAGAGAATGAGGGAGGGAAGGACCTGATAGTAAGGAAGGAGAGAATGAGGGAGGGATGGGAGTATGGAGGCGCTTTTGGTAAGGCATATTTTTAAAATACAGTAAGGCAACACGCCTGCGAGTCTTGTGCGTTCTAGAAGTACAGTAATTAGGGATGCGCTGCTTACCGCATGCTCAAATCACTCCTTTCTCTCCTTTGTCCTTCCCTCTTCCCCTCCCTTGCCCCCTTCTCTAGGTCAAGGACGAGGTTTCCGGCGAGTGCCACCGGGCGGACAAGCTACTGGAGGACTTCATCGACAAGTTCCTCGAGACCAACCCCACCATGACGAGGGGCGAACAAGAGGAGCACCGACGCGTGCAGCGGCAGGCTGATGCATACACCCCTGAAGAATTGCATGCTCTATTTCAGGTGCAGAAGGAGAGGGAGGGAGAGAGGGAGAGAGGACATATTATTCTTTCCACGTGAACCCCGCAAAAGATAAGAGTTTTTCTCAACCTCATGTCTCTGCATGTATTCTCGCATACCTATACGTCTGTACATATGTATGCTATTTCTAGCCTAGTGCATGTGTGTGAGAGTGCCATGACGAGCGGCTCCCGAGGGGCCCAAACACCTGACGTTGACTGACGGCATCCTCGCGATGGCCTCTGAACGAACGACCTTACAACTGAGCACGCACACACTCACGTCAACACCAACACTGACCCCAACGTCCTTCTCCCTCCCCCTGTCTCTCGCGCCGGAGGGGCTTGCGCCCTCCTTCCTCACTTTCCTCCCCCAGTCGGGCTCTTCCTCCACCTCCACCTCATTCATTACCTCACCCCTTCCCCCCTACCCCCCTCCCTCCCTCCCTCCCTGATTTCCCTAACCCAGAAATACGGCATCAACAGCCCTAGCACCGGGAATCCGCTCACCTTCCCCTTCGCCTTCAACCTAATGTTCAAAACCTCGATCGGACCCGAGGGGATCGCCACGGGCTACCTGCGCCCGGAGACGGCGCAAGGCCTCTTCGTGAACTTCCGGCGCTTGCTCGAGTATAATTCTGGTACGTCCTTGCGTCCCTGCCTCCCTCCCCCGCCTCCAGTCTGCCTCCCTCTTTTCCCCTAAGCGTGCCAAGGACCGCCGGCACGGACAAAACAACCGAATGATCCTCCCTCCCCCCCTCCCTCCCTCCCTCCCTTCCTCCCTCCCTCCCCTCGTGCACCGTAGGCCGCATGCCATTCGCCGCGGCCCAGATTGGCCTCGGCTTCCGTAATGAGATCTCTCCCCGCGCGGGCCTGCTGCGAGTCCGGGAGTTCTGCATGGCCGAGATCGAGCACTTTGTTAACCCCATGGACAAGAAACACCTCAAGTTCGCCTCTCTGGCTGCCACGGAGCTGGTGTTGTTCCCGAATGAAGACCAGTTGGGGTCGGGCAAGACGAAGGTGATGACGATTGGGGACGCCGTGAGGGAGGGGGTGGTGAACAACGAGACGCTCGGGTATTTCATGGCCAAGACGTGGCTATTCATGTTGAAGATCGGGATGGATGGAGGGCGGCTGCGGTTCCGGCAGCACCTCAAAACGGAGATGGCGCACTACGCCGCGGACTGCTGGGACTTGGAGATCAAGTCTAGCTATGGGTGGGTGGAGTGCGTTGGGCACGCGGACCGGGCATGCTACGATTTAATGGTGCACTCGAAGAAGAGCAAGGTGCCCCTGGTGGCCTCATACACTCTGCCGGAGCCGAGAGAGGAGGAGGTGTGGGTCATGAAGGCCGAAAAGGCCGTGATTGGCAAGACATTTAAGCAGGAGCAGAAGAAGGTTATGGCTGCTCTTGAGGCCTTGACGGAGGAGGGGGGCGAGGGGGTGGATCAGTTTCAGAAGCGGTTGGAGGAGGAGGGAAGCACGATTCTGGAAGGGTGCAAGATTGAGAGGGGGATGGTGAGCTGGACGAAGGTGAAGAAGATGGTTCAGGAGGTGAAGTACATGCCGAGTGTGATCGAACCGAGCTTCGGGATCGGCCGTGTGTTATACTCCCTGATGGAGCACTCGTTTACCCAGCGCAAGGCGGATGAGAACAGATGTGTTATGGCCTTCGTGCCCCGCGTGGCGCCCATCAAGGTAGGCGTCTACCCCCTTCTCAACAAACCGGAGTTTGCGCCTTATACGGAGAAAATTGTGTCGTTGTTGACGGAGGCGGGCTTGAGTAATCGCTCTGACACGACGGGAGTGAGTGTAGGCCGGCGGTATTCGCGGGCGGATGAGATAGGGTGTCCGTTTGGGGTGACGATTGATTATGAAACCCTGTCGAGCCAAGACGTCACGGTGCGCGAGAGAGACAGTACGGCCCAAATCCGTGTGCAGATAGAGCAGTTGGTGCCGCTGTTGGCGGGCCTGGTGGAAGGGAGCAAGAGCTGGGAGAAGGACGCCATGGGTCGATTCCCGGTTGTGAGGATGGGGGATGAGGAGGGGGAAGAGGAGGGAGGGGCGGAGGGCGGGGGCAATGGATCGGTGACAACTGGTGCAGGAGCACTCACGATAGTGGAGAAGACGCCGAGGGGGAGATTTTCGAGGCCAGCGGAAGGGGCTGGTTTGCCAGACATTGGAAAATTGAGTGTGAAGTAGAGGGCGCAGAAAGGGGAGGGGAGGGGGAGAAGTAGAGTAGATGCTTTGTTATAGGTAGGCAATTGGCAGAAGAAGAGGACTTTAAAAAATGAGATTCAGATGGGCTCGCTTGTCTTGTTGCAATAATTCCTCTGGTAATGATTGATGGGGGGGTTTTACATTGTTGATAATGCGATTGACGACAACCTCCCCGGCCCATAAGGAAAAGTCGTCAACTACACTCCTCTGCTTCGCTCCACTATATACCACAACGACAGCGTTCGCTCACTACTACTCCCCAACAATCTCATTCGTAGGCTTAGCCATGCTGCGGTGCTTGCCGTGGAGACTTTACGGCTACCGAAGGCTGGGAAAGACCCGCGTGAGAAGATGCTCCTTGCTATCGTCATCGTCTTGCAGCCACCCCTGCTTCTATACGGCTGCCTTGATAAGCCCAACAATGAAAGCAGCAAGCCAAGAGAACATGCAATGCCCTAGCCATCATCAGCAGCGCGCGTATCGCAGGACTCCTGCCGCCGTCGCCGCCGCAGCCGGAGCCGCTGCCAGAGCAAAAGGAGCGGCCAAAGCGGACCGCGACCGTCGTCAAAGGCGTGGTAGAGATGCTGGGCAGGATCTAGAGCAAATATCTGACCCTTACGCTGATTTTGGTGCCCCACACGATTGGTACTCTCAAGCCCGAAAGCTCAAGCGGAGCTTGATTTTGCACGTCGGGCCGACCAACGCAGGCAAGACGCACGAGGCACTCGAACGGTTGCAGGCTGCGGCAAGTGGCATCTATTGCGGTCCCTTGCGGTTGCTCGCGTGGGAGGTGTATGAGAAGCTAAATATGAATGGTGTGCTCTGCGAGCTGTGGACGGGACAGGAAGTGAAGGAGATTGAAGGGAGTCGGCACGTGAGCTGCACAGTCGAGATGGCAGACATAACAAGGGTGTATGACGTGGCTGTGGTGGATGAGTGCCAGTTATTGGGAGACAAAGAGGTACGTCCAAATTTTCTCTAGTGGTGATTGTTGCTCCTCTGTGCGTACATGCAGTTGTCATTTTTATTTTGTTAATCCCTCCCTCCACCCCTCCCTCCTCTCTCCGTCCCTACAGAGAGGCTGGGCCTGGACAAGGGCCATCTTAGGCTTACCTGCCGTGGAGCTGCACTTGTGTGGCTCACCTGCCTTTGTTGAGATTGTGCACGAGCTTGCGAATGAATTGGGAGATATTGTGGAAGTCCGCAAATATGAACGCTTAAGCCCTCTGCAACCACAAAGAGAAGCTGTGGGGAGTTGGGCAGAGATAAGGCCTGGTGACTGCGTGGTGGCGTTTAGTCGGAAGAGGCTCTTTCAGCTGAAGAATGAGATTGAGGTTGCGACATTTCCGAGGATGAAGTGTTGCATTGTGTATGGGGGATTGCCCCCGGAGGCCAGGAGGGAGCAGGCACGGCTTTTCAATGAGGAGGGGAGTGGGTGGAATGTGCTGGTGGCGAGTGATGCGATCGGTGAGCGAGAAGCACGGAGGGAGGAAGGGAGGAGGGATTGAGGGTTTGTCAGTTCTTTTTCGATATAAATATATGTCGTTATTACGGCCATTTGATCGCCTCTTCGCGAGATATATCTTTCTCCATTATTTAATCTCTTTCCTCTGCTCTCTTTCCCTCTTTCAATCACCCTCCTCCTCCTAGGCATGGGCCTTAATCTTTCCATCGGCCGAATTATCTTCTCCTCTCTTGAAAAGTATGACGGCAAAACCAATCGTCAATTGACCCATGCAGAGATCAAGCAAATCGCTGGGAGGGCCGGCCGATTTAAGGGAAAGTACGAGGTATGTCACACCAAAAATAATGAAATTAAGTCGAAAGAGAAAGGATTAGTTGCGGATACATATTTTCCCTCAATCCCTTTCCCTTGTTTCTTTATTCCTCCCCTCGTCATCAGATAGGAACAGTTGCAGGCCGGGAAGGCGGAGACGTCCGCATCATCTCCCGCGCATTGAAAGCGGAGCACGACGTGATCGAGTCGGCGGGCCTAAAGCCCTCCAAAGAACAGTTGCTGATGTTCGCCAAAGCCAATGGATTGAAGATAAGAGAGACCGAAGAAGATTATGCGATGGCTTGGGAAGAGAAACGGCAAGGCGGTGAAGGAAGGAGGGAGGAAGAAAGAGGAGGAGGAACCCCGAGTAGCTACACAGAATTCACTGTCTTGCTCAAATTATTTGTCCACGCCGCGTCTACCCTCGGCTCCCGGGCCCAGGACCTTTATTTCCTGTGTGACCTTACTGACATGCTCGGGGTTGCGAGACTCATTGAAGAAATACCCCTGAATTTCAAAGACCGCTTCACCTTCTGTATCGCCCCTGTGGACACCAAGCAAGCCGAGCTTATGTCCTACCTTCGTTTTTTCGCCCGGCAGTACCAACACAAAAAAGAAGTTAAATTGGGTGTGAATGTACACTGGGAAAAAGTACCTGTCACACCGATGGAACTCAAGCACTTGGAAGAAATTCATGCGGTGGTCGATGTGTATTTATGGCTAGGCCTGAGATTTGGCGAGGACATTTTTATAGAAATAGAGGACGCGGAGGAGGCTGCGGAACGATGCAGTGAATTGATCGAGGAGGGCTTGAAGAAGCTGAAGCCCAAGGAGTTCATGCTGGTGGGGAAAAAAAGAGGCGGAGGAAAGGAAGGAGACAGGGAGGGGGGGAGGAGGGGGTCATCCAGGCAACGGGGGGCGCCGTCCGGACGATGGAGAAAGGGAGGTGAAAAGAGATAGATTACGGGAGGGAAGAAGGGAAGTGTATATAAGGGGGTAGGGATATAAGAAGATTTTAGATCATACCAAAGTTAACCACCCGGTAAAGATAAATTTTAGCTTTGACATTTCTCGCGTGAATATTCTTACTGCTGATTTAGGGCATTTTATCTACTCGTATTTGTGTTTGATTTTTCATATTATATGACATTTCGTTAGAAAATTACATGCATGCCTGCTGCTGCTGCTGCTGCTGCTGCTGCTGCCGCTGCTGCCGCTGCTGTTGTCGCTGCTGCTACAATTGTTGTTGCTGTTGGTCTCTTTCTTCTCAACTCTGCAGTCTCTTCTTCCCTCCACCTCTACCAAAGCCCGTCATCCCCATCACTGACATCACATTTGCATCAACCCCCACGGGCAATGCTTCCAGGGCTTCCTCGTCGTTGTTGCCTTCCCCGCCTCCCTCTTTAAGTCTTCTCTTTTGCTTCCTGCCCTGTGCTTGTCGTCTTCTTTTCCTCTCTTCCCAGCCCTCAGTCGCAGCCAAACATTCATCGTGCAAAAACATCTCTCTCCCGTCTTCCTTCCCCTCCCACCCCGCCACAATCGCCCTCTCCACCACACTCATCCCTTGCTTATTTTCTTCCTCCCTCCCCCCTACCCTCGGAACTCTTGTCAAGCTTACACTGGGATGACACATAAACCTCACCCCTTGCTCCCTCCCTCCCTCCCTCCCTCCCCCCCTCGATACCTCCGCACAATTCGCACTCCGTCCATGCAACAAAAATGGGTGCGTGAACATGACATCACCGGCCTCTCCCACCGTCTCCACCACTCTACACCTCTCAACTGCCTCCTTTCCTTCCTCCGTCCTTTCCTTCACCCACGCCTGGCCCTTCCTGATCACTTCGAGTGCATCCATCCCCTGGGGGCCAGCCTCCCTCAACAACCTTGCTATATACTTATGCGAGCCTTGACACAACGCCGTCCCACCTCCTCCTCGTCTGATATCTGAAAAGAGGAAGATGGGGACGAGGCCGACTTGTTGGGTGTGGATGCATCGGTGGCGGTATTGGCCATCTATGTGCCAGTGCCCGTCCAGTCGCCAGGGGTGGGGAGGGTAGAAGGACGAAGAAGGTGACGGAGGAGCGGAAGAGCTCTGTATGGAACATGAAGAGGGAGAAGAATAGTCCTCCCTCTCTCCCTCGTTCGTACCTTCCTCTCCGCTGGAGCCCCTCGGGAAAGTTATCATCCACCAGCCACATCCAAATGACTCCCAGCTCCCCGGGCCACCGCACAATTGATCGACGGCCTTGTGTAAGCGAGCAGTGAAGACATTCGACCAAGGAGAGCCGTCTTCAGATCGATAAATACGTGTGATAGGGAATTTGGTCGGCCAGGTGGAAGGATCGTCTCGAGAGATAACGGTGCCGCTCGGTGTTGGTGGTTTTGGTGCAGCTGCTGCTGCTGGTGGTGCCAAGGACGAGGGGGTGGAGGAGGAAAGGGTGGGCGTAATATTCGTTGTCGATGTAGCATCATTGTTTTCACTGGTAGTACGGCCTTTTCTCGTCCTTGTCTCCTCCTCCATCACCCGCCAAATTTCATCTCGGCACGCCGCAGCAACTGCCGGGTCAAATGCTCGCTTAAGAAGGACGTAGCCGTCATTGATGAACGATTCCAAATCCCTAGAGGACAGCGGTAAAATTTCACCATCTGCGGTCGGCCCAATATTTGTGCCACCATCGACGCTGTCGTTGCCTCTGCTGTCATCGTGCTGAGTCATGATTCACTCGAAGCTCCGTCTCTGTGTGCATGTGAATGGGTGCAACCATTGAGCATGCGACAAAAAGTGAATAATGTTCCGAAGTCTAAGGCGATGTTGGATTCCCTACATGCCCATCAGACTCGCCTTTGTAAAATCATTAGAGGAAAGGGGTGAATGTCTGCTCCTCACTCCTTCCGAAAGAGAAGAAAAGGGATCGAACAAAACCAAGCAGCCATGTAATATCGCACCCGCTTGCAATTCTTCACAAGAATAAGGAGGGCGCAAGCCATGTGGCTTGGGCCAGTCCCCCGCTTAGTGCCTTTCTCGAAGAGATAGGTCACCCGAGTGCCTTTAGGAGGCAACTAATTGCCCCCAGAGAAATGTGCGACCCCTTGCACCCTCATGCCACACGCCCGGAGCATGGGCTGAAACGACAACATCTCTATCGTACGAGGGGGGTTGAGTCGGGCACCTGGCCCCAAATTCATTCCTCCAGTCAGACCTTTTACTTGTGCATCATGTGGGTGTTGGGGTAGGGAATAGTGGGGGGGGCTTTGGGGAATGGGGGAGGGAGTGGTGGGGCATGGCTTCTTGCCTTCGGGTGGTGGTAGGGACGTCGGGGCGAGCGGAAAGTGCCTACGTCCCAAGGCAACTGGAGAAGCTCTAATGCATATTGGCGCAGTACGGTCTCGTCCCTGTGAATGTTTACGTATGAAGAAAGTGAGTGAATGAGAAGGGAGAAATTGACACCAACCTCCCGGTCTTCGCACGATCCCACATGCGCGTCTTCCTTCCAAGCGCATAATTACGAGCGTCTGGTTGTGTAACCTCGCGTGATGCTTTCCGTAAGTATTTTCTTTCTTTTTCGCTGCGGGTGCAAGGCATTATGCCCCTATCTTATTCAAGAGGAATCCCTTTGTCCCGCTCCTGCCTGGTCTAATCCGCCCCGCTAACGTTACGCCCTACACTGTGTGCGAAGATGAGCTAGAACCGATGAGCGACCCGCGAAATTGAATAAAAAGACCTTCGAACGAGGTAAAAAAGGAAACAACAACAACATTAAATGGACCGTCGATCCAGTATTCTTTCATAAGTGGATATCCATGTGTGTCATGCGTGGTGTGCTTTTTCATGCAAATTGCTCGTCTTAGGTCTTTCTCGCTCGCTTTATCTCGCTGCCAAGGGGACAAATTCCACCTCGTATGAACTGTCAGAGGAAGAGGGGGTGGAAGACAAAGAATGGGAGGAGAGAGAGTCGGAGGAATCGGAGCTCTCATCCGAGGAAGAGGAGGAAGAATAAGAAGAGGACGACGCCGAGGAAGAGGAATGCGAAGATGAATCAAAATCTTCCCCGTCCACTTCCTCTTCCTCTTCCACTTCCTCTTCCTCTTCTTCCTCCCTCTTTGCAGCCTTAGTCGTTTTAGTCTGCAGCTTGCCATACTCCCCCACCCATTTTCCTGCCGCTGACGACGTCTTCTTCCTCCCGACCTCGTACTGCAGCGAAGGGCGCAGGGGCATTGTTTTGCTCGTATCAGTCACACTCTTATCTTGCCTTTTCTTCGCCCCATCCCTCCCTTTCCCGCCCTCACTTCCGCTAGCACGCAGCTGGGCTCCAAGCGGGCCCAAGAGGAAGGCTTCAGCGATCTCAGGTCCGGACGAGGCCGTGGAACTCAAGAAAGTCGAACTGGAAGAAGCAGCGAAATGCTTCCTCCTCTCCACTCCTGCTGCTGCTCTTGTGGTATTACTAGTAGCGTCGGTCGCAGCAGGATTTCTCATGCTGGCCTTCCGCTGCGTCGCTTTCGCCGGCACTTCTACCAAGGAGATGTCTTCCTCGTCCTCTTCCTCTCTACCTCCTCCTCCCCCTCTTCTTCCTCCTCGCGCCATCGCCGCCGCCTGGCTTGCTTTTTCGTATCGACGTGCCTGCATCTGGGGCTTAATTTTGGACTCCACATGACGCAAGTACCGCGGGACGGGGTAGGGTGAGGAAGAGGAGGAGGCAGGCGAAGGAGCTGTAACAGCAACAGCAGTACCACCACTGCCACCTCTCATCCGCCTCATCGTAGTAGCGCCCCTCCCCATCTCTCCTCCTCCGGCAGAAGCGGCACCAGCAGTCCCACAGGTTTTGACACGGGCTTTGATGGGCATCGCGGGGGTGTCTACTCCAGCATTACTGTTGTCTCTGCTGCTCTCCATCTCTCCGTCCTCCCCTCCCTGCCTGCGGTGCTGCCGCCGCAGCACCGAACGTGGAAGCCTATGATGCGCTGTGGAAGCGGCAGTGGTAGGACGAGAGGAGGACAAGGGGGGTTGGAAGGAGGAGAAGGTACAAGTACCTTGGCGATGGACCGCCGAAGTGGGCAAGCCCTCCTCCTCCTCCTCCTCTTTCTCTTCTTTTTCCTCTTCATCTTCCACTTCCTCCTCTTCCTCTTCCTCTTCATCTTCATCTTCCACTTCCTCCTCTTCCTCCTCCTCCTCGTCGCTATGAAGCCTCGTTGTCTCATGCTTCAATCCACTCCTACCCACCACGGCTCCTCCCCTGCTGCTCATCCTCCCTCCAGCACCACGCCGACGCTGCGAGGACACGGAGGAAGTTGGAGGGGGAAGAGAAGCACCCATGGAGGAAGCGGAAGCTGACAGCCCCGACGCCGAGGATGCCTTCGAGGCAGAAGGAAGGGAAGGGGAGGAGGCAACATACGAACGAGAGGTGGCGGGGCTTGCAACACCCTCTCCTCCACTGGACATGAAGGCTGAGTGGTCACTTGCTGTGCGACGTCGACGGCCGGGACCCGCGCCGCTGTTGCTGTTGTCGTCGGTGCTAATGCCGTACCCGTGGAGGCCTTGGCCGTAGCAACGACGCACCCGATCGGGAGAGACGTGGGTGGACGCTTGGGAGCGGCGGTTGATGGTAGAGACGGAGAGGGAGGCGTCCAGGGCAGGAGGGCGGATGTCGTCCACTGCTCCTGCTGTAGCAATGCCTCCTCCCCTGGTGTTGTTGTTGCTACTGCTGCTGGTTGTGAACGGGGCAGCAGCACCAGTACGGGCATTGGAAAAAGAAGGAGTAGCAGCGGTGCGTTGCTGCTGGTGCTCAAGGTACGGCTGGAAGACGTCCTTGAGCGTCGATAGGATGTCAAGCCACTGGGGATATGGGATCGAGATCTCCCCCGGGATAGCCAACCCCCCTCCACCACCGCCTGCGTAGCTACCACTCATCGTGAAGGCCCTTCCTATTTGTTGCTCATACAACGACGGCATCAGCTGCTTCGCCTGCCGGTCGGACAAATCAATGCCCACCGCCCTGAGAGAGAAGGCTAGATCCGCGATCCGTATCCCACCCACCCCCCTCTTCATTTCCTCAAACACCTTCCTGGCCTGCCGTTCTTGCTCGCGAACGTCCAATTCAAAATATACAAAGTGAGACAAGGCGCCCGCGGAGTTCTCGCCAAGAATGCCGTCCATGTGGCCCTCTCTGTCCACGAAAGGAAATTGATAGAGTGCGTCACGGCGGGATTGGCGAGGGGGAGGGCTGGCCTGGAAGGAAGGATGGTTCGCCGTGCCTGCCACTGGTTCTCCTATTTCTTTGTCATGTGTTATCTGCTGCTGCTGCTGCTGCTGCTGGGCATTTCCGCGGCTTCGTAGTGGCCGTCGAGGAGGGGACATGGCTGCTACTTCTTTTCGGGCCCGGCCTGTGATCTCCTCTAGTTCTGAGACAGAGGCGATGGTGCCGGGGGGACAATTGGAGTAAAGAGAACGAATGCCGTACAGGACGATGTTCTGTTTGAGAACGAAGGAGGGGAAATGAGATTTGTTGTAGTTGATGAGTACTCCAAATTATATCTAGTGTTGGGGAGACAGGGACTTTCATAAGACATTTTTATTTTCTCTTGCTTTCCTGCCCGTGGCACATTTTCAATTGAAGCACAATGCTATTCCCAGCCATGAGTGCATCGATTCGCATCCACGTTCTTTAACGTAGCCACTAGCACATATGCACTCACAGGCAGGGCATCCGCTTTCCCTCTCTCCCCTCCTTCCCGAAGACCTACCTCTAGGACCACAGGCCATTGCGCCTTAGGAAAGCTTAGCAAGAACTCCTTGATGCTCTCGTTGGATAACAAAGCCACTTGGCCACCTCCTGGAGTGTTGTGGCGGCTGGTTTTGGCGGCGGCAGCAGCGACGGCGGAGGCGCGAGAGCTGGGAGGAGCAAGGCGGGAAGAGGGGTTTACACTGCTCCTGCCTCCCCTTCTGCCGCGCAAAGCAGTCGATGCTCCCATCCGAACGCCCCCGTGAACGGTCTTGGAGTTGCATGCGGCGGTGCTGCGGCTCACGACCATTGTTTATAACTCGTGGCCTATACATGTGGTATGTTAATGCGTTAATGCGTTAGACAAGGAGCACAGAAGACGCGGCAACCGTTGACGGAACCCCGATGGTGGATTTGGCGAGGCCTGTACCTGTGAATGTATGCACCATGCACCAACCACACCAGCATCAGGGGACCTGGACACACTTTTTCACATCTCAAATCCCATTCGTGCTATGAATTCAAACGGCAACTAGGGAGCGCTGGGTGTCTCGCGTTTGACCGTTTTCGTCTCCTGCCATTACACTGCTTCCTCCGCCCTCCGACCCCCTCCCCAAGCATACCTTACTTTGCACCACGCACACCAGCAGAGGACTTCAAGAAGACAAGACCCTTGAGACTCCGAACGGAAACATTCTATTTCCGCCGGGGGGGAAATGAAGCTGACTTCTTTTTGGCCTCCGGCCGATGCATACTGGGCAACCATCTTCTTCCCCGCCTTGTTTGGATACTTGGTGCTGTTGCAGGCCACAATGAATCGCCGCCCTAGCTTGGGGAGTGTGGAGAGGGTGAAACCTGCGGCTATCGACACATTGATTGCGCCGGATGCCTGTTTGGAAGTGATTGCTGAGGGGAATCTATGGGCGGAGGGACCCTTGTGGGTGACGGACAAGGACGACAGTGTGGATGGTGGGTTCTTACTGTGGAGCGACGTGAAGAAGAATCGGATCTATCGGTGGGAGGAGGGCGGCGGCTTGTTTACGATTGGAAAGAGTGTGTATTTGGAGGAAAGTGGCTGTCGGTTCTCACCAGCTGATAATAGCAGCAGCAGCAGTGTTCGTGATGCCGCGCGGTGTGCGGCGTTGCGTGAACCGGGGTCGAATGGCCTGGCTTTGGAACCAGGGACAGGGCTGGTGGTCATGTGCATGCATGGAGAGAGACGTGTGGCGAGGTTGGAAACGAACGGGACATTCACTCCCTTGGCAACGCACTACAAGGGGCGGAAATTGAATTCCCCCAACGACCTGGTGTTTGGGCCTGGGGGGGACCTGTACTTTACCGACCCTCCCTACGGCTTGAATGGGATAGATGGGGATTCCGAGAGGGAGTTGGCAATAAGTGGTGTCTACCGATTGTCGGCAGCGGCCATGCAGAAGCAGCAGCAGTTGCTGCAAGGGCAGGGGATGGAGGGGGAGGAGAGGGGGAGTGAGGAGGTGGAGTTGGTTTTGGGGGGGTTGAAGCGACCGAATGGCTTGGCGTTTTCTCCCGACTTTAAGAAGCTGTATGTCGGGAATAGTGGTGCGGAGAATCCTCATTGGGTTGTCGTAGATATGGACCCTACCACAGGTCTCAGAGCCGAGGGTGGGAGGGAGGGAGGGGAGGTGTTTGCCTTAGCTGGTCAATTCCAACAGGAGGGAAATAGGGTTGGAAGCCCGGATGGAATGAAGGTGGATGAGAAGGGAAATTTGTGGACGACAGGGCCAGGGGGGGTGTTGATCTTGACGCCTTCGGGAGAGCGGGTGGGGACGATTCTGACCGGGAAGAAGACGGGAAACGTGGCGTTTGGAGGGGTGGAGAAGGAGAAGGGGGGAAGGGGGAGGTTTTTGTATGTGTGTGCCGATGATGTGGTGGCACGAATTCCGGTTTTGGTGGGCCCGGCGCCGGCTCCGCCGCTGGCAAGACCTGCGGCTGCTGCTGCCACCAGTTCGGTGGAGGAGAAGGAGAAGGGGGAGTGTGCAGAGGCGAATGGGAAGGTCACAGCAGGACGGTGATTGTTGAGGCCCAAATGACGCAAAGAAGAAAATTAATGTGTACAAGAAGTGAAGGGTCACATGCATGGAACTACGTGCAGAAGCGTCGCCTTCAACACGGCGAAAACGCAATCAGAACGTTCTGTTGGTGGAAGAGACCCCGTCCTCCCACTCACGTCCAATCCATATCTCCCCCACTCCAAACACAGGCATGATGCTTCTGCACCACCACCACCGCCACTACGCCACTCCTAGCCTTAAGCTGCTAGCAACAGTTATCCTTTCCTTACTTTTTGTGTCCACGAAAGCCTTCTGGCCACCACCTTCCTCCCCTTCTCCTTGCATTCTCCGGCAGCAGTCTCGGTACCACCATCCGCCACGCATTCTCTCTGCCATAACCCACAACACCGACGACCTCCAGCAACCCCTCCCGCCCTCCCTCCCTCCCCCTCTTCTCCTTCACATCGCCTACGACGGTAGTCAATACAAAGTCTGGAAGGACAAAGTGATACACGACTCAACCCTACCCCTATCTAGCGATGGCAAGAACGGCGCCAAAAGCAACAACAACAGTAATAGGAATATAAAGAGTGTCCGAAGAAAAAAAGGGTTCTTCGCCAACCACCCTCCTTCCCTCCACCATCGTCTTGGCACCGCCCTTTCCATCATTCACTCTCACGCCCCCCTTGCCTCCCTCCTCCTCACTCCCGCAATCACCACCTCTGGGGGGGTCCACGCCCGGGCGCAACTGCTTTCCTATCAACCACCTTGCAGCAGCAGCAGCAGCAGCAGCAGCAGCAGCAGCAGTAGCAGCGGTAGCGGCATTAGTAGCGGCGGTGGCAGCATCAGCGCCAATGATCCGTTTAACGGTGACTTGACCAAGGCAGCCCATGCACTCAATCGGCTCTTACCCGATGACTTGAGAATATTTTCCATTTGCCCGTTGCCTTGGGTGGGATTCGACTTAAAGAAGGACTTAGTATGCATGCGGTTCTCATATACAGTGATGATAGGCCCTATCGGCGACCCCAGTCTGCGACATCGTGCGTGGTTGTTCACTCCATCGTCGATAAGAGAGGAGGTAAGGAACGAGGAGGGGTTGAGAAAGGTCCAACATGCAGTAGCAGCAGCAGCAGCGGCGCCAACAATGGAGACGGGGAGCTTGGAATTAAACAAAGTTGAAGTAGAGGGGAAGTGGGGCCCGGGTGTACATGAGGCAAGAGCAAGACTGGTCGAGTTTAATTTTCATGTGGGACGAGGAGTAGGAAGGGGAGGAGACGAAGGAGAAAGAGGAAGAACAAGAGGAGGAAAGCAGAGGCATCAGCCGCAGACTAGTGGTAGAAGTAATGACGAGGTGGTGGTGAAGGAGGAGGAGGAGGAGGAGGAGGAGGGAGAGGCAATACAGAGTGCCCTGGTGGCATGGATAGGCAAAGTCATGCACAGTGCTTTCTCGATGAAAGAGGAGGAGGAAGGGGGGAAGCAAGTGCCAACATTGAATGGGTTGGTGCTTGAGTCGTTGACATTTCAGCAGCGGCAACAACAGGGGTGGGGAAGAGAAGGGCAACTATGGGTGGTTGAAGATCCTTATTCAAAAAGCAGGAAGGGACTTTAGACTGTGGTGTAGCGGAGGAGAATGACGAGGAGGAGGGCGAGGAGGATGAGGATGAGGATGAGGATGATGTGGACGAGGAAGAGGACGAGGAGGACGAGGAGGACGAGGGAAAAGCGAACAAGGGTGATGCTGTCATGGAATTGATGCATCTCGTGTACATAGCATAAGTAAGCATTGTAATTGATTAAACCAAAGCAAAAAAAGGTGGGACTTGTGCTTCGGTCATTGTCGTTACTATTATCATTACTATTATTCGTCGTCGCGTTGATTTCTATGGATAGCAATATTAGTACATATGCCTTTCTAAGCGCCTCAGTAACCTATCACCTCCTCTCTTTCCTCCTTCCTTCCCTTTTTCAACCTCATCTCATATATTACCACATCCTGACATGCCGCCTTCCCCCCCCCCCTCCATGCGGGTCCTTGCTCGCTGCCTCTCTCCCCCTCCACCTGAAAATCACAATGAACCATCTTCCTGCTAAACTCCCTATCGGCCTCTGTAAAGAACCAAGAGCAATCAGGATGCCGTTCCCGGTGAGCAAAAATAATGAGAGTCTCGGAATAAGACAAGTCCCTCAGCGCCTTTACTAGGGCAGAATAGTACTTCGGTTCATACACAACATCCGCCAGAAGGATGACATCAAACTTTCCCTCCGCCTCGTCCTCCCGCCCGTCTTCGTCTTCGACCTCCCTCTTTCCCTGGATCTTCCCTTTTGCTGCCTGTGCGCCCCCCTTCCTGTCGTCGCTCTCTCCCCCTCTTCCCTCGTCAAACAGACAGGCGGTACCCTCCCCCCATGCATAAGCCCGGGCAATGCACGGGGGCGAGGACGAGGATGAGAGGGAGGAAGGAGGAACGTTTAGATCAATGTTGGTTTGAATCAAAGGAACAACATGAGGAAGATCAGTCACGACCACGTGGCCTGCTCCCAGTAAAGAGGCAGCGATTCCCGCGATCCCCGTTCCGGCCCCCAACTCAATAACTCGGCACTCCCTCCTCCTCTTCTCCCTCGTCCTCCCTCCCGCCCTTCCTCCCTTCTCCTCTCTAACTCCTACTACTGCTGCTGCTACCGCACCCATCTCTCCAACCTCTCCCTTCCTCCCTCCTCTAATCACATTCGGGTGTGCGGCGAGGTACTGAGTGAGCACAAGGCCCGCATCCCAGATTTTTCCTCCTATCCCGACCTGGCCGGGAGACTCCGCCACGAGCAGGTGCCGATGGAGGGAGGGGACGAAGACACCTCGGCAGGAGTGGATGCCCAGGGCAGCGGACTTTGAGGAGGTGGTGGTGGCTGCGGTAGAGGTAGAAGAGGAGGAGGAAGATGAGATGTGGATGGGGAGGGAATACACGGGGAGGACTTGGCGCGTAAGCTTTTCCGAAGGCAAAGAGACCTTAATGTGGACTACTGCGCAGGAGGAAAAGTCGGAGGATGGCGATGATGATAATGAGGAAGGAGGGGAGGGGGACGAAGAAGAAGAAGAAGAAGAAGAAGAAGAAGAAGAGGAGGAGGAAGAAGAAGAGGAAGCAGTAGTAGTAGCAGCAACAGCAGCATCAGCACCAGCAGCAGCAGCAGCGTTATGCCCAAGCAAAACGAAGCGTACACGTACCCTCAGTCGACAACTGGATCCCTTCCTAAAGGCCACCCGTCTTCTTTCCTCCTTCCCTCCCTCTTCCTCCTCCTCCTTCCCCTCGTCCTCCTCTTCGTCCTCTGTCTGTGAAGGCAGTCTTTCTACCTCCACGCCTACCATTTGACTGACCTCACAGTTATCACTCCCATGGTCCAGCACACTGAAGCGCACCGGCAGCCAACCCCCTCCGCCCTTCCCTTCATCCCTCTCTCCCTCATTCTCCTCCATCATCGGAAAGTCCGTCCGTCGCCACAAACCGAACTCATTGGCCAAAAACACCGACATCTCAATCCACTCCCCCCAGCACACACCTTCCCTCCCTCCTTCCCTCCCTGCCAGCGGGGCGTCGCGGAAAGAGAGACGCAAGGTCTGTGCCTCGTCCACTAACCCCTCTGCTTCCACTGCTGCTGCATCGCGTGCTGCAGGCGTGGCAGACAATTGCGTTAAGTGCCTTGCTTGTGCCCGGAGAGCGTGCAATGACTTGAGGAAGGAGGGAGGGAGGGAAGACGAGGAGGAGGCGAGGGCATGGTTGAGCACACGGTGGGCGGTGGTGAAACGCTCACGGGCAAGAAGGGCCGTGGCACGGCGGATAGAGGCTTTGGTATTGTGGGGATCGAGACGAAGAGCAGCGGCGGCATCGAGGTCAGCGAGGACATATTCTCGAAGTTGAAGCTGGGCTTGGGCTCGGTTGGAGAGAAGGATGGATGCAATGCTGGTGTTGCCCGTGGTAGTCGTGGCAGTGACACTTACGTTGCTGCCTTGAATGGTTGCGGTGGTGACAGACAGAGCCTCGGTCCAGGCAATGATGGCTTCTGAGTACCGGCCTATATATATTTAGGTCCCGTGGGGAGGAGGGGGAAGAGATGAAATAGACAGGGACTACTGCTCAAGCGCGCGGGTTGAAAAAGGTCTCGGCAAAGATTTTAGATAGCCAACATTAAGAGAGGTACCAAAATTGCTATATTGGATTCTCTATAGCCAACTTTCACTGTGCGTCCTGTGGGAGGCCATGCTCTCCTACGCCCCACGTCCTAGTGAAACCACGTACCTTGCTTATAACTTGTGTTTCCTCTTTCCCGCAGCGCGTCCAGCACCACGGCGGGATCCTCTTCGTTGTCCTTCTGGTCGTTTACCATGCTGCTGTGGACAAGCGTTGTAGTGTGCTGAGTTTGAGTTATGGGGTGGGGAGGTCTTAGAAGCAGAAAACTAGCGATTTTGCGTCCCGTCGTATCCACACATACATAGCACCATGTTGCCTTCTTTCCTTCCTTTCCTGTCATTTCTCACTCAACTGCCTCCACGCCATACCATACATCATCAGACAGAAGTACTCTCTACCGCAGGGACGAGCTTCTAGCTAGGGCGTGGTTGGAATTTGCCTCACACCAGAGCGCGCAAATACAGTAGCGGCCTTCGTCCAGTCGAGGCACCTAGCAACCACATTTTCATTGCCTCGCCCTGTCTTACGATGGCGGACACTAATGGCGCACATGCGCCCACCGAGGAGGAGCAGCTTCTGGAGGGCCATCAGGAGGAAGGGGAGGAGGAGTCAACCGCGACCACTGGCGGAGGGGAAGAATTGGAAGGGTCCGAGCCTGCCGCTCCTGCCAAACGCCAGCGGGAGGAAGACATGGAGCAGCAGAATCTAGAAGAGGATGGGGGGGGAGATGGGAAGCGAAACGAAGAAGACGCTGCCGGCACCACCGAGGAGTCGCACCCACAAGCCACGGAAGGCGGGAGGAGGCCCAAAAAGCAAGCGACGGACGCCGGCCGGGAGGGCGACGCAGACAGCAACATAGCCTTTGCCAAGACGCATCAACACACGGAGACCCTCGAGGTCGCCAAGGACGTAGTGGGGCGAATTATTGGCAAGGGAGGAGAGACAATCCGTGACATCCAAACTCGTTCTGGGTGCCAGGTGCGCACTGCAGTCCCTCCGTCATTCCCTCTTTATCTCCCTCTCTCCCTCCCTCCCTCCTCCCTATTTCTTGCGATGAAAGATAAGTTAGCTGTGTAAGAAATCTCGATTTCGAATGGTCTCGAATCACACGTACTCTTTCCCAAAAACATCCTTTCATTTATATGAAACGTACAGTGTGTGATCGACCAGAACGTCCCCGACAATGAGCCACGCATTCTCACAATCGTGGGCAAGCCTGAAAATGTCGCCAATGCGATCAAGATGGTCGAGGCGGTAAAGGAAGGGGGGCCTTCGATGCTGGCAGACTTCCCGGAGGTGGCTGGGAACGTGAGGGCAACTGTAGATTGCCCGCGGGCGATAGTGGGGAGGTTGATAGGAAAAGGCGGCGACATCATTCGGTACGTCCTTCACTCCCCCAATCGACCTTTCACTTGATCCATTCACCCATCCACCTGCTTGTCTCATTCCCGCATCCTTGCGTATGTCGCGGTCATATCCTGGCATTCGATCCGATCCCGCGGACGGCCTTGTGTGGGGCTGGTGGGTCTTGCATCCACTCACCTTTCCCTCCCTCACTCCCTCCCTCTCTCCCCCACAGCGAGATCCAATATAAATCCAAAGCCGTCATTCAGATCAATCAGAAGCTGCCACACGAGCAACCGTGCAAGGTCACCATCACCGGCGCGCCCAAGGCAGTTCAGACAGGTCCGTATGTGCCCATTTCCTCTTCTTCCCTCCTTCCCTCCCTCCCTCCATACCAGCACTATCATATCTGTTTTCCCTTCCGTCTCCTCCTCTCGTCTCCATTGTTTATAGCTCCCTGCACCCATCATTGTCACGTTATTACCCTCCTCCCAACACTCCCTTCTGCCCCTCCCTCCCTCCCTCCTCTCTTAGCCCGGGAGATCATAATCGCCATCATGGAGCAGGGTGTCCAGGCCATCCATCTCTTCCCAGGCGGAACCGCCCCGAGCAACAGCGGCAGCAATTTCTTCAGCGGGGGTGACAGGGGAGGAGGGGGAGGGTGGGAGGGAGGGAGGGGGGGAGGAGGCGGCGGCGGAGGAGGAGGATCGAGGTTGTACACCATCCCTATCGAAGGAATGGCGTCTGCGATTGACGTCCCGAAAAGCCAGGTGGGAAAAATCATTGGGAAAGGAGGGGAAATTGTCGGGCTGATTCAAGAGAAGAGTGGCTGCCGGCTGCAGATAGCTCAGGACGTTCCTGAGGGGATGCCATGCCGCGTGGCGATACTGGGGGGGAGGGAGGGAGGGGCGGCGTATGTGTGTGAGATCATTCAGGCGATCATTGATAGGGGCCCTCCGTGCGTGCATGACTTTCCCCCCTTTGAGGGGGTAGGGCGGGGGGTAGGGAGGGGGGGAGGGGGGGAGGGGGGAGGGGATGGGAGGGGAGGGGGGGGGGGGGGGGGCGGGGGAGGGCGGGGGGGAGAAGGACCGGCGCAGCGTAGCGGAGGGAGAGAACTGGCG
>Ga0160420_100178_pt1 | contig 36296 bp, 30 predicted proteins | sample CelAP2metagpilot_FD_108197 | JGI IMG/M metagenome (GOLD analysis project Ga0160420, IMG submission 108197) | Phycosphere-associated microbial communities from algal ponds in Kailua-Kona, Hawaii, USA - Cellana AP2-5-5 metagenome pilot | ecosystem: Engineered > Artificial ecosystem > Aquaculture >...
AAGGGAGAAAGGGAGGGGGAGGAGGGGAGGGGAGAAAGAGTAGGAGAGAGGAGGGGGGGGAGGGGGGGAAGGGAGGGAAGGGGGGGGGGGGGGGGGGGGGGGGGGGGGGGGGGGGGGGGGGGGGGGAGGAGGCATAACTAAAATGAAATGAGGCCGGGAAAAGGAGAGGCCGGGAAAAGGAGAGGAAAAGCCAACGGTAGAGAGAAAGCTAGAGCAAGGGGAATACCCAGTACAGACAAGCAGGGGAATGGAACGGATGGGGAGGGCGGCAAGAGAAGGGCGGCAAGTAAGAGGGAGGGCGACAAGCACGAGGGAAACGGAGCATGAGCACTGTAATTCGAGACAAGACGTACCATCCAGAAGATCGCTCAACCGCGTCAAGTTTGCCTTGCCAAACATGGTGGCTTTGGCAGCTTGAGTATCGGCGCTTCGTCTGCCGCGTACTTGTTGGAGGGAAAGGGTGAGGTGTTAGGGGGTGGAGAAGCGAGCCGATTTCAACTTTGCTTTCGGTATGGAGAGTGTACGCCTGGCATTTTCTTTGCTCTTGCCTAGTGCTCCGCCCTCTCCAACACCCAAAATGAAACGAAAGCAAGCAACCCCATTCCCATTTTTTCCCATTTCTATTGTTTCCTTAGAAGTGTAAGGTTTGGGGTTACGCGCAATATTTTCAACGGCCAGTTGTCGGTTGCTCCCTCCTCATATGCCCGATTGCGACCCGGTGACCTTGCTGCATGTTGACAGTGTCCGCATTGTCCACAACTAGTACATTCTAATCTTGTCGTGCATTGGACTGAAGGGAAGCGTGGTGCAATCTCGTCGAATTTCCTTCCCTGTCCGAGCTAATCCACATGAGCAACTCCAGCACCGTCGTCATCGAAGTAACTCCCCAATATTTGTCCCCTCCCCCACCTAGGCGAAGCACCCCTCGACCAGGCCATGGTATACCCCAACAAAGATGAATTTGGCGAGGATGGACGTCGCGCCCCGAACGCGCCGTCCATCTATCCCCAGCAAGTTCCCCTCGAGGTACGTGGTGATTCCACGCACTCTTGTTCCTGCTGAGCAAGTTCTCCATTTATAGATTCTCATCCTCCACGTAACGCTTGTGGCATGACCCCATGCATTCCCATCCACGCTCACCCAACTAACTATTGATCACAGGGATACTACATGAACCACCCACCTGAGCAACACCACTATCAGCAGCAGCAGCAGCAGCAGCAGCAGCAGCACGCTCCCTCGTACAACCATCAAGGCGTAGTCGTGCAAGGGCAGCCTGTGTACGTGCACCAGCCAGCGCATCCCCAAGGCTACTATTACCCCCCGCAGCAAGCCCAGGCAATGTACCCTCCCTCCCACCATCCCCAGCAACACCACAAAATGAGTGCCGTGGAAATGCAACAGTACCAGCGTGATCAGCAGCATCAGCAGCAGGGAAAAGGCAAGCCTTATCTACAGTCTCAACCTGTCAATGGCGGGGCAGGGGAAGGAGGTGACGGCGGCACAGCGGATGACATGGGAGCAGATGGAGAGGAAGGAGGGGGCAAGCAGTACCAAGATGTGTGGGCGGCGATCTTGTTTTTGGCTCATGTGGGTTTCATTGCTTACCTTGCCTTCGGGCCCGGTTTGAGGGCGTTAAGGGACAATGATCTGACGACTGAAAGCCCGAATGTAGAACCGGCCGAGGGAGGGGAGGAGGCGGGGATGGAGAAAGATTTGACGACGGTTTACATCGGTCTGGCGGTGGTGTTGGCAGCGGCTGTTGCCTGGTCTGTGTTGTGGATCGGGATTTTGTTGAGGAATGCGTCGAGAATTATCACAGTCGCGCTCATAGGGGCTGTTGCGACTTCGTTGGTGGGAGCGGTGCTGGCGTTCATGTACGGCAATGCTACCTTGGCGATTGTGTGTTTGGTTATGGCGGCTATTCAGGGCATGTGGTATTATTGTGTGCGGGATCGAATCCCCTTCGGTACGTACGGAGGGAGGGAGTGAAAGAAAAAGGGAGGGAAGAGTGGAAGAACCAGCACTCAACGCCTGTTACCGAAGACAGGCTCATGACTTATCTCTCCTTCCTGCCTCTCTCCCCTCCTTCCTTCCCTCCTTCCCTCCCTCCGTTCCCTTTTTCTCCCTTTTCAGCCTCCATGAACCTCAAGTGCTCGGCCACGGCTGTGTTGAAATACCCCTCCATCCTCTTCCTCGCCGGCCTGCTGACTTTTGTCCAGGTTGGATGGTCCCTCATGTGGCAACTGGCTGCATTTGGCGTCGCTATTAGCAAGGGGGCCGAGGTAGTGGTCATCGAAGGAACCTCCTTCTTCCTGTCTGAATGCCGCGATGTCCCAGCGACAGCAGCAGCAGGCGCGACGGCCAGCTGTGTCTGTGCCCGCTCGACGACTCAGGGACTCTTGGAATTGACGACAGCGGGCGTATGCACAGACTTGAGTGTTTTCACGACCACAATCTCTCCGATCATCCTGTTCCTCCTCTTCATTTCCCTGTTTTGGGGCAGTCTGGTGGTGAAAAACGTGGTGTTCTGCTCGGCGTCGGGCATGGTGGCGGATTGGTGGTACAACGGAGAGAACACAGGTGTAGTGGGGAAATCGTTCTCGAGGTCCATGACTACCTCGTTTGGCTCCATTTGCTTCGGGTCCCTGATCCTGGCCGTGTTGCGGGCGATGCGGCAGATGCTGAATCAGGGCCGGCGACAGGGGCAGCAGCAAAATGCTTGCACGTGCATTGTGCAGTGCTTGATGGCAATTATCGAGCGGTTGATGCAGATCTTTAATCGGTGAGGAGGGAGGGAGGGAAGGGAGGAAAGAGGGAGGGAGAAATATATTTTGAACGAAAGAATTGAAACGGCAGGAGGGTCATGCACAGACACTCACTCTCCCTCCCTCCCTCCCTCCCTCCCTCTCTTTCACAACAGCTACGCCCTTGTTTACTGCTCTGTCTACGGCACCAGCTTCCGGACATCCGGCAGGAAGACGTTCGACTTGTTCAAGCGGCGTGGTTTCACTGCTATTATCAACGATGACCTGGCCGAGACGGCGCTTACTATGGTTTCCTTGGTGATTGCGCTCTTGACGGGTGTGGTGGGCTATTTGTATGGCTTGATTTTCCGGCTGGGGAGCACGTGGTCGATCATCCTGGGAGTGGTGGGTTTCGTTGGCGGGTTGCTCCTGAGTTTGGTCATAATGTCTGTGTTGGATGCGGGGGTGGCGACGGTTTTCGTTGTGTTTGCCGAGGATCCCGAGGCCTTTGCACAGGCCCATCCTACCTTATATGGGGAGTTGGTGCAGGCCTGGGCGAAGATTGGTTATGACCCGATTAGGAGGAATGTTACGAGGATTTAAGGGAGGGAGTCGATGTCTGACGTAGGGGTAGGGTAAATTGTTGTGATGAAGGGGAAGAGAGGACAAGATAGGATTGGTTTAAGACATGGAATGTCATGTGCCACCATAGATGCATGTTCTTTCTGAAGATCACGTCCCGTGTGTCAGAAAAAAAACACTGAAAAAAATGAGAAAAAGTAGAAGTTGTAGTAGTTGTAGTGGCAGCAGGAGCAGCTCAAGAGGTGGCGTGGGTAATGGAGAAGCAGGAGAGGTGGAAAAGGAAAGGGAAGAAAAATAACGAATAAAGGGTAAATATTGATCATCACATTACTGAAAATTGCACATGCATGGGACAGAGCAAGAGTACGGGATAATATATAGCGCATTTGTGACTTCCGCGTTCATTTAGAGAATAGAATCATTAAACCACGCCCGCGAGGGAAAGTACACGTGGGTAGATTGGGTTATGCATGAGAAGAGACAAGGGCGAAAGCAGTCAAACATTTGGATGAATGAAGTACGATTTATATGAAAGAGCTGTTGGCTTCTGTATGTATGTTACTTGCGACTTTTACTTTGCCATTGTTCCTTTTTCTTATGTTCAATCCCTCCACTCCAGATGCATCGTTCAGGCACGCACACATGATCGTTGCGGGTCTGTGTCGGTATCTGTGTGTTGATATCATGTGTCGTCCTATTTGCTTTCACCTACCTATCCCTCATAACTGCTCTACCTTGTCTTAATTCCTCTTTTTGTCACGATCGCTACTAGTGCCTTTACGTCTACCGCCATCGCGCCACCGATGGTTTGCTCACCCCCTTCGCAGGCTGCTGTGACTGATGATGCTGCTGCTGTTGCCTGACTGAAGCATTCGCTCCTTTCGTGGTTATCGCACTCACACTCATCGGAGGAAAACGCGCACCAACATGTGCAGGGCCCCGTCCTTTCTGTCCCTCTCCATGAATGGTAGACATCACCCTTTCTCCTCCTCCTCCTCCTCCTCCTCCTCCTCCTCCTCCCCCTCCCGCACTCCTTGCACTCGCCGCTATACCCTTCTCAATTCGATGCGGTGGCGCCAAGCGAGAGACACGCAAGACTCCCCCTCCTCTATCTCGCCCTCCCCTTTCTCTTCCTCCCCCTCCCATCGGCTTACTCCTCGACATGGGCCGCAGGGACCCCAAGCGAGGACGAAGAGGGCTCGTGCTGGTTCTGGTCGTTCTACCAACAGAGCTACTGCTGCTGCTGCTGTTGCCACCAAAACCAGTCGCAGAGGCGGCGCGTTGCAAGCGGTCATGAGTGACATACACGGGCAGAGAGCCATGGACTCGGGAGGATAGGGATGACGAACGTTTTGTGGCTACTTCAGGATCATCACGCGCATTGATGCTCGTGGTGCTGCTGCTGGCGCTGCTATCGATGTTGTCCATAGTAATACTGGCCATTCGCGGGAGGGGAAGGGTGGTGGTGGTGGTGGTGGAGAGAGGGACGGAGGGAGGGATGGAGGAAGAGGTTTCACAGGGGGGACAAGTCTCAGAAATAGTCGAATGAGGGATCACAGACGACTGCTGGCATTGTAACCGACGGGACAGAAAAGATGGCAGCGGAGATGGTAGAGGGGGCGAAGCCACAACGCTGTCATACAACCCTCCGCCAAAACCATCCTCTCTCCTTCCCTCGCTCCCTCCTTCCTCCTCTCCCGTTAGTCGCGGCCGGGCAGGGATCCGTTCTGCTGCCATCACTCCTGATTGCTTCATTGAGGGGGACGACGAGGAAGAGAGGGAGGAAGGGGTCGAAGAGGAGGGGAATGACGGCGGCCCTTCCTCGGGAATGATCATGTCGATGATCGAAGGGGAGAAGGAAGGAATTGAAATAGGGGTGGCAGTGGCGCTTACGGCCGTATTCGCCTTGTTTGAATACTTGGAAACAACATCACCCATTGTCCGTCTATTGCAGGGAAACTCGTCTCGGTCCCCCTCCTCCCCCTCCTTTCCCCTCCTACAGAGCGGTAGGACGACCGCACCTGCGTACTGCTGCTGTTGCTCTTGTTGTTGTGGCAGACCAGAACTGTTGAGATCTGCTGTTGCAGCTCCTGCTGTTGCTCCTCTTCCCCGTGCTGCTGCTGCTGGTGGTAATGGCCCTTCTCTCTCTCTCAATGACGGGAAAGCAGACGCTTTCTCTGTTACGACTGCCAAGACAGAGGGAGGAGCAGGGAAGGCAGAAGCGGAGGAGGAAGAGGAGAAGACCTTCGGTTGGTGCCTTACTAGAGTGTCGCCTGTCTTGCTATCGCTACTGCTGCTCCTGGTGGTGGTGCTGCTGCAGCCATTCCTGGAAAAGGCGTGAATGACGGAGGTTGGAACGGGATTGACTGCAGTAGGGCTTGCGGGAGGAGAGATAGACCGCTCGGCCCCAAATCCTCCTCGGGCGGCAGTGGCGGAAGCCCGCAACAAGGACGAGGAATAGGACACTACAGGAGCAGTAGCAATGATCGGGGTGGAAGACGGACAGGAAGATGCAGAGAAAAGAGCCGTCGCTCTGGACAGTTCCCTCTCGGTTCTCCTCAGAGATTTCTTCAGCTCGGACACCTCCTCATCCTTCTCCCGCAGCTGCATTTTTGCCGCCTTCAAATGCTCCCCCCTCGACTCGGTGTGCTGCTGTAGCCGCCGAATCATCTTTTGGGCTTCCTCCAGCTCATTTCCCACCTTTTCTTTCGCGCACTTTTCGACATGCCATCGGGTTGTCAAGGTCTGGTTCGCCGTTCTCAGCGCACTCAATTGCTCCTCCCATCCTCTTCTCATTTCTTCACTGTTCCTGCCCTTTGTTTCTATTAGGAGGTTTAATTTCTTCTGGACAGCAACGTAATCTTTCTTCATCCCCACCAGCTGCTCCTCCACCTCGACCTTTTCCCTTTCCTTCGCCTTCAACTCATCCTTCACCACCTTCAACTCCCTCTCCAAATTCTTCATCCGGACATTCACACTCCCTCCCTCCCTCCCCGCCCCCCCCCGTCCTCCTGGCTCTCCAAATTCAATATTTCTTGCCCTCGTCGCAAATTGCAACGTACAACGCGTCTCGTCTGTAACATCACTGAACGGACAGACCGTTACGATCATCATGGTTCTCCCTCCCTCCTTCGCCCCCGGGCCTCCCAAACACTCCGAAAGTAGGTGAGTCAAGCTGCTATTCCTGTAAGGGACATGAGCACTTTTCTTGTCTAGTGCCTCCATCACATCTCCCAAGGCCGACAAGGACTTGTTAATGTGCTGCGCTTCCTTCAGCGCGGCCCCTGTCACTGCACTCTTTTTCACTCGCTCCGATCCCGCCAAGTCAACCAGGTACAACCTCCCTTTTTTCCCTGTTGCTCGGCTCGTGACGTTCAAAATGATTATTGAATGAGAACGGGAGGAATGCTCGTGGACGTTGGTGGCTGCAGTGGCCCTCGCCTTGTTTCCCTGTGATATGAGGAGAGAAGCATCGGCGAAGGTGCGGATTTCTCGTTCGACCATACCCGGAAGCCGGACATTGTTCTCGGCATCTCGACGGATTTCGAGGATGACGGGTCCCCGCGTGGTCGAGGAGGAGGAGGCTGAAGAGGAGGAGGAAAGGGGGGGGGGGAAGGGGAGAGAGAGATGGCCTCGAGGTAAAAGATCCCGGACGTCGTCATTGTAGACCTCGACCATGGACATGGCCACCACATACCCCACCATCGATGACACTTCCTCACATTCCCCTATTCCTCCCTCCTCCTCCTCCTCCCCCTTCGCCAACTCCATCATCTTCTCCAACAACCGGTGACTTATCCCCCTCTTCTCCTCCTCCTCCTCATCCTCCTCCCAGCCTACCCTCCCTGCCTCCCATCCCGCCCCCATCGTGTATGTCTTCCCACTCCCTGTCTGACCGTAGGCCATAATGCATGCGTTTTCTCCCTCCATCACCGACAACGCCAACGCCTCCACATCCAAAAAAACGTCCTCCTGGGTACTTTCCGGTCCCCAGACCCTGTCAAAATTGAAAGCTTTCCACTCCTGCTGCTCAGATCCTCCGTGGACCTGACGTTGATCCAAGAAACCGACCTCGACATCACTCAGAGCTTCCACCGCCAAAGTAGGTGCGGGGGAGGAGGAGGAAAGGAGGGAGGGGCGAACGCGGCAGCAGACTTGAATTTTGTTTTGGAGGGTTTGCATCCGAGAGAGGAGACGGGAGTTGAAGGAGCGTTGCTTGTAGTACTGTTTGGAAAGGATGGAGGGATGGAGGGCGGGAGGGTGGAAACGTTAGGTACGGGATGGATCGGACTCCCCTCTGTCTCTAAGGCACAGTCCAACTGCAAATGCAATCTTTTTCTTCCCCCCTTCTTCACTTACCTTCAACGACATCTGACGCAATTGTTTATTCAACCTCTCTGTCTCTTGCACTGCGGATGAGGACGAGGACAAAGGCGCCGAAACAGAAGCCTGGTTCACGCTCGGCTTTGTCTCAGATGTTTCAGGATTATCCTCTGGTGTCACTGCTACAGCCCCTCCTCCTCCGTCCCCTCCTCCTCCGTCCCCTCCTCCTCCGTCCCCTCCTCCTCCTCCTCCTTCTCCTGACGATGACAATGGTGGCAAGGTTGCTGATGCCTTACGCGGCTGATGCTGCTGTCGCTGCTGCTGCTGTTGCTGTTGTTGCTGCTGCTGTTGCTGCCGTTGCTGTTGCGGGGAAGAGGCCGACATGAGGGACCTGTTCATTTCCACCGAGCGCCTTCGACTCCTCGACAACGCCGCCTCCAACTGTCTGATTTGAGCAGATAACACTTCCTTTTCGCACATCCACGCCTCCTCCACCCTCTCCTTTTCCATCTCCGCTGCAGCAGCAGCAGCAGTAAGCGACAGGTCCCCATCTTCTATCGAATACCGCGTAATCCTCCCCTCCTCGTGTCCTTCCTCTATTTTCTCCCTCCTCTCCTTCTCCAATCGCAAGACGAGTAAATCGTGGCTCATGTCCGTCAACTGCTGCTGTAGCCTCGCTTCTGCCTCTACTCCTTTCGCCTTCAAATCATCTACCTCATGCAACAAATACACCTTCTCCTCCCCCAATTTTTCCGCCTCATGCCTCAATGACTCTTCTGTGGCCTCCAACACTCTCACCTTGCTTTCCAGCATATCAAATTCGGTCTCTAAATTCAATTTTTGTGTCGTCAGATCCTCACAACGACGCTGCCATTCTGCACGCTCGATCGCCATGCGCTCCATCTCTGTTGTGCTTTCCTTGCTACTCCTCTGCAGTGACACGATCAAAGTCTGCTGTTTCGTTTGGCCGTTCGTTAAGTGTGTGATTGTCGCTTCAGCTCGGCCCAGCTCGACTTCCAATTCCTGCTCAATTTCTTGGGACGAGTTTTGGAGCTCCTCAAAGGCCCTTTGCATGGAAGCAAGCTCCTCGTCCTTCCGCAACACTTCTTGTCGGAGCATTTCGATCATGTCGGCATCCTCGATGTTGGTTAGCGAAGGGGTTGCGCTCTCGGGACGCATTGCGTTGAGAAGGGAGGACATTGCAGGGCGGTAATAGCGGTCGTGTGGTGGTGACGAGCTCTGGTCAGACGCGGTAGCCGGACGATGCTGGTGCGGCCCCGGGGCGAGGCCCCCGGCAGGGAGAGACAGGTGCCTTCCTCGAGAGCTCCGTCCCAGAGGCCACTAAAGAGTCCTGATGCTTATTATTGTGTTTGCGTAGGTGCGGCCGATTAGTTGGCATATTTTAGTTTAGGTGGTGTCGACTTTGCTGCTTTGGAATGTCCATGCCGATGCATTCTCTCTCTCGAACCTCTTCTCGTCCCCATCTTGCATCATCTCACCACCTCGATCGAGCAGCTGAGAAACCTTAACCATACTCCACAACCCCGTGGCGTTCGCCACACCTTTTGCCTTCGCCGCACGCTGTCCTTGCATGCTTGGATGGTCACGGCAGCCCAAATTACGAACTGCGTGGGCTCGCTAAATCTGCCTGGCGAGTTTCCTCTACAGCAAGTGAACTCTTTCCCTCCTTCCGACGCCCTGCCTTTGCCGCCATTTTCTGCAAAACCTGCACGGCATCCCTCACTGTATTCTCAATCAATCCACACAACCCAACCTCAGTACAGGTTTGTATACATGGCGACTTGGTCCATTCGCCACCAGCAGCTTCACCGGTAGACGCCTTCTTGGCCTAGCCTTACGGAGACTAGCAGCAGCAGAACGACAGCACCAGGAGCAAGGCTACCTTAGCAGCACCAGCACCAGCAGCTACAAAGAACGACCATGGCAGACTTGGCGAGTGGAAGCGGCCTTGCCGCCGGGACCTTGCCCACGCCTGCCGCCGCTTCGACCAGTTCTCCGGCTGCGGGTGACGAGGTAAGCGTTGTATGGGCTTGGGAAAGGGCGGGAGAGCGGGAGACAGTCAGGAGACTTGTGCGTGCCTGCAGAAAGCCATGACGGCTTGCACCCACAAGCCCTCTCTCTCACGCACACACACATTTCATTTATTTCCTCCACTCCTCCATAGGACTCGCAGCACAACTCGTCATTCTACCAGCCAGGAACGGGCAACGTCCTAAACTTTTTCGCCCAAGGCACCTTGACGCCCCCGCCCTCCAACTCCTTCTCCTTCCTCCTCAGCAGCACTAAGAAGAGCGTCACCGGGGGTAGCACAAGCACGTTCAAGGCCGATTTCCTTTCCAGCCCCGCGACTTCCGTCAAGAGCATCAACCTCGACTCTTTGCCCACTCCCATCCCTTCCCGCAAATCGCTCGCAGCCTACCTGGAGGAGCAAACGCCCGAAAAACAGCGCACGGAAAGCCTCCTCTCCCCTGCGGGCACCCCCTCAGCCCCTCCTGCCCCTGCGGGACATCGCGTGGGAAGCACCTCTCCTTCTTCTCCTCCCTTCGTCTTTGCCGCGGCGGATGAGGCAGCAGCAGCAGGTGGAGAAAGAGGACGAGGACGTTCCCAATCGACCACCCCCGGAAGTGAAAGAAAAAGCAGGCCGAAGCACCCTAGCCAGGAGCGGTTCGAGCAGTCAGCTTTGCATCGACGCTTGTCGAAGGGGCAGCAGGAGAGGAAGGAGCAATTGAGGGAGTTCCAGTCAATGAAGGAGGGAGGGAGAGGTAGGCGAGCCTCAACAGGCGATGCACTCAATAGCAGCATGAGCAGCTTGAATGTGAGTATCTCCGGTAGCACGCATAACACGACCTTGTTTTCCAAGGCGGCTGCTCGCCGTCGTTCCCTGCAGTTGGAGGAGCAACGGAAGAAGGACAGAATGGAGCGTCGTCGCAGCAACCAGCAGCAGGACAAGAAGCGTATGTGCAATTCAGCCCGTCGCCCCCTCCGTCCTCTCTCCTCCAACCGTCGCGCCTCGGTCGGTGGTGCGGCATCCCCCCCTCTCGCACCGGAAGGCAAGGGCGTGAGCATGAACCGTCGGACTAGCACGGGCAGTGCAAGTACGAGCATGAAGGAGAACTGGGCGTCCGTCCCCAGCAGTGGCTATCTGGGGAAAGCGCCTAATCAGCTCAAGGCCAAGAAACCCCCTAGGGTGAACAATGCATTGTTCACCCTAAATTTCTCTCCGCCGCCCCGAAGGGTGGAAGATTCCCGTCAGTACAATTTCCAGGAGGAGTCGAGTCAGCGGACGTTCATGGGAGGCAGGCAGGGCGGGAGGAGGAGCTCCATGTTTAATTTGGAGTTTTCGCCGCCCGGGAGGCCGGGGTGGACGGGACGGAACAAGGGAGGGGAGGAGAAAGCGAATGGGGGAAACGCGGAGGGAAGGAGGAAGAAAAGGCCGAGCTTGGAAATGGAGGACGAGGATGAGGAGGGGAGTGAGAGCGAGGAGGGAGGGGATGAGGGAGGGTTGTTTGATGGCGAGGTCGATGGAAACCAGGGTGAGGTGGAGGAGGTAAGGGTTAAGGGCGGGGAGGAGGAGGAGGAGGAGGGAGCAGTGCTTTCGTCTGTGCAGGAAATTGCCGATTTGGAGGAAGGTCGTGGGAGAAGCTTTGACGAGGCCGAGCACCAGCAGCCGCCACAGCAAAAGCATGAGTCGTCACCGTCGTCGCCGCCGCAATCCCAGCCGCAGCAGCAGCAGAAGGAGAAGACGGAGCAAGAAGATGGGGCGCTCCCGCCTGCTGTCGAGGACTCGGTCGTAGTGGAGATTGCGGTGCTGCAGGACAAAGAGGAAGCAGCAGCAGTAGAGTCCTCCCCTCGGCAGCAGCAGCAGCAGCAGCAGCAGCAAGAGGAAGAAGAAGCAAAGGCAGAAGGCTCTATGGCAGACATCACGGCAGCCCTGAGCGGGGCCAGTATCTCTCCCTCATCCGGCGGCATTGCTGGTGCTGTGGCTTCTCCTACACTGGCAGCTGCCACCAACACCCCGAGCAGCAACAGCAACCTTGATAACGTCGAGCTTCCATCTCCCTCCCCTGCGGCGATACGTACTCCCGGCACCTCTCGCACTGCACCCCCAGTCCCCACCTTTTCAATGGGCAGCAGCAGCAAGGCCAAGAGCAGCAGCAGCAGCAGCAGCAAGAAGGGGGAACGACAGCCTATGGAAATCCCCCCCTTGCCCATCACCCCCTCCACCTTCAAGGCCTCCAGCGCCTCCCCTTCCTCCACCGGCTCCTCCTCTTCCTCCTCCTTTTCATCCTCTTTCCTTAACTCTTCCATCCACCACACACCCATCTTCGCCCCCCTTCCCCCCATTCCGGCCCCTGGCCCCTCCTCCCGTCGCCCTTCCTCCACCTCTGGCGGCAAATCTACCACCAGTGCCGTTACCGGCACCAGCAGCAATGGCAAACAGCCAGGCCCTCCCTCCCCCATCTCCCCCACCCGCGCTCAGCTCATGGCTACTCTCGACGACCTCATCACAGTCGAGCACGAGAAGAGGGCACTGGCCGAGAAGCTCTTGGAAACAGACCAGAAAGCCACCCTCCTCGCCTCGGCCCTGGAAAAGGAACAAGGGGAAGTCCGAGCAGCGCGTGCCGCAGTAGCAGCTGCCCAAGCCGTGTGCCATGAGAAAGAAGCGATGGTGGCTGAATTACGGGTGAGGGTGGAGGAAACGAAGGCGAAGCTTGCCACGTTGGAGGAACTTCCACGTACGGTGGCTGAGACCAAGCAGGCCCTACAGCAGCAGCAGCAGCAGTGCGCGGAGAAGGAAATGGTGGTGGCGCGGCTACAAGCCCGTTTGGAAGAGGCGCAGAAACAGCTCTCTGCGCTCGAGGACTTGCCGAAGAACGTCCAAGAGTCTGCTGCGGCGCTGGCAGCAGCACAGGCAGTGTGTGCAGAACGCGAACGGGTGGTTGCCTCCCTCCAGGGGCAGCTACAGGAGGCCAAGGTGAAACTCTCTTCTCTCGAGACCTTGCCGCAGTGTGTGACTGAAGCCCAGCAAGCACTCGCGGCGTCGCAGGCCTTGTGCCAGGAGAAGGAGGGGATGGTCGGCCACCTCCGAGAGCAGGTACAGGAGCAGCGGGTGCGGTTGGTGGTGCTCGAAAAAGACGTACCCGTGGAGTTGGAAAAAAGTCATAAGGCGCTGGCGACTGCCCAGGCAATGTGTGGGGAGAAGGATAGACAAGTAGAGGAGTTGAGGAGGCGATTGGCGGCGGGAGAGGCGAGAGTGGCGGAGCTGGAGGGAGTACCGAAATTGTTGCAGCAAGCAAGGGAGGAACTGAGGGTGGTGTTTGCAAAAAGCGAAGAGAAGGAGAAGGCATTGGTAGAAATGCAGCAGCAGTTGACGAAGTTGGAAGCGCATTTGGCTTCTGTGTTGGAGGAACGCAAGCAGCAGCAGCAGCAGCAGACATCCCCGTCGAAGGAGAAGGAGGTGGTGGAGGTGCAAGTCGAGGTGCCTTCACCTGAAACCTTGCGGGCTTTGGCAGCAGCCGAGGCGAGCTGTGCGGAGAAGGAGGAGGAAATTGAAAGCCTGGAAGAGCGTCTGGCGCATGCTCAGACCATGCTGGCACGACTGGAGAAGATGCCGCAGGAGGTGGAGAAGGCGCAAGAGGCCTTGGTGGCGAGTGAGGCGAGGTGTGCGCATGCGGGTACGTTGATGGATACCCTTCAGGAGCAGGTGGATGAGTACATGGCAAAGGTAGCGGCTCTAGAGGATGAAAATGCCTCATTGCTCGCCGCGCAAACCAAGCTGGAAGGGCAGGTCCGCGAAGCACAGTCGCAAGCACGCGAAGCTATCAAGGAAGCCGCTGCTTCGGCTGCTACTGTTGCTGCTGCTACTGCTGCCACAACGTCTGCTGCTGCTGTAGCGCCGGTGGATCTGGGTAGTTTATTGAGTGAAAGTCAGATGACGTTTTTGAGTGGGGCGCAAGCACGGGTGTCGGAACTGGAGAAGCTACTGGTTGATCGGCAGGCGAAGGCAGACACCGACAGGGCTCGGTTGGAGGCGGAAGCGGAGGCCCAACGGATCGAGCGGCGGGCATTGGAGGAGGCGCTGAACATGTTTTTCTTGGCTGGGGGAATGAGAGGCCTGGCCACCCGGGAGCTGGCTACGACGAATGCAGGGAGGGAGGACGCGATGGAAGCACGGGCGGAAGCCTTGCGGGTGCTGGTGGAGGAGAGAAGGATGGCGCAGGAGGAGGCGAGGGAGGCAAAAGAAGAGGGGAAGCACACTTTGATGACTAAGGATAGGGAGATGGCGGGTTTGCAGGCCAAGTTGAGGAAGAGGGAAGGGGAGGTTGTGGTGCTACAGCAGCAGCTCGTCGCAGAGCAGGAGGCGGTCGTCTCGCTGACAACGGCACTTGAGAAGAAGGAGGTGGAGGTGCGAGGCTGGAAGGAACAGGTTCAAGTGAAGAGGGAGAAAGGGAAGGCCGCTGAGAACGAGGAGATGCAGATGTTGATCTCTCGCCTGGAGAAGGAGGAGAAGGAGGTCTGCCAGCTGGACGGGCTGGTGCAGGAGAAGGAAAAGGAAATCGTTGGGCTTCAGCGGGCACTCCAAGAGAAGGAAGGAGCACGACAGGCGCTTGTTGCCAAAATGGAGGAGGGGGAGGGGGAATTGGAAGCAATGAGGCAGAAGTGGGAGGATGCGGAGAGAGAGGCTCGGAATATGCGTCGAGCACGGGAAGAAGTGCAGAGGCAGGTGGAGGAGTTGGGGGACTCGCTGGGGAGCAAGGAGAAGGAGTGTGATGGCCTTCGTGGTCGCTTGGCGGCCCAAGCGGAAGATCGTGCGGCGCTCGAGTCATTACAGGATGCTCAGGTGCAAGTCAAGGCGCTGTCGGCCACGCTGGAAAAGAAGAACGCGGAAATTCTTTCATTGAAAGAAAGGCTGCTTACGGCGGAGGAGGCAGGGGCGGTGGCGAAGGAGGAGGTGGCAGGCCAGCTGGAGGGACTACAGTTGACTGTGCAAGAAAAAGAGCACGAGCTGAACGGACTCATGGATCGCTTGATGGCCGCGCAAGAATACAGAGAGGAGATGCAGGGAAAGCTGGAGAGAGCGACAGAAGAAAAGGCCAAGGCGGAAGCAGTGGCGATGAAGCTGAAGGAGGAAGAGAAGGAACGCAACGAGAATGTGCAGACGCTGTTGCAGGCCAAAGAGCAGGCCGATGGGAGGCTCCGAGATTTTGAGCTGGAGCAACAAGCAGCATCAGCCGCAGTGCGGCAAGCAGAGGTGGAGAAGGCAGCTGTTGCGGCTGAGGCGGCATCAGCGCAGCAGCATGTCGTGCAGCTGGAAGCAAAATGCGAGGCTTTGCACGAGGAGGTGGAGCGGGACAGCCGGGAGAAGCAACGGCTGGAAACGGCGAACGAAACGTTGACGACTCAATTGCAGGAGAAGGAGCAAGAGGTGGAAGCGTTGACGCTCAAGGTGATGTCCACCAAGGATCTTGCGGCCTCGCTGGAGGAAGAGCTGCGGGTCAAGTCGGTGGTCTTGTCCCGTGACCTGGTGCTCGAAGACAAATACCACTCCCACCGTCCGCAGACCCGTAGCTCCACCGCCGCTGCTCTTGCTGCTGCTACTGCCACCAGTACAAGTACTGCTACATCTGCAGGTATTGGCAGTAGTCGAGGAGGGGTCGAAGCCCAGGTGGAAGAGCAGCGCCGCCGCATGTCTGCTTTACTGCACGAGCAACGGCATACGTTGGAGGAACATGCCGCAGAGCTGTCGCGCGAGAGGGAGTTACGAGAGGCCATGGAGCTTCATATGCTTGATGCCCGGGACGCGGCCCAGGCCCTGGAAGCGGATAAAGTGCGATTGACGAAAGAAATGGAGGAATACAAACGCAAAGCCTCCGAGCTGGAGAAAGAAAAGAGGGAGATGTCCAAATCCCTTGGCCGTATGGAAGAGGACTGCGAACGGGCGGATATGGTGCGCAAGACCCTGCACAACCAACTTGTCGAGCTCAAAGGCAATATTCAGGTGTTTGTCCGCGTCCGCCCTCCCTTGTCTGAGGCAGGGGAAGGGAAACTCAAGACTCTCCCCTTTAAGTTCATTGACTCCGGAGTAGGGGTTGGTTCCGCAGGGGAGAGATTCTGTCGCGCCTTGGAGCTGGCGCCGACAGCAGAGGATGGGGTAGAAGTGAGGGAGGAAGGGAGGCGCTTCGCTTATGACCAAGTATTCACGCCAAGGGCAAGCCAGGAGGCTGTCTTTGCGGAGGTCCTGCCATTGGTGCAGAGCGCGTTGGACGGGTACAAGGTCTGTATTTTTGCGTATGGGCAGACGAATTCCGGCAAGACCTACACCATGCTGGGCCCCAATGGCGGGCGTACCAGCAGCATTCGCAGTAAGGCGATGCCGCAGGAGGAACGAGGTATTGTTTATCGAAGCGTCGAGCATGTGTTCGGGGCGGTGGCGGCCTTGAGGAAGCATGGGTGGAGGTTCGGATTGTCGGTGGAGATGGTGGAGATCTACAATGAAAAATTGAGGGATCTGTTATCACCGGATGTGGAAGAGGGAGGAGGAGATTATGATTTTGAGCTGTCTGAGGGCGGGAATGGGAAGGGGGTGTTTGCGGCAAGTAGTGGCAGCAGTGGTAGCTACGGGATGGGGAGGGGAGGGGGAAAGAAAACGAGTAGCAGGCGGGGTTTGGAGGTCCGGCATTGCTTTGGGGAGGGAGGGAGGGAGGGAGAGGCGGTGCCTGGGTTAACTTCATTGCCTGTTCACTCGGCGTCGGAGGTGACGGCCTTGGTCGGTGAGGCCTTGGCCCGTCGGTGCGTGAAACGGACGAGGAGCAACGCGGATTCGTCCCGGTCGCATGTGGTGTTTACCCTGAAGATTGAAGCGGAGAGCTCTAGAGGCATTGTGAGGCATGGTTGTCTGCATTTGATCGACCTGGCGGGTTCGGAGAGGATGAAGAAGAGCGGGGTTAACGCCCACTCAGACTTGTTGAAGGAGACGCAGAGCATCAACAAGAGTTTGAGTGTGTTAGGGAACGTTATAACGGCTTTGGGAAAGAAGGAGAGGCATGTGCCGTTCCGGGAGTCGGCATTGACGAGTTTGTTGAAGCACTCGTTGGGTGGAGATTGTAAGGCGCTGATGGTATGTAATCTGTCGCCCGCGGCCGCATCCTTGTCGGAGAGTGTGTTGTCGTTGCGGTTTGCGCAGAAGGTGAATGCTGTAGTGACGCACAAAAAGTAGGGAGCGAAGGAGGAAAGCAGAGACGGACAAAGGCATTTTGGTTGGTTCGGTGGTTGACTGGAGGAGGCGGCTTGATTGTAAAGCCAGCAACAAAAGCAACCACGAGACAAGATAAAGAAAATGATTATGAAGAAGAAAAAAGAAAAAGGAAAAGGAGGGCAACTAGAAGGCGCGGCACACGACGTGGCAGATGACAGTGTGTATGTGGAAGCAAAACGAAGAACTTCTTTTTTGCAACAAGCACCGAAGAGCAGACAAGATAAGAGTAGTAGAAAGGGAAACCTCGGTGAGGATCAAACCAAAACCGCATTTTATGTAAACTATCACCAAAGAAGATCAAGAACGGGATAAAATCTCAAAACTTTGCGCAAATTTTCTGAAATCTACTGCCACGGCACATTTAATTTCTACTTATTTACAGTATTTTTGGTTGAGAGCATTAGTTTACGTGATTTAGAGCCACCACGCCCCCACAATCATAGCCCAGCCGTAGGTGAAGGTGACAATGCCCATCAACCCTGCCAAACCAATGAGCGTGTCCATGCCGCGCTTGCCATCCAACCGGAAGCCATTTATACCCCACGCCTTGGCCAAATATACAGTCGGGGCGATCCATCCATTAAATACCAAGCATCTAGAAACTATGAAGGCCTGAGAAGGAGACTTGAGACTCATGGCATACGCTGCAGCGAATTGAACCAGTGCCAGCATAACCCAGTCCACATGCGCCATGGCCACGTGACGGGAACGCAGGCGCGTCGCAAACGCCAAGTCATGGCCCCAAGCTTGGTGCGGAATGAGCATGAGCCACCCTAGGAGGATCGTAAGAAGGACTTGCATGACAGCTGAAAGCATGAGGAAGTCCGTCGGGCTGGCGTTCCAGAATTTACTCAAGGACGAGGACAATGTGAAGATGATCCACATCTTGTCTTGATAGATTGTGGCGTACACCGGCTTTAGAGGTGACAAGATTGTATGTTTGGTGAGCATCGCGTCGTGTTCGGGTTGCAGACGTACAACCCGGGGCGAACAAGAGGAAAGCTGATGATCGACGCGCATAATATCCGCAGGCGGTCCGAAAATGACGATGGAGACACAAGTGACGCTGCGTGACCATCGCATACACTCACACCACTGCACACACTTCCAAACAACCTCAAACAGACAAGACGAAAAAGAAGGAAGACGTGTTGCCGCAGCCGCCGCCGCAAGTAGCCAGCAGCAAGCAGCATCTTCTTAACTTTCCTTCTTCGTTACCCCATCTGAGTCGGCCGCATTCCATGCATCACACCCGTCGCCTCTCCTCCTCTGTAGGCAGTACAGCGTCGTTTCTCGTCATCCTTGTCCTTGCCTTGTTCCAGAGCACCACTGCCATGTTCCGCAAGGGCTGTCAGCGTGGTACCAGCGCCTTTGTCGCGCCGTCGAGTGCCACAAACTGGATGCGTCGCTTGACCCCTGGCGGGGCTTTCACATCGTTGGCTTCCTCTTCCGTCGGCCGCCGCCCGTCCTTGGGCTTACTCTCTGCCGCGTTTCTGGTGGGCTCTTCGCGCTGCGGGGTCGGTGCTACGAATCCCACCTCAGGGTTTTGTAGCAGCGCTGCCAACACCCACCCTCTCCCTCCCTTTGCCCCCACTCAAACCTGCCTGGCAGCTCACCCAGCCGGCAGCGGCGATGGCGTCTCGGTGGCACCCACACCGACAGCCGAGTCCTTGAAGGCCGTGTCGTCCCCTACCGAAAAGAAGAAGTTGCAGCCCAAGTACAGGTCATCGTATCGGCAGCCAGATTACTGGATCAAGCACACAGAGTTACTCTTTGAGATCGTTGCTGACCCCGACCCGGCAGCCGCGGCCGGGGCGACAGTGACATATGTGACTTCGACATTAACAGTGGAGAGGAATGTGGAGGGGGGCCCAACCCCGGGCATTCCAAATTTGGAGCTGGATGGGGAGGAGCTGACGTTGATGGAGATCAAGGTAGTACAGGGAGAGGAGTGGAAGGAGGGGGAGGGAGGTCAAGGAGAAAACGTGAAAAATAAAAGACTGAACTTGCTTCTTAATGAATAATGTACAGCTTTGTGGTTGCTCAATTACAGACTCTCCCATTCTTCCTTTTCCTCACAGGTTAACGGCCAGCCCCTGCCGTGGGACGGGACTGCCTTTGTGCTCACCGCCGAGTCCGACCTGCTGGTACTGGGTAAGACCATCGATATCGCATCGGGGGGTAAGGGCGATTTCACGCTGCAGACGAAAGTACTGATCAAGCCAGAAGCCAACTTTGAGTTGTCGGGGTTTTACAAGTCCGGGAGCGCGTATTGCACGCAGTGTGAGGCGGAGGGGTTCCGACGCATCACTTATTACCTGGACAGACCCGATGTGATGGCGCGGTTCAAGGTTCGCATAGAAGCGGACAAAGCCAAGCTCCCATTGTTGCTGTCGAATGGCAACAAGGTAGGAACGGGGGAGCTGCCGGGAGGGAGGCATTTTGCAGAGTGGGAGGATCCGTTCCCGAAGCCTAGTTATTTGTTCGCGGTGGTCGCAGGAGATTTGGGCAGCATTGTTGACACGTACAAGACCACGTCCGGTCGGGATGTGCGCCTGGAGATCTTTAGCGAGCACGATAATGTGGACAAATTGGAACATGCAATGATGAGTTTGAAGAAGAGCATGAAGTGGGACGAGGACGTGTACGGGCTTGAATACGACTTGGACATCTATAATATCGTCGCGGTAAATGACTTCAACATGGGGGCCATGGAGAACAAAGGTTTGAACGTGTTCAACACGGCGTTTGTGTTGGCAAAGCCTGAAACAGCCACGGACACGGATTACGAGCGGATTGAGGGGGTGATTGCCCACGAGTACTTCCACAACTGGTCGGGGAACCGTGTCACATGCCAAGATTGGTTCCAGCTTACGTTGAAGGAGGGTTTGACGGTTTTCCGCGACCAGCAATTTAGTGCAGACATGGGATCGGCGGCGGTGAAGAGGATTGAGGACGTGCGAGTGCTGCGCGCGCGGCAATTTGCGGAGGATTCGGGGCCGCGGGCGCATGCGATCCGCCCGGAGTCTTACATGAAGATGGACAACTTTTACACGTCAACTGTGTATGAGAAGGGTGCGGAGGTGATTCGTATGTATCACACCTTGTTAGGCACGGAGGGCTTTAGGAAGGGGATGGACTTGTACTTCGAGCGGCACGATGGTTCGGCGGTGACGTGCGACGATTTCCGCGCCGCCATGTCGGATGCTAATGGCGGAAAAGACTTCGGCCAATTTGAGCGATGGTACCTGCAGGCGGGGACACCGGTAGTGGAGGCCAAAGGCGTGTACGATGCGGCAAAGAAGACGTACAGTTTGACCTTGTCCCAGCACACGGCCGGCACCGTTGGGCAGCCGAGCAAGCTCCCTTTCCACATTCCGGTGCGCGTAGGGCTGTTGGGGAGGGATGGGAAGGAGGTTGTTTCCTCGCAGGTACTTGAGCTCAAGGAGGCGTCGCAGACATTTTATTTTGAGGGCATCGAAGGTGGGGAACCTGTCCCGTCGCTGCTCCGTGGGTTCAGTGCACCTGTCCGTCTGAAGACCCAACAGACTGAGGAGGATTTGGCGTTCTTGATGGCACACGACACTGACTCATTTAACCGTTGGGAAGCTTCGCAGAAGTTGGCGAGTCAAGCTATCTTGGCCACGACCGAGGCGCTGACGGAGGAGAAGACGCCCGAGCCTTTGGCGCCCACGATGATTGAAGCCTTCCGCGCTGTGCTTAAGGCGGGCCTTGACTCGGAAAGTGTGGACAAGTCGCTGTTAGCGTACGCATTGTCGTTGCCGGAGGAGCTGACGTTGCTGGGCGAGATGGACGTGATGCGCCCCGTGGACTTACATAAGGGGCGAGATCACGTGAAAAAGACGTTAGCTGTGGCGCTGAAGGCCGAATTCTTGAAGGTCTATAAGGCGCTGGACCAAGATGTGCCGTATGCGGTGAACCCTGAGGAGATTGGGCGCCGCCGGCTTAAGAATGTGTGCATGTCGTACCTGTGCACCAGCAAGGACAAAGATGCTGTAGCTCTGGCCTCCTCGGCATTCAAACGTGCGACCTGCATGACCGACAGCATCGCCGCACTCGCGTGTCTGGCCTCCTTGCCAGGCTCCGAGAAGGACGAGGCGCTCCAGATGTTCTATTCCAACGCCAAGGGCGATCCGCTGGTACTGAACAAGTGGTTTTCCATCCAAGCGCTTGCCGACCTTCCCGACACGATCGACCGAATCCAAGTCCTGATTAAGCACCCGGACTTCAGCATGAAGAACCCCAACCGTTTCCGAGCGCTTATCGGTGCGTTTGCCAACTCGAACTTGGCGCAGTTCCACGCGGAGGACGGACGGGGTTATGTATTGGTAGCGGACATGGTTTTGGCTGTAGATAAACTTAATCCGCAGGTAGCTGCACGCTTGGCGGGTGCCTTTTCGCTGTGGCGCAAGTTTGAGAGCAGCCGACGGAACATGATGAAGGAACAGTTAGACAGGTTGATGACGGTTGGGGATGGGCTGTCGCGAGACACCTACGAGATCGTGAGCCAGAGCTTGCTGTCGGCGTAATAGGGTAGTGAAAGAAAAAATGGCGAGGAAGTAGGATGATTAGGTGACTAAAGGATTTCCTTGAAAAAGATTAAAAGAAGTTGTGATGGCCTTGTTTCTTTTGCCACGCCAAGAGGTTATTTTTCCATGACAAAAGTTTGAGACTGTATTCCTTCGCCTGAAAGTATGCGGGCCGCATGCAGCCTGTCGTGGACAAGCTCTTTGTCATGGTGGTGCTGCTGGGACACGGTCATTTTCGAGGCTTGTTTTGTGCTCTGCCTTTTTGTGTAATCGACTGAGAGCTCCGGGAGGGAGCGAGAAAAAGTGTGACGTGGGCGTCATCGTACGCTGCCACTTTGCTGACCATGTCCAATCCTTTTAAGACACGCACAATTACACAGGCAGACCATCTTCATCATGCTGTACACTCTTATTCTTATGTTAGCCGTTTCCACCTCCTCTGTTTCGTCTTCCTTTCTCCTCCCGTCTCCTGCTTCACCTCCTTGCGGCATTAGAATACCTGCTCCGCTTCCTGCCTTCCTGGCCCCGTGGTCCTCCCTTTCCACCGCTACCGGCATCAAAACTCCCCGCGCCCTTGTGCAGAAGGAGGATACTCTTCTGGAAGCTATTCAGGGTCTTGACCGACGAGAGATCCAGAATAGCGCAGAGTCACGCGCACGCGTCAAGAGCCTTATCGACGACCTGGAAGCTTCAAAGGGAATAAAGAAAGCAACGGCCACCAAGGAAATCAATGGCAAATGGCGCTTGCTCTACACCTCCAGCGATGGCACCGCCTCCCCCATTCAAAACACCTTTGTGGGCAGCAAGGCCTTCGCCATCTACCAGGAAATCGACATCGCCCCCCCCTTGTCCTCTTCCTCCTCCCCTTCCTCCCCCGCCACAGTCACCAACATCGTGGACTTCGGTGACTCTATTGGTGCTCTTAACGTACAAGCATTGGCCAGCACACTCTTTCGACCCATCCCTGGCTTTGAGCCAAGGAAAGGGGACGGGAAATTCTTCGGCATCAACGTGCTGGGGGTGAGCAAGACGGAAGTGCCCCGCGACGGAGACCCAGCAGACCGTGAGTTTAAGGAAGGGAAGGAGGGAAGGAGGGAAAGAGGGAAGGAGGGTTCTGTATGCTGTCCGATATATCTTTGCACCCATTAATTCACATATTCCTCTCTTTTCCGCACCAACCTTTCCTCAGGCATCGACTTCAAGTTTGACAACGCTGGTTTTGACCTAGGCTTCCTCCCCTTCCGTGTGCCCTATCCAGTGCCGTTCCGTCTGCTAGGGGATGAAGTGAAAGGATGGTTGGAGGTGACGTATCTCTCGCCGCGGCTGAGGTTGTCGCGGGGGAACAAGGGCACGATATTTGTACTGCAAAAGGTGGAGTGAGAGGAGCTCGGGTGCATGTGACGGGGTGGAACATATTTGTGCGGGGGATCGTACGTGTGCCAAAAATTGAAAGAAGAAAGAATTAGGTATCTACGACACGACCAGAAGGTAGATAGGAAAGCGTGCAATTGGCTGGACCTCTTTCCTTGCTCCTTGAAGTGCGTTGGTTTAATTTTGTGACGCCTAACAGTTGTCCTCCTCCTCTTCCTCCTCCTCCTGCTTCTTCTCTCCCTCCCCTCTTTCTCCTTATCGATCCTTCCATCACTCTCCCAGCACTAAATCCAACGGAAACGACAAACAGATCATCCTCTTCTTAGGCGCCACATCCCTGACGTGATACACACCCACTCTCCCTCCCTCCCTCCCTCCCTCCCTCCCTTCCTCTAACGTCTCCACCTTAACCCCCATCACAGCCGCCGCCCGTTTAATTACATCACTCTCAGCATCCTCCGCCTTGCTAAACATATACACATGGACCATCACACCCTTCCCCTTCAAATAGCCGAACAACAGCTCCTTCTTCCCCCCTCCTTCCCTCCCTTCCTCCTCCCCCTCCGCAGAAGTGGTAGAAAGCTCCGCCCCACCGTCTAAGCCTCCCTCCCTCCCATCCTCCCTCTCCCCCTCCTTCTCCTCAGCAAAAACATCCAGAAACTCATAGGCTGTGGCAGGAAGGTTCATTATTATGTGGCTGACTTGCCTTTTCTTCAAGGCGAGGTAACGAAGGAAGGCCCGTCCGTCCTGGTTACTGGGGTGGAGGTAACCTGCAGTAACTGCAGCGGCAGTGGCAGGAACAGCAGGAGTGGTGGTCGTTGCTGCGGAGGAGAAGGAGAAGGAGGAGGAAGAGGAGGAGGAGGAGGCAGGAGGGGGGAAAGGAGGGAGGAGCACCTTGTTCTGTCGGGCATTTTGACAGAGGTAGTGATAGCTCCGATCATTCAGATCATTCGCATACACGTAACATCCACGCATGGCCAGAGGGATGGAGAAAGGCCCAACACCTGCAAAGACGTCCCAAACCACCACTGTTTCCCTCGGTTGCTCCTCCTCCTCCAGCTGCTGCTGCTGCTCTTTCTTCGTCTCCTTCTTCTTTGTCTCTTTCTTCCCGGTGTCCACAGCCATAGCACTCTTGGTACCTCCTCGTTGTCCTCCCGTCCCCCTTCCTTCACATACCACATCAATCATCCGCGCGTGCTCCCCCTGCAGGCGGCTGTTCCAATACACTTCCCGAAAGTCAAAGGCAAACCACGCCCCACTCTCCTTGACCTTAACTAACGTCCCTCCCTCCCTCCCTCCTTCCCCCTCTGCCTCGCCACCAATCACCTCCAAGGGCAGGACGCGAAAAGTGTTTTCGATCTCTCCGATCTTGTTGACGACCGTCTTGATTCTCTTGGGATTCTTGTCGAGAATGACTTGAGCGATTTGGTGCTTATAGGGTAGGGCTTCAGGACGCAAATTTAAGTGAGCAAGATGTCCAACGGTTTCAAAGGAGGAAGGAACGGCCAGGGAGGGAGGGAGGAGTCGGCGGAGGGCTTGGTGGAGAGAGAGGTCGGCGTAGGTGAGTTGGACGGGATAGCCCGGGGAGGGGAGGAGGTAGGCGGAGGGGAGGGACTGAAGGAGGTCGGTGAGTCTATGCTGTCCCTCTTTGAGCTGTTCTTTAGTCATCGCAGTGGTGCAGCGACTGTCCTCGTCGTTGTCGTGCTGCTCTGTGGAAGGAAAAGAGAAGAGGAGGAGACGCTCGTCGGGCCCTAAGGGAGGCGAGAGATTGAGCTTGCACTCTCCAGGCAACACGACACTCCGTTGCCCGGTCGTGCGAAAAAGGTAAGGCGCTAGGCACTGAATGGCTTTGTGGCAGTCCGATGCGGGAAGACGAAGGGCTTGCAAGTAACGAATTTCATCGAAGAGGCTCCTGTCTAGAAGCTGAGAGGGAGGAGGGGCGGAGAGGTTGGGCGGTGGGGAGGAGAACTGCCGCGTCGTTGAGCACGAAGCCGCCGTGATTCTACTGCAGGAGATGCATGATGACTTGAAGTGCACCATGGACAGCGGTCGTGTAGATGTTGGTGGTATATGTCGGAGGACAAAGTGGAGGCTGCTGCTGTGATGGCAGCTGCGTCGGCGTCTTGGCAAGAGGACCGATGCCGCCCCACGACCCCATAACGCGCACAGCGTCAAGGCCCGAGGCAGAATGGCCGACACCTTCATCATTGGCCTGTCGGCCTCTCAAGCAACCTATCAGCGATATAGTGTAGTCGTTGATTGCGTGAGTAACAGGCGAGGATGCTCCGATTGAAGGCCGTTATCCGCCCTCCGCTCTTACACCTGATTTGGCCGCGACCATTTTCATGTCCAAAATGCTGACAATTTCCCCTCTATCCAGCAAAAGAGCATCTTCTAGACAAGCAGCTGATGCTTCGCTTACTCCTGTTTGCTCCCCTCCTTTTCCCTTTTGCGATATTAGTCCCTTTTGAACAGCCCTTCCGGAGCGTAAAGTCGAACAGCGGCCAGGGCCTTTTGGTGGACAAGTACAAGTTGCGCACCCGGTATCAACCAGTTTGTAAAATCGTCTCTACTTATCATTGACTGCTTAGTATTCATAGCATGCGTCAAAACCAGAAGAAAGAGGCAGGGTGAGTCCAGACCCTCCCCTACACCCTCACTCTGCTGTGTGTCTTGTGTTCTCTGGTTTGATTCTTCTTTTTCGTGTTGACTTTATTTAGGTTTGGAAAGATGTTCCTCTTCTGTCGCTCTGTTGTGGTGGTTGGAAATTGCATTTACTGTTTATTTTGCTTCGCACAAAAATCGTCGTTCATGCTCTCGACTGTCGGTACTTTTCTTCTCTCCACTTGCAATCCTCACTTCTCTTCTTATCCTTGCGCGCGCTCTTAATTTTACTCATCATCCTCATGGAGCTGCGACCACACTATCATACATCCGTCTAACTCGCCTTGCCTCCCTCCCTCCCTCCCTCCCCTTCGTACTCTCTCACTCCAATCTCCCATCGGCCTGCGTTTTGCAAGCGTCACTGATTCCTAAGTGAATAAAGAGGGACCATTACCAAGGCGACTCGCTAGCGATTTACTCCTCCTTCAACCGCGTGGCATTCGGGTGCAACCACCAATACGTCCCAAACAGACCCACCACAACCAAATCCGCCAAGCCCGACAATACAAACGTCCGTGGCGTGCCATACCGCTGGCTCAAATGGCCACCTATCAATGCCCCAGTCGACTGCCCTAGACCTCCATACATGCCATTCAAGAAGCCCAACATCGTGGCGCTCAGTCCCGGCGGAGAGATTTTGTGTGTGTAGTACGTTGAACTCGCCCACATGGCTGCAAACGTAAAGCCCCTCAAGGCCTCAGCAGGCAGGCCTTGCCACGGGTTCGAGATAGAGGCATAGATGAAGAACCGCAGCATGTACGAGCACAGAGACAGGATCAACACCCCCATGACCGACAGACGCTTGGTCACGTGGCCCGAGAACCAAAACATAGGCACGCCTGTCACTGAGGAAAAAAAACGAGACACGCCCATTACCGTCCCTTCCCCCCCTACCTCCCTCAACCGCTTGTAGGCGAAATTTTCGATTATGCCACTCGAGACCCCAATGACAAAAACCAAAAAGAAAAAGATCAGCGCGTCCGGATTCCGAATTACAATACCCAGCCCCTCCTTAAAGTGAGGCTTCCTCTCCACTGCTCCCCCCGCCGATCCTTTGGCTCCTGCTGCAATCATTATCCGCTTCTTCCCGTCCTTCTTCAAGGCAGGCGCCGGTGAGGAAGGGAGGGAGGCAGGGGTAGGGTTGAATCGCCTCATAATCATCAAGGTCGGGAGGGAGATCAAAGCATGCACGTAGAACGCGGCCTTATATCCTCCAAATTTATGGCTCATTAGCAAGGGTCCCACGATGCACCCGGCCAGGCCAAACCCGAACTGACCCCATAACCGCTGCTTCCCGTACTCACGTTTGTCCTCCAACAAGTTTAAGACGCTGCTGTCCAGCAAGGGCCGTACCGGGGCATTAAGCACCGCGGTGCAAAATACTAAAATACTCAACCATCCAAACGTGGTTCTCCATATAAACAACAACCTCGACACCACGCTAAACACGAAGGTTAACAGCAACACGTCCTTATGCCGGCCCGTCTGATCCGCTAATGCCCCCCACAGAGGCGCCACCACAAACGTCACCGCGGGCGTAATCGCTCCCAGCTGCCCAATCTGCTTGTCGGGCAAGCCAAGCGAGTGGTAGTACACGGGCAAGTAAGGCATCACCGCACCCAAGGAGCCGTAAAACAACAGAAATAATAATTTGACTGTGACCAACGTAGACGCCTTGTCCTTCTTCTCTTGCTCGGCGGCGGCGCTGGCGACCAGGGCGGCAGCAGCGGCGGAGTTGCGGCCTCCACCCTTGACGAAGCGACAAAGGTGGATGGCTGCGTCACGTACGACTGCTGCTGTAGAATCCTGCAACCCTTGCTGCAGTTGTTTCTTGTGGTAAGACAGGTGAAAGAAGGAGTCGGAGGACGCGGCAGCGGCGGCGGCAGATGGTGATCTTCTGGAAGTCGCTCCCTCACTGTTCCTGCACCTCATATCAACAGCTTTAGAACAGACTCTTCTTGTTGACGAGGTAGAAGTGGGCGAATACCTCGGCATTTGTATTCTGCCTCTTCTTCCCCAGTCCGCACCCTCATGCAGCTGCTGCTCCTCCTTATTGTCCTCTTCCCGCCTGGTCTCCTCCAAACCATTCCGCCTTCTCTTCCCTTCTCCCTTTCCCAATGTGCTGCGGCTGCCGCTCCCCAAGTGTATCGATGCACCGCTGCTGCTGCTGCTGCTGCTTGTGATGCTGCTGTCGGCCACTACCCCCACGGCAATGCCCAGGAGGAGGGCAATAAGGACAAGGGCGAGGTGCTGGGGCCTGATACCTCTCCCTCGGTTGCTTACTGGTCTTCTCATCGCCCCGCAACTGAACGCGCTTCAGGTTCTGGCTGGAAAATGCAGGCACCAAAGACCAGGCCAGACGGGGCACGACGTTGACGTGGGAGGGTGATGAAGGAAATGGGCTGCCGCGTGAGGCTACTGGCTGGTGCTGCAACTTGCACCTAAAAAGGAAAAGACCAGGCACAGCCACTTGTCCACCTAGCTACGCTCGCGCTTTGTTGTGTTTGCGATGTGAAAGAGGCATGAGATGCGTCGGAGGGATCTAATTCGTACGCCGCGTCGATGAGTGGGGCGGGTGGAGAGGCAAGAGGGATGTTGTGCTTGACATGCCCAAGCAGAAAATGCACGCCTGGCACAAATATGCACCTCAACAACACAGAGCATAACTTCCCCCTCTCCCACGAACAGCACTACCGGTGAATCCTACCGCCGCGTTGCGACATAATACGGCAGGAGTTTGCAAGGCAGGGAGAGGACGGCAGGCAGAGCTTCCCTCTCGTTACCCTTGATTTATGGCGCGAGCCAAAGTATCATATGCCCCTTTCCAACGCAACTCCCACGCAGACCTAGGTAGTGCGGTACAGGGCCAAACGCCGACTGGAGGAGACGAAAGCAATGCAGAAGAGAAGGAGTGGACACAGATTTTTGGGATTACTTATGCCAATTTGGGTTACAATTCAGAGGTACTCCGCACTGTACACTAGTACAATTGTTGCCTGTTGCTTGTGTAAGTCGAAAAAGACGAAAACCGATTGTGAGCCTCTTGGTGCGTGAGAGCTTCGAGTCGGAGGATGGAAGGGTGGGTTGGCTTTGTTTTCTTTTGCGTGGTTCAGTGCGGTGGTGCTCCAATGATTTGGTGGTTTGTTTCGTATTTACCAGGACTATCCCTCTCAGGAAAGAGACAGGTATTTGTCTTCGTGACCCCGCAGGGACAATCAATTTAAAAGTAAGTAGATTAAACTCATGCCACGCACACTTGCCCATCATCCCCGAGCACATACCCTTTCACTCACCCCACTCACACAATGCCCCCTTCAGTTTCATTTTTCGTCTTTAGTATCTGCGCTTCTCTCCCTCGCTCTACTCTTTTTTTCCAAATCGCCTTCCTTGGTTGCATTTTTGTCTCTGTCCAGAACTCTTGCCTCTCTCGCCTTTCCTTTCATGTCTCTGGTGCTCTTCTCCCTTCTTTCTCATTCACACCCAGAATGATTGAGACAAGATTTTCTCTCTTCTTCCCCATCGTGATTCGGGACAACTGCATTCTCGCAACATTTTGCTCGTCTTTCTCACTTTTCTTACTTATTCTCCTCCACTTTCCTTTCTCTCCTACTCGTTTTAAAATAAAGCAATCTATTAATCAATAATGATTTAAATAATCAATTGGAATTAGATTCCCCCAAAACCTAACCAGTTCTCGCGACAGACACTCACAAAGGTTTTGGTGTGTTTTCCTTCCCTCAGCACACGACATGCCTATTCATTAATCTTTCTTCCCCCTCATCAAATCCCATCACGAGTATGTATACTTCCATTCAATCAAAACCAACAAATAAATTCATTAAATTACTTATTTCAGACCATAATCGAGATATCAGATTTCTTCAAGCTCACAATATCATTCACGTGGAACACATTGTAAGTCCTCAACACCTTGTACGTCGCCACCTTGGCGGCATCCTGGATAAACCAACACAAAAAGCAGTATAACCACACATACAAACTCAACAAATGCGGCGGCAAACGCGCCAAACCAATCGTGGGAATCCCATCCGGGAGGCTCTCCGGCCAGATATTCGCCATTAAGGTCGATAAGGAACAGGCAATGGTTGCAGCAACCAACAGGATTTTACTCGGCTTATTGGTCCAGAAGAAATCGTCCCCCGAGCGGGCAGAAAATAGGGTCAAAAAGTCCGAAATCGAGACCTTCAGGTACACCATGCTCGTCACCTGTCCGTACGTCAAGCCCGCCAATCCACAGCTCCCCCACAGTCCGGATGGGTTCCAGGAATCTAATGCCACCCAGAGGAGGAAAAGGGATGAGAGGCAGGCGACCCCCCCCAAGGCCGCGGACACGGTGAAGAGCACCTTTAGGTTCCACTTGTCGGGAGTGGTGTTGGGGGAGACGTTGTCGTATCCGATAGAGATGAGGGTGCCGTCGTTGAGGAGGGTGATAAGCATGAGCATCAAGACGGGCATGTGAAAGAAAGCGGGCCAGTTCTCGTCGGTCCCCTCGGGCTGGAACTCGATGGGGTGGAGGGTGAGAACAGCGATAAAGAAGAAGACAAGCAGCTGCAGGGTGGCGGCGATACGGTAAGTGATAAACGAGGTCATACGCCCAAAGACAATGCGGGCCACCACAATGGCAGTGACGATGGTGGAAAGCCCTGGCTTGGTCAACACGATATCAGCGGCCGCGCGGGCGGCATCAGTGGAACCTTGGACGGCTACCCCGACGTCAGCACGTTTGAGAGCGGGAGCATCATTGACACCGTCGCCGGTCATCCCCGTCTGTGCATAAAGGGGGGGAAAGGAGGAAAAGGAAGGAGGGGAGGGTGAGTCTGTGGTATGTGTGCGGGAGGAAGGGAGGCAAAGAGGAAGGGAAGGAAAGAGCACCCAGGCTAGAATCAGGCACACCAAAGGAGAGAGGGGGGGGAACAAGGGAGGGGGAGCAGAAGGGAAAAGAACGTACCTTATACCCACCACGCCGCAGTACCTCCACGATCAAAAACTTGTGCTCAGGGAAAACTTGAGCGAACCCGGAGGTGGCCTCCACATACTCAAAATGATCCATTAAATCAGCCGGCGGCTTCTTCGTCTCCGGATCCAATTTGGGCAGCATGGTCGCATCGCGAATGTCCTGCCCCATGCCCAACTGCCGAGCCGTCTCCTTGGCAATCAAAAGATGGTCCCCCGTAATCATTTTCACCTCTACCCCGAAATCCCTCGCCTGGTCAATGGTCGCCTTGGTATCGGGGCGAGGAGGATCAAGGAAAGTCAACAGCCCCGCCATTTCCCACTTCCCCGCACCGTTCGTCTTGGCCACTGCCAGGGACCGAATCCCCCGCTCGCCCAAGGCCTCCACGTCCTTCTCGCACTGGGCTACCACCTTGCCAAAATCCTTCTGATCTAGCAACTGCAGGATTATGTGCGGCGCTCCTTTGGTCACCTTAAACATCTCTCCCCTCGGCAAGACCACCGTGGCCTCCGTCCGCTTTATTGTCGGGTCAAACGGCATGTAATCCGTCTGCTTCACATCTCTCAAACTCGCCAAATCCGCGCATCCGTGCACCAGCGTATCCAAGGCATCTCGGGGAGGCTCGTTCCACTTGCTGGCCATGGCGGCGTACCTTAACACAGTGTACTGCGTCTCTCCTTTTAAGTATATGGGAGTCTCCTGCTGGATCATCATCTTGTTCATCGTCAAGGTACCTGTCTTATCCGAGCACAAAATAGACATGCCCGCCATATCCTCAATCGCGGCTAATCGGGAAACGATGGCACCATCCTTTGCGAGCTCACGGGACCCCAAGGCCAAGGTGGTGGTGCAGACAATCTCAATGGCAATTGGAATCGAGGCAACAAGGAGGACGACGGTGAAGGACAAGGCGTTCCGCACGTCCTCCCCAGACGACAGGAGGTAGCCGAAGGCAATCCCACACAGGGACATGGACAAGAAAACCAACACAATCATGATCCTCATAAGCAACTTATCCAAGTTTGAGCTCTCATCCCCTCCCTGCAACAATGCCGCGGTGCGTCCGAAGAAAGTGTTGGCCCCTGTGCACTCCACCGTCCCTTCCACTTCTCCCCTCACTACCGTGGAGCCCATTTTGACGCTGTCGCCCTTGTAGAAAGTCACTGGGAGCGACTCGCCCGTTAGTGCGGCCTGAAGAAGGGAGGGGAGGGGAGGGCGGAGAGCACGTCAGGAGAAATTGAAATGTAGCTGGGCCCAAAAAGACAGTGGAGGGAAGGAAGAAGAAAAAGTGGGAAGGAGGGAGGAAAGGGGGAAGAAAGGGAGGGAGGGACGGAAGAATACTAAAACCGTACCTGGTCCACGTCAATGTTGCCATGGTTGACTATGCAGTCGGCAGGGACTGCCCCTCCTGCCCCGAGCAACACCAAGTCACCCGGCACCAGATACGATGCGTCCAGAGTCACGAATTTCCCATCCCTTTTTACATGCGCAACGGGTTTCAAGCTAGCCTTGAGTGCCGCGACGGCATCCCCGGCTTTGGTCGTCTCGTAGTAGGAGAGGGAGGCGTTCATGAACTGGATGGCGAGGAGGATGGCCATGTCCGGCCAGGACTTGATGGCTATCTCGATAACGATGGCCGCCCAGATCATGCACGGCATGGGTGCAATCAGCTGCTCTACGTAGATGACCCACTTGGCCTTCTTTTTCTCGGGCAATTCGTTCTTCCCAAACTTCTTCAGAAGCTCGGCGGCGAATTCCGAGGTCAAGCCCTCCGAGTGCAGCTTGCTAACGGTCTTGGTCTTCTGTAACGTCAGCTTCGGAGGCATGTCGTCACGCTCGCCCATCAACGGCATCTTCCCCTCCTCTACTACCTCGCCCTTTTTTGGGAGGAGCATCGAGCTCTCCCCCATCGAGCCGTAGACACCGGATCTTTGCTTGATCTTTGTCTTTTGCTTATCCAGCTGCATCTTGATGGTGGCTTGCTTCACCATAGTCATGGTCCTGTAGAGAAGGGAGAATTTGAAAGGGAGACGGTAGATGGAGGTTATGCGAGACGTGTTGGAGAGAATTGAAAGTTGGCATGCGTATCGCTAGCCCATGGGGGGCGGCTGATGACGGTGTGATAGATAGGGAAGGAAGGAGGGAAGGAGGGAAGGAGGGAAGGAGGGAAAGAGAGAAGAGGGAAGCGAGGATAGGAATCGACTGCGGAGAGAGTGGCGAGGGGTTCGGTCAAACGTGTATGAGAAATATGGGTGGGGGGCTCTCAAGGTCAACCCAATATCAATCAATCAATCAGGCGCTGGGGGTAGATATTGATGGTAAAGTGATGGATGAGCGGAAAAAGTGGTGAACGGGCGGGGACAAGAGCCACCAAGCATTGTGGCATATGTACGAGAGTGTTTATTGTTTTCCATGAAGGATCAATCACGGGGCTTGTGACCCTTGGTTCATCTCCCGCGTCAGCGGCGGGGAATTTAGACCATGCCTTGTCCCTTCCCCTCCAACCCTTCCCTCCGGCCCTGCACTCACCTCTTGGTCTGGTTCTCGCGGTCTTCGTCTGATTGCAGGCCAACGAAGAGGGTTGGTCGGCCAGTCTCATCGTAAAAGGAGCCGCTGAGCACTTCTTCCTCTGTGTCTTGGTGGATCTCGGCCTCGTCGGCGCCCAGCATGCGGGCCATGCGCTTCGTGGACTCGTCGACAACAACCATGGTGCTGAAACGAAGAAGAAAAAGGAAGCACTACCTCTGCCGACAGCAGCACATGTGGTCACGGTTTAGTGGTTTGGGGTAGGGTGTGATGAGAAAGTGAATAAAGGCAGGCAGGCGGACGAAGCGGAAGCACGGCGGCGGCGGGGACAATTCAAGATACTTCTCCTTGGGCTTCAGTAAGGCCCAAACACGCCTCAACATATCCATATCAAAACATACCAACCAGGCCAGTATATGCTTAAGACATCCACGGTGGTTAGGGTAAGGGACGCGTTCCGGCAAGAGCGCTTTAGTACGAATATTCCCCTCCAAACGAGAGAGGTGAGGCGGGCATTTTGTGGGGTAAAACTCGAGCTCGCTCCCAGGGCGGGGCGGATTTGCTCATATGGCAGTAGTGTGTATGATCCGCCGAGGTCCAGTACAAAATGGAAAGCATGATGCTGCTTACGTCGAAAATTTTAAACACATCATATGAGGTTGTGTGTGGCAATTGCACTTGGACTTGGCAGGACAAGTCGTGTTCGGACTCAGCCCGATTTGTTTGCCGAGCGCGGCGAGAAGAGCGGTATAGAACGGGAAGCGGCCCATATGTCATGTCTACAGGGTAAGGTACATATGTTTTACAGCACAATTGGCTGTATATCACCGTGTATGCGCGTTGCTTAGCATACTCTTTTTACCGAAAGAGCATGGGAGACAAAAAAAGTAACACTAGCTTCATTTATCTCATTTGAAGATACCGAAGCAATTGTGTGTACTAGTAATACCATCTGCCTCATGAACACGACCATTTCGCATTGCCAGTGGTCGATTTCGAAACATTTAATTTGACTAGAAATTGGTATTATTCTGCTGGATGAGCCTGTACAATCGGCCTTAGTCGTGCACTCTACCTTGTCCAGCCAAGTCGCCTCGTCATAATTGAGTTTTATGGGCCAAATGCTGATTATAGAAATTAGCGCTATACTAGAAATGAAGAAGGAGGATCAGGAAAAGAAGGTAAACGTACAAAGAGAATGATTCTTTTCCAAAAGAAGGTCCCAGAGGAAAAAAAAGCAAAAAGAATCGCGTGCTTACGGGGGTGTTGATACCCCTTCATAAAGCCTCGTGTGAGGATCGACAATGCGATGTGGTCATGGCCTAGAATTGAACCCAGGAAGGTCCTCCATCTACTCACGACTTCATCCTTACTAAGGACGTACTCTACCAACTTCGCTGAGTTAACGAGGCACGCGAGCGAAATGGAGGCAGACGTTGTTCTTTATGTACTGCAAAGCCTTTTGGAAACAAAGGCGCAGCTTGCCACCGATTCAGACCTCAGCCAATGTCCCCTCAGCAGATCGTAAGGCTTTAAGTAGCCCCGTTATAAAGGCGGATACCAGTTTTTATCAACTCGAGCCCTTTTTATGTAGTAGGGCGGAGAGAGAGGCACGATCAGATTTTTTTTTTAAATCATTTTTATTTAATTATCATTTTACACTATCCTGTTGTGATTCGCGCGTGGCTACACTTAGTTCGAGCCCTTAGTATCGTACAGTATCGTAGGTCAAAGGGAAATGAAAACAATTACAAAATTCATCAATAACTAATTATTTTTCTCATTTCAATGAAATTTTTTGTTATACTGTGCACCATTTAAAAAGCATATATCCATTTGAACGTGAATCCGACGGAATAAAGACGAAAAGTCGAGCCAGTGAAGGAGGAGGGGGAAAGAAGAAGATAGACACAAAGAAAAAAGTAAGAAAGGAAAGGCCACCAAGAGAAGCATTGTTGCTGCCAGATGAGTATGTTCCCCCGTGTCAAGTGGTGGTCTTAAGAAAGCCATGCGTATAATTCTTTAATGTAGGGAGGTGTGCACATTCGTATTCTCTGTTTTGTCTTCTGGCCAATTTCTCCAGCTGGTTTGGGCCGTCCTTGACCTAAGGTATCCTCCTCCTAAGTCTTCACGCAGCACTGATCGCCGTTGCATTAGGAAAAGGGAAAGGAAGTGGGAGGCGGGAGGGGAGGGGAATAGCTGGCTTAATTTCGTGTGGATGGATCTGGACTATTATGAATTATTATGTATATTTATAATATAACATATATATATGAATTGATAATACACTCTCTCGCTCTGACACACATATACACACATATACACGCACACACACACACACACACACACACGCACTCACGCACGCACACATGCAGACACGCACGATACCGAGCTCTCCAGCGTTTCCTTGGACACCTCCCTTCTTCCTCTCCTTGTCGCTTTTATCGTGGACTGGTTGAATTTCTTCCAGTCTAACATCGTGCCTTCTTTTGTACTCATTCGCACGTTCAAACCTTTCCCTCCCTCCTTCCTGCAGAAAGGAAGTCTTTTTTGTGTGTTTCTTCCTAACGTTTGATTCATTGTAGGACGTATAATAATAATGATATGGCATGCTCTGTGCGTCTATATGTACACTAAAAGTTTCGAAGGAGGGAGGGAGGCAGGCAAAGGGGCGGACGAGTGGGTGCTTAATCCTCCCGTCTCCTACGTTGGATGAATTGTTAGAGGGTCGCGTCTTCCCTTTTCGCTACCTCGCTCCTTCTCTTCCAAACACTTCCCAAATCCTTTGCGAAACCATAGGAATTAAGTGGCGTAGAGTCCCTCCCTCCCTCCCTTCGTCCCTCCCTCTTTCGACGCACGACCAGCGCGCTATTGGGTTCAGCCCACAGTCATCAAGGGCACGTGGGCGTGTGGTGGAGGAGGGGAGGACGGGAGGGAGGGAGGGGAGGACGGACCACCGGCGCCGGAGGAGAAGTGAGCTGATTCACTGCTGGACATAGGAGACAGCAATGGAGGGAGGGGGAGGGACGATGTGGAGGAGGAAGAGGTAGGTGCGCTGGTGAGGGAGGAGTTGCTGTAATAAAATTTAGGAGGGAAGGGAGGGAGAGAGGGAGCAGGATAAGGGAGCATGTGTGTCCCTCCCGCGGCGAGAGATCCACTCCAAAGATGAATGCAAATAAAAGTAGGTGCGCTTGAGGAATAGGAAGAGGATGGAGAGAGGGCGGGAGAGAGGGCGGGAGAGAGGGAGGAGGAGGATGAGGAGGAGGAGGAGGAGGAGGATG
>Ga0160420_100179_pt1 | contig 36148 bp, 38 predicted proteins | sample CelAP2metagpilot_FD_108197 | JGI IMG/M metagenome (GOLD analysis project Ga0160420, IMG submission 108197) | Phycosphere-associated microbial communities from algal ponds in Kailua-Kona, Hawaii, USA - Cellana AP2-5-5 metagenome pilot | ecosystem: Engineered > Artificial ecosystem > Aquaculture >...
AACCGGCACCCTTTTCATGAACACCCCTCCCCACCCCCCCCCCCCCAATTTTCGCCCCCCACCCCCCCCTCTTTGCCCCCCCCCCCCCCACCCTCTCTCGCTCGGTACCTTAATCTCATGCTCCAAAATCGCCGGCCGCTTCTGCACGATTAGATTGATGTTCCGGAGTGCAACATACTGGATCTCCGGCTCCGAGTTTAGGAGCGTCACGAGGGGGGGAGCGAGCTTCCGGTTCATCGTGCGGACCACGTCGGGGTTGCACATGTCGAGGTAGCCCAGGATGACCTGTGAGGATTGTGTCGTGGAGAAACGGATAAAAGGCCATCAACAAGTATTCAGAAAGCGGCTCCCAGTCCGTCCGCCCTCCTTACCTTTGCCGCACTCATCACCACTGCACTGTTGGCATGCTGCAACCTGGGAGTAACCCGTTCAATGATCCCCTCCGCCTCCACCTGATCCCCCGGGGTGTACTTGGAAAGAGCGTCCAGGATGTAAACCTGGCCCCACTCGGTGCATTCATTCAGCGCCGCCAAGAGTTTCTGCAGCACGGAGCCAGTGATCAATGTCACATCCTTCCCCGAGGTCTCCTGAATCTCGGAGAGGGCCGCCACTGCATTCGCGACAACTGTGGGATTGGAATCGCAAATGAGGTCTCGGAGAATGTCCAGAAACCCACGGTCTTCGACCATCTCGGCGGAGATATCATAGAGCTTGGCGACGCAGATAGCAGCCGTCTTGCGCACGTAGGGGTCGTCATCACGCAGGGCACGAGCAAGGGGCTCGCAGAGATATTCAACGATGCGGTCCACGCGGATGCAGCCCATCGTCCGAACAGCAAGGGCGCGGATGAGGGGATTGGCGTCGTTGGCATCCTTGCAGAAGGTGTTGACGGCGAGGAGGGCCAGGTCGGGGTTGCTCTTGGCGTAGTTGATGATGTAGAGGTAGACGAGTTTTTTAAGCTCTACATTTGCGGTTTGGATGCAATTCACCACGTCGGTGAAAAGCATGGAAACATCTTTCCCGATGGTCATGTTGGCGATGACCTTTTTGACAGCGTCACGTTTCTTGTCCTTGTTTTGGGATTGAAGTTCCTCGCGGAGTTCGTGGGTTTCGCCTTTTTTGGACGTGTTTTGGAAGAAGCGCGAGTCGGAGCCACCGCCCATTTGCCCGACAGCGGCGCGAGCATTACGCGTGATTTGGTTGATGGTACTGCTAATGCTCATTGTTGTGGGTGCCGTGAGCGTAGGGCGCAGCAGGGGCCGCCTGTGTTGTGTTTGATGCATTGGATGGTGGGGTGTAGGAAGTTGGTGGGTTGTGAGTGCATGCCTGATGCGGGGCAGCATGCCTGCGGAAGGCTTTCAATCAAGAATCTATACGCTGTCGGCACACGTAACAGGGCGTGGTGCGGCTTGATATTGTGGTAGATCAGGCAGAGAGGATGCAGGGCGTGGTGCGGCTTGATATTGTGGCAGATCAGGCAGAGGGGACGCGGCTGATAGGGGGGATGATGGTGATGACGGGTCGATCTCACCGTCCCACCTCTACGCACAACAAAACCAAGGCTGGACCCGCGCTGCAGATACACTTCAGCATTTCACCCTCATTGAACGTGCGCTTGCGCGTTGTGGTTAGTGATTCGCGGTGTCTTGCCTGAGAACAGGGCGAAGACGACGACAGAGAAGGCATGAAATCGGCGAGGGCAACGTTGTGATCAGGCTGCAACGGTGGGCCGACCCAAGTGGTCCGTGTCATCCCATGCTATTCGCCCCACCCTTGGCCCCTGCAGATCCTCCTCCTATCATTGCTTTCCTGCATGTATTGATGGGGTGATTATTGTCGTATTTGTGGCTCTTGCATCTAAAGCAAGTCGTTATCATCATCACGCCCATGCCTGGCTCACACTCAGGCTGTGGCATGTTCGTCCCCCACTCTCATTTCCCCCAGCTCGCCCCCTGTCTTTCCCTTTAGTCGTACACCACACAGAACTATAACACGTCTCAATTCACGCTACGCAATGATAGGTCGTTACCACATACATTTATTTGCTATCTTCACGCTATAACTTTTTTCCGCCTCTCAAATACAAAACAACCTAAGCAGGAGACTAACGCGCGCGCCAATTTTTTGTTTCGAGTGAGGCGGTGTTCCTGTGTGTGTGGGTGAAGGCCCAGTCCACGAAAATGCATACGACAGGAAGTGGTGGGGACAGCGAATACGGCGGCGGAGTTAGTCTTGTGTCTTCTTCGCGGGCCGCTGCACCTGAAGAAGACAAAAGTCAGCAGCACCGGAAGCAGCAAGAGCAGGAGGACAATGACAAAGAGGATGACGACGAGAGCGACACACAAAGCCACGCCTACGGCCAAGACAGCGATGAACAAGAAGCAAGTCAATGCGGGATGGGGCAGGGGGAGGGCATGGAGGAAGAAAACAACAATGACGAGCAACACCAAGACCCCCCCGGCTCGGTAGCCACCAGCGGCAGCGGGCCTCGCGCGGACGGTACGCCACCTATGACATACTTTACGATCGTTGAGCCGCAAGAAAAGGATTCAGTAGGGCTTAGTGGTGCTAATGCTGGTGCTGTGCGGGGGGCTCGACAGGCACGCAATCCCTTGAGCCGTGCAATTCACTTGCTGGGTGGACCTGTGTATCGTGCTCCTGCTTCTGATAGAGGGGAACCGTATAGCATTTTGTACAACACGGCGGCTTTTTTGGACCCAGCGGTGAAGGCCGACAAGGAGCATTACCAAAAGCAGCACCAGCACGTGGGGACTATCAGCACCGCGCCGCCCCGGACGGAGTGGGCTCGGTTGTCCTTTGGCAGCTTTTCGGACGGCAGCAGCAGCAGTATTGGTATTGAAACGCCATGGGCGGCATGGGGTCCTTCGCTTCCGAAAGGGAGTTCGGCTACACCAAGAATATCAGGAATGAATGCACCTGTCCTAGATTATGATGGCTTGCAAGAAGGCGTGCAGCGGGAGAGGGAGAAGGGGCTAGAGAAGAGGATTGAGGAGGCGAAGGAATTATTGAAATTATATACGTACAGGTCGGCAAGGACGGTCGCTGGCTCTGCTGGCCGTGATGCTGCTGCTGCTCCTGCAGCTACAATTTCGGGTGGTAGGAGCAGCAGTAGCCATGCTCTGTCTCTCCTTTCTACGCATAAACTGCACAAAGAGGCTTTGAATCTGATGAGTCTCAAGCAACAACGCGAGCTGTGGTCTCAGCTATTGCGATGGAAGGACAGTAAGAGGGAGGGGGGTAGGGGAGAACGAATAGAAGAATGGTTACCGAAACTCCCAGAGGGGATAGTGGTGAAGCAAAGGACGAGGAGGCAGAGTCGGAATGATGTGAAAAAGTTTCAGAGAGAGCAGAGAAAAAGGGAGGTGGAGAGGGAGGAGGCGCGGAAGAAGCAACTGAGAAATTATCTTGGAAAGATCCTGGGGCACCGAGATGAATTCTTTCGGTTTCATAAGGCGAAACGGGCTGATGTGAGGAGTTGTGGAGCGGCGGTGAGGAGGTACTGGGACGGGAAGGAGAGGAAGGTGGAGAGGGAGAAGGAGAGCGAGGAGAGGATGAGGTTGATGGCGTTGCGGAATAACGACATGGACGAATATATTCGTTTGGTAGAGACGACGAAGAATGAGCGGCTGAATTATTTGATTTCTCAGACGGATGCATACATCGTTAAGATCGGGGATTTGGTCCAAGCAGAACGTGGCGGGAGGGAAGAGGAGGGAGGGAAGGAGGAACGGGGGGAGGGAGAAGGGGGCTTGGGAGGGATGTCGGCCAAGGCACGGAGTTATTATGCATTGACTCATCGGAAGATGGAGGAAGTATCCCAGCCGGATATGTTGAAAGGAGGAGAACTGAAGGAGTATCAGATGGCGGGGTTGCAGTGGATGATCTCGCTCTACAACAATCAATTGAGTGGAATCCTGGCAGATGAAATGGTAAGCCCTCTCTCCCTCCTTCCTTTTCTTCTTTCCTCCTTTTCCTCCTTCTTACATCCGTCTTTTTCAATTTTTCATCACCTTACCGATCCTCCCTTCCTTTCCCGCACCCTCCCTCTCTCTCTCTCCTCCCCTTTCGTCCAGGGTCTCGGCAAGACCATCCAGTCGATCGCCCTCCTGACCTATGTAATGGAGACCAAGCAGAACCTTGGCCCATTCCTCATCGTCGTCCCCCTCTCCACGCTTAGCAATTGGGTAGGTATGAATGGAAGGAACGAGGGAAGGAAGGAGAGTGGGGGGCGTGCCCGAGACGGGGATGGCTTCACACCACTTGCATATCTACTTTATCCTACCTATCTCTCTCCTTTCAACCTTCCAGGTAAACGAGTTCTCTAAGTGGGCTCCTGACGTCTTATTGGTGCAGTACAAGGGCACGCCGGACGAGCGGAAAGCCATTTGGAAGGAGGAAATGGAGGCCGGGCTATTCAATGTGTTGTAAGTCATTCATATATTAGTTTATTTAATGTTGTTAAGCAGAATCTCCTTGATATCTTACAAAAGATAACATCCTTCACCCACATCAGCTGCATACGCTTACTTTTTCTCACCCCCCCGAGGCTATTCACCAACGGCATCTTCGCCCTGTAGACGTTCATCGCATTTTTAAAAAACGCCCAAACCTCCTTTCACGCCTTCCCTCCGCTCCCATCCCCTCCTTCGTCCAAACCTCCCTCCTCTACCCCAGACTAACCACCTACGACTTCGTCATGAAAGACAAAGCCACCCTCAAGAAATTTACATGGGAATATATCATCGTCGACGAGGGCCACCGGATGAAAAACACCGAATCCAAATTCGCACAGACACTAGGCGCATTCTACACGTCCAAGCGCCGCCTTCTTCTAACGGGGACACCGCTCCAAAATTCTCTACCTGAGTTATGGTCGTTGCTGAATTTTCTGCTGCCGACAATTTTTTTTAGCCCTGATACGTTTGATACCTGGTTCAACAAGCCATTTGCCTCCTATGGCGGGGGGAGGGTGGAGGAGGGAGGGGTGGAAGAAGGGGCGCAGATAAGTGAGGAGGAGAAGATGTTGATTATATCGAGATTGCATGAGTTGTTGAGACCTTTTATGCTTCGAAGGGTGAAGAGCGCGGTGCTAGGGCAGCTGCCCACGAAGACGGAGAAAGTGCTGAGGTGTGAGCTGAGCGGGGTACAAAAGAGGCTGTATCGGCAGATCACGACGAAGGCACTGCAGAGGAAGAAGGGAGGGAGGGAGGGGGGGATGATGGCGTTGAGTTTGAATAACATCATGATGCACCTGCGGAAGTGCTGCAATCACCCCTTTTTATTCCAGGATTCATACTCCATAAACCATTCCTTGGTTTCAGCGTCGGGAAAGCTTGAGTTGCTCGACCGTATCTTGCCGAAGCTAAAGGCGGCGGGCCATCGCGTGTTGTTGTTTTCACAAATGACGAGCATGCTCGATGTACTGGGGGATTACTTTGATTGGAGGGGGTACCGGTTTTTGAGGCTCGATGGCACCACGGCGGCCGATGAGAGGGAAGAGAGGATGTACCAATTTAATGCGAGCGACAGTCCGTTTTTCATTTTCGCCCTGTCCACACGCGCGGGGGGCTTGGGTCTTAATCTCGCCACTGCGGACACGGTTATATTTTATGACTCGGATTGGAACCCCTCGATGGACTCCCAGGCCATGGACAGGGCGCATCGGATCGGCCAAAAAAATGAAGTGAGGGTCTTTCGGCTAATTACCAATACGTCTGTGGAGGAGAGAATCTTGAGTCGGGCGAATGAGAAGAGCAAGATAACACATTTGGTGGTTGAGGCTGGAAAGTTCAACAAGGATGGGAGGGAGGGAGGGCTGGGGAAAGATGGGGAGAGACGAGCGATGGTTGAGAACCTGTTGAGGGACGTTCAGGAATTGGAGGAGGAGGAGGGGGGTGGGGAGGGAGAGAGGGAGGGGAGGGAGGAGATGGCATTGAATGAAATGATGGCAACGAGTGAGGATGAGTTTATTTTGTACCAGAAGATGGATAAGGAGAGGGAGGAGAGGGAGGAGGAGGAATGGAGGGAGCATTTAGCCAGAAAGGGCTTGGATCCCGAAAAGAATCCGAGGCCTTGCCGGTTGGCAGCACGCTTGCCCGTGGAGGAAGGGGGGGAGGAGGAAGAGGAGGATAATGAGGAGGATACGGAGGAGGAGTCACTGAGAGGGAAGGAAGTGACTGAGGAGGGCTTATTGTTGTTGGCAAGGGGAAGGAAGAGGAAGGAGGTGTCGTACGCGGATAACATGACAGAAGGGCAATTCATGAGGGCAATGGAAAAGAGAGCAGCGGAGGAGGAGGCCGAGAAGAAGAAGAAGAGGAGCAAGGCCTCTGCGGCGGCAGCTGCGCGAGAGGAAAGGAAGAAGGTATTGGTGGCGTTGCAGCCGAAGGTGCTGGAATTGATGTTAAAGACGTTTAACTTGATTCGAGGGTTGAAGGAGGAAGAAGAAGAGAACGGGGGGGAAGAAGTGACGGTGGAAGGGAGGGAGGGCGGAAAGAAGAGGCAAAGACAAATCACAGCCTTGTTTTGGGAGAAACCACCCAAAAACGAATTTGCTGATTACTACGAATTGATCAAGGAACCGATAGATTTGAAGACGATTCGGGCAAGGATCAAGGGAGGGAAGGAGGGAGGGGTGTATCGGAGCTTGGCGGAGTTTGCCAAGGACTTTCGGACGTTGGTTTCGAACGCGCGTTTGTATAATGAGGTAGGGAGTGAGGTCTACAACGATGCTATGAAAATAAGCCGTGTCTTTGAAGATGAATACGTTAAGCTTCAGGCATTTACAGCGACCCTTCCTCACCAAATCCCTCCTCCTCTTCCCCTACTCGTGGATGGAAGGGGGAAGAAGGAAGGGGAGGGAAGGAAGGAGAATGGATCGGTGGGACATACGAAAGTTAAGAAGGCCAAAAAGGAGATGAAGGATGGGAAGGGTGGAATTGGATTGGGAGGGGGGTCGGCCATGGGGAGGTTGACGGGCATCGTCGGAGGAAGTATGTACGATTGTGGGGATTTTTAATTTTGGGATGGAGGCGTCGAGGTAGAGAGGAAGGAAGGAGGGAAGGGCGGGCTGGGACTGCATAATTGTGAATAGTCATTGTAAATTGGATGCCCTGTCCTCTACGGCAAAATGGGCGAGGAGAAAGGAGCGCAAGGTACTTTAAACTGAAGCGTTTTCGATACTGGAGTTTTGGTCATGTAAGCAGTCTTTTCATGCCCGTTTCCGCGTGTTGATTTTTTTTCTTGTGTTTCTTTCCTTCTCTCAATTTATTCAGTACTTGTACTTGTAGTACCACCCCTCCGTTGGACGGTAATGCACAAACAAATTCGCGTACGTCCCATTCTTCAACGGCGTCTCGTGGCCATGAATGCAAGACACGCTTTCGTAGAAAACCGCCTCTCCGGGCTGCATTACAATCGAATGCTCTACTCCCTGATGGTCGTGGATTTGCAATGGCCATTCCTCAAGTATCCCTTCTTGAGCCACATTTATAATGGTGCTGACGGCGTGTGTCGAGATCATGTTACCGTGTTTCATTAGCCGGCTTCCGGCAGGGTAGCGACGGATGCCGTACATACTCGTCGGTTCTAGAGGAATAGTTCCTCCAATCCACTCTTCCAGAGGGCTGATAGACCTTGAATATCTAAGCACGTAACACATCACTGACGTGAATCATCGTCGTCCTTCCTCCCTTAACGTTTTCGTGGTAGCAGTCGCTTAAGCTTCGACCTTCAGGTATTTCCTTGTTAAGATTATGTTTGTAAAAATTGAGGATCTCCGCGTACAATGCGGAGGGGGCAATCGTCTTGAGGAAACCCACAGGGGTGAAATGAGGGACCCAGGAAGGCTGGTCAATGTTGAGCTTAAGCCGACGTTCATCGCATTGAGCCCTTTTTATTTCAAGAAACTCATGTTCGCGAGGTCTTCGGGGAATCCCTCGGGAGGAAAGGCGCAGAATAGGTTCAAAGAATGGAGGGACGATGAACCCTGGTATTCTTTTTCTTCCTCCGGTACTGGTACGGTAGGACGAAAAACAAGGTTGGGGCCCACCACAACGCGGCCTAATTCATTGCCCGTCTTTTCGCCGGGAAAGAGAAAGCGGTGACCTTTGAGAGAGCGGATATTATGGCATTGGCCTGCCACAAGTATTATGGCATTGGCCTGCCGCAAGGCGTAAGGTCTCGATCTCTATGTCATTACCGTCAAGCCAAAAGACCTTGACTGCGATAGGCAGGTTGTCGCAAAAGGCAGCATCGACGCCCAGGAGGCTTGCGGCGAGCGATCTAAATTCCTCCTTGCTGTCGGGCAGCAGATGCTCTATATGCAGGTCTTGTGGCGAGCTTACATCATAAAAAGCTGTGGGGGGCCATGTCCATTTACCTTCGGGCACAAAAGCCACGTCGGTGCACGAGGTCAGATTCAGGAACGCGGCTAGTTCAGGAGGGCTGCCTTCATCCAGTAGATGCAGACGTACACCTGGAATGTCATGGGGCGCGTCCGAAAACCCGACTGCATCCCGAGCGGACGAACAGGCCGGATCAGCCTTTGCGACCAAGCAAGGTGTTGCCTGGGGTCAGAATGTTGTCAAGCTCCACAGTGCTGCGGATGGTCGATATGGAAGATGCCAGGGTTGTTCTACTCATGGCCGACCACGTCATGGCCGCACACGCTGCGGTAGAAACCTTCATGGCGCTGTTTTGTTGTGCGGCATTGGAGGCAGACGAGATGGTTAGACGACGAGAGCCTTGAATATAAATTCAGACGTGAGTGCAGCTGGCCCATATGGCACGGGCGATCATGAGCCGCTCTGAAGGTCAACCTTTACCGTTTTGTCTCTCCCTCACTCACGTCTTCTCCTATTCTTCTCAACAAAAGTAAGACTTGTGGCGCTTAATTATACCATGGGCGGCAAAGGCGAGGGTCATCGGAGGGTGGTCGACAACGGCAACCTGGAGGGGGATGGCATGTTGCAGACCGACACACTTCCATATGATTTCTGGAGGAGACGGCGGGGGTCATACCGCGGCATGCGGAAAAGCTGGTTTTATGGCCACGCTAAAATGTTTCTCTCCTATTCTTAGTTGGAATTGGTTGGTGTTTACCTCCTATCCATTGAATTTGGGGCGTCGATTTTTGAAGGACAAATGTGAGTTAAGGACATGATAGTGGCACTGATCAGGAAATCGGGGAACATGCCCGGTATTTTAGCAGGTCTCGCGAAAAGCAAAAGAAAAGCAGATGATTCGACCCATACCAAAGATATAATTTACTTCTTCTTCTCCTGCGCGCCTCTTCCATCTTACGTACTTACGTCTTGCCCTTGAGGAGCAGTTCCTTGGCCTAAATTGTGTAGGGAGGTGTAAATTTAAACTCGTGAGAAACTTGCCCACCAGCGGATAAGCTCTACGCCCCTAAACAAACAAACCGCCTTCTCTTCACACGCATTCATCTCTTCTCCTTCCAATTTCCTCCATCCGTCCTTCTCACCTCGTTGATCTTGGACGCGAGGTACGTGGACCCTCCCGTGTCGGGGTGGTTCAACATGAGAATTCGCCGGTGTGCCTCTTTTATCCGCTGCGGCGATGCGCTTTCCCTGAATTTGTGTCGGAGGGGGGGATGTGGTTGGAGAAAAAGATATTGAGCAAAGCATAAGCCAACTACAGGGCAGACAGTTTCTTCTTCTCCTTCTCCCGCACACCCACTATCTATGCAAGGGCTTACCTGACCCCCAAAATTAAAGCCGCCTCACGCCGCGTCATTTTATCTTCAAATCCGCCCTCATAAAAGCGCTTGGCAAAGAGAGAGCTCATGCCGCTGGTCAGCCCTCCCCCTCCACTCCCTCCCTCGGCGGCGCCCATCCCGCCCCCTGCTGCGGTTTCAGCGGCCTTCTTCGCTTGCCACTGGTTATAAGCCTGTGAGTTGATTGACAAAGTGAGTTGATGGACCCACATACTATGTGTCGTGCTATTTCTGCGCGTGTCTCCCGTTCTCTAGGTACTCGCCTTCAGTCCGTATTGCAACACCAGCGCGCTGCCCGCTACGACCAAGCCCCCAACCATGATGTTTTCTTTCCTCCGCGTCGCATGCAAGGCACGGATCTGTTGCCATTGCGTGGTGGAAAAAGAGCGATTCACGCTGCTGCGACTACTCAGACTGTACGTGCTAGAGAGGCCTCCCAACTCACGCCATTGCCGTCGTCTAGTGGGAGGGAAGAGGGAGAGCAAGTAAACACGAGCCACATTCCCTCCCATACTACCGAGAATACCCCGTCGCCCGCACGCCATTTCCACACGAACCTTTGAGTCTGTTTGCCATCTTCGTCGTCCGTGTTGCTTAAGCTGGGTAGGGAGGGCCGCGGCGGGGAGGACAGGTAGCGAGAACAGTCGCCTTTCATCATCATCCCTCGTTCATGTGGTGAGCACCACGCCAATGCGCTGCTACTCCCGCCCACCGGACCCCGACTTCTACTGCTCCCAGTCACAAACGCCATTCTACGCAAGGCTGCTGCCATGGCTAACTCTCTGTGGTGTGGTGGTGGGGTGTAGTGTGGAATAGGGTGTGGCATTGTGAAGGGTCTCGGTTCCTCACTCTGTAATGATACTTTTCCTAATCTTCACGCTGCGAATGGCAAAGTCGAGTGTCGAAAAGCGTATTGGGATCTCTCAAAATATTTGTAGACCCCTTAGGTAACTATTAGCGGATAGTTGTGGTGAAAGGGACTTTCGGAGTCAGTCGGTGCCAAGAAAACTACGTATAGCAAGATGCGATTTCACACTTCTTCGCGCAGTTATAGTGTCTCGGGTTACCCAAAAAGAAATAAAGTACAACAACAAAAGCACCCACATTTTGGTACCCGCTGTCCCTCACTAAGCCTGTCAACATTCGATTGTATTTCTCTTATTCTTACTCAACTAACCTCTAAACATACAGCAAAACGACCTCGTCGTCGCCAGGCAGCACTCGACGCTCCCGAGCATCACCCTTTTGTACCCTTTCCGAAAGCTTGAGCCTTCTACTTGCTGACCGCAAATATCCTTGAATGACAACTCCAAAACGAGCTTGACCTTTTAAAAGCTTATACATAATTTATAAATCAACACGCCGCCTGCCCGCGCTGCCTCCACTCTTTCCGTCTCCCCCGCCACTACTTCCCCCACCCTGCCCTTTTTTGGCCGCCCGCCGCCGCTGTCGTTTCCTGGCAATCTCATCCTGCTTCCGTTTGTACTCCGGATTTTCCCCTACACCCCACATGGGACAATTAAAACACCCACGCGTCGGGCAGTTGGTGCAACGCAAATCGTTGTTCCCACTTATGTCTTGCATGCCCAAATCGGCGCTCGACGTATCCGAACCCACCAATCGGGCTTTGTAATTGATCTTGATCCCTGGCCTCTCCCCCTCCAAGCGCTCCAACTCCTCAAAAGGTACGTAATGAATGCAATCTACCGGACAAGTCTCGATGGCAGTTTGAATCGTTTTCGGACGGTCTTTCCACTGCTGGTAAACACGCGCCCGGCCGTGCTCGTCGTCCATGTAGAACGTTGCAGGTGCCACCATCGCACAGTTTGTACAGCCAATGCACGTGTACTCGTCGACATACACAAATCTTGCCTGCTTGAGCGCGCCACTCTCGTCGCGGTCCACGAACATGTGCGACGGCGTCTCTTGCAGCTTGGGAACGAAGCCCTCGTCCAAATCCACTAATTTGATACCCGTATATGCACTCAATTGTTCTGCACTTGCACCCGATGCCATCATCTTGGACGCTTGTTGGGCCTGCCGCAGGTTTCGCTGCATGGCCGCCCTGTCATCGGCGTCGGTGCTTCCCCCGTCCGAGGGCGTGGAAAGACCATCCCGCTTCGTCTTCGAGATGGAGAAGCCGATGTTGTCTACTTCTTCATTCTGGCTATCTGTGTCATCCCCCGAAGCTGCCCAAAGGAGGGTGAACACTTTGCTGGGGCTGAACTCCTGCTGCCGCTGCATTGTTCCTCTCCGTAATGCTGCCGGCGAAGTTGACCCGAAAACCCAAGGCGGAAAGACAAAAGCTTCAGCTACATGCACGGGGATAAGCAGCAGCAGAAGAGTGAACCCGATGTGAGTTGTAGTCAGGCTTTGCCATGGGTTTCGCCACAATGGCTGTGGTTGTACTGCCCGCCGCATCACTTCGCCACCGGCCATGTTCGTGTAGATTTAAGATGACGAAGATAAATGCTTGTGGCCGAAGAAGCGTCCTGTTATTGATGGGGTAGACAATATGGAGTATTCATCGATGAGTTCGTGAGACTGGCTTTCAATTCTGTCTCGGGGCTTCCTTGGTACAGGTAATAGTGAGGGGTCTAAACGCTCGTTCTCGAGTGAAAACCTCCCCACCCCCGTCGAAAGGGTCGGTGGTGAACGCCCACATAGGCGTTGCTATACCCTCATGCCCCAGCAGCAAGAGAGCTTGAAATGTTTGAACGTCTTAGTAATGCTATTGACATATCATTCCCTATTCCAAATAATGGAATAAGCAATGCATGGCCCTCGCCTGTCGACCTGTTGCCGTTGCACGTGGCAAGTTGCGTCGAAAAAGAAAATCAAGTCGTCATCACCTAAAGTATCCTCCACGCATATTTCTTCTTTCAATCTGTCCTTTTTTGTATCACTGTCTTTCGATGAAGATTCGCCTTACCATTCCCTCCTCCTTCACCTCTCCCCCCACCCTGCCCATGTAGTCTATTCTATATAGAGATAGTGTATGTATGTATATATTACGCTGTGTGATGTTTCTCTCGTGTTGACACCTAAGGTACTCTCGGTTCGTGCCTCACTCCCGCCATACTTTTCGAGCTCTGTAGTCTCGTCTCCTCCCTTTCTCCTTTATCTCTCTAAGCCTCTCTCCCAAATCCAGCTGCAGCAGCGTCTGTCATTTGATTATGTTTTGATTGCTGATAATTCTACTTTACTCACTATCTCCCTTATTTTCCTGTTTCTTCTCTTTCGTCTCTCCTCCCTCTCAAACACTGGCTTACCGCCACTCCCACCCTCCTACACTCTTATCGCTACACACCCTTACACTCCTGCTTCAGCCCAAACCACCAGAGAAAAAGTAAATTTCTGCTAGGTACAGGACAGTATATCGAAGAGTCACTGGTGAGAACCGTTGCTTAACCTCGATTCTCGGGTGACTCGTGACCATACATTGCCCGTGTGCGCCAGTACGCTTCTCCCATCTCTTGCTTTTTTTGGGTTTTTGGTAGTCCCTATAACAGCCAAAAACCTCCATCTCCTACTCGCCCAGTCAATCATACACCTAAAAGGAAGTTACAGACACCCCAGCATCGACCTGGCTTTTCTCAAGACTGCGCGACCGCTTCCTCTGCAGTTGCCTCGCACTCACCCTCTTAGGCTGCTGCTGCTCCTCCCCCTCCTCCTCCCCTCCCTCCTCCCCCTCCTCCTCCCCTCCCTCCTCCCCCTCCTCCTCCGATGAAGACCCCGCCATCGATGCAGTCACAGGTTTAGCAGCCGATGCCGAGTGCAGCGCGGTGGGACTGTCCCCTCTACCTCCATTCGCACTCGTCGGTCTCACGCCATGCCCCGTCTCCTCCTCCCCATCCTCGATCTTCGGTGCCCCCCTCACTATCAACTCCGTCTCACACGAAGACCCCGGCAACGGCGCCCAGTACTTCTCTTTCTTGCTGTCGAAAAACTCCTTCCATTCCCTCCAATGCGCTCTCCGAATGTAGGCCAAAGGACTTGCTCCGCGACAATCCACCATACGAATTAACTCGGGGTCCGCGTCTAAGATTGTTGATATACAGTCGAACACCGGCTCCTTCGCCCAACACGCGTCATGCAATGGCGTCCTTCCCAAATCATCACACATGTGCACCTTCCCCCCGTGAGCCAACAAGAACCTTAACGTTTCCGCCTGGCCCCTTCGGCACGAGATGTGGACGATGCTCTCTCCGTATTTATTACACGCATCCATCTGTCGGCCCTGTTGAGCCATGTCCTGCAATTGTGCCAAATCCCCCGTTTTTACGGCGTTCAAAAGAGCAATGTCATAATCTTCTACTTGCTTCGGGGTGGGCGGGCGGAAGAAAGCTTGCGTCTTGGAAAACAAAGGCGAAGTCTCATACCCCCGCTCTTGCAGTATGCCCCAGAGGAATTCTTGGGGGGATATGTCGTGATTCGAAGGGGTTTGTGCCCTTCCCGTATGATTGCTGCTGCTGGTAGTGGTGGTGCTTTTGGTAGTGGTGGGTCGTGGTCTTTTGAAGTGTGCGCTGGGGGCGGGGCTGCAGGCAATGGCGGCCACTCCTGCATGGCCTGAACCATTGCTGCCGCTCAGGCTGTGTTGTTGGTATTGTTGGAGGACTGGGTTGGTGCCCCAGGTAGTGATTTGCTTGCTTGATCGCTCCCAATCTATCATGTGCTGCACGGGGCCTTGGTTGTCGCCGATAGCTACGAAGGGAGCCACGGCGGCCACGCCCGTGAAGGGCGCAGTCAGGTGGTGGGTTGTGGGGAAGGGCTTGGTCTCGGTGACCTGCTCGGAAGTGTTGCTGCTGAAACTGCTCGCGCATCCAGCGCTGCCGCGGTGGAGAAGAGAGGGAACGTTCGCTTCGTTGTGTTTGAGAAAGCTGTCAGTGCTGACGCTATGCCCGAGGCGTGACTCATTGCTGCTGTCGCTGGTGCTGCTACTTATGCTTACACATGTGCCAGACTTTCCGCATTCCGTGGCGCCTGTTTTAGATGCTGGGGCTGCTGCTGCTGCAACGAGGACAGCATCGTCACGATCTTCGGTCTCGGCAGATACTTCAGTGGTCACCATTTCGCACATCGTCACCATGAAGCACCACAGAAGCGGAGGGGGGACGGCGTCAGCAAGTTTTGGGTGAAAGAGGCGAACGGAAGAAGAGGCGTTGAGAAACCCTGACTCCTGTTCAAGCCCTTGCACCGCTGTAGCTTGCGTAGGACGACGGGCACTGTGGGAAGAGGGGAGGGAGAGGTGGAAAGGTGCATTTGAGCAAATGAGCTGGCTATAGATAAGACTACCTCGGAAGGGCATGCTGGGAGGATGAGGAAAGGACGCCATATCTGTGACATCAAGTATTTTCCTCTCTATTTATATGGACGATGTGCCGTGGATCTGTGCGTGGCGAGTGACATTTCTGTGGCGTGGTGAAGGGAGAGGTGAAAAAGCGCAGGTGAGGTGGCCGCGAGTTACGTCACAAGTCAGATCGAGCGCATCAGGAGCGGCATGGTGATACTGCAGCCAGCTATCAACAAGCCATGTACTGTCAGGATTGATATGCCTGAGTAGTGTACAGGGGAGAGAGGTAAGAGGAATAAATAGGCCATAAGGATAAGGCGCAAGGATGCGCGAATAGCCAAGCCTCCTCATCGCGCGTCTCCCTGCGTCAGCCCCACTGCTGCCCCCAAGAGCCAAAAAGGAGTCCTGCCACAGGCGCCGCGTTAGCAGAGATTCCGCATTGCCTGCTAAAGATTAAATTTTTGAGATCTGGCAGGCGCAATCGGCGTCAAGATCTAAACAGGGTGTCAAATTTCTGAGAAGCGGCAGTGCAGTCAAAGTGCAACGCAAAGAGCGTTCGCCCGTCTCCTTGATCTCCATAGAAGTGGAAAGTGGTGGTAGTCAGTTTAGGCTGCCATGGTGAGAAGTAAGGTGCGCTTATGGATAGGCAGCATGGTAGTCCGGAGAATGGAAAAAGAGGTAAGGGAGTCGCGTGGCATATGTGATGTAAGAGGAAGAGACAACTATAGTAGTATAATGAGAGTGTAGGTGGGCGAAGAATCATGCGTGGTGCGACATGTGTGTTATAATGTCACTGCGCGTCATTTATTTCTGAACCATTCAAGTTCCAATTGACGAGCGTGCCGGCATGGCAATGGGTTTGACAATCCCTCGTACTTTTATGACGGGTCCAACCACTGCGTCACCCCTGCAAATGCTGACCAAGTGCCTCCACACGATCCGAGCAGGCGTGGCGAGCACCACCGGGGTGACGTCGGCACGCTCGCTCTGAAGCCGTTTCGAAGTCGAAGGCAGGAGTAATCGTAACCCCCCAGCACGCTTTTGAGGCTGGCCTACATGTAACTTGCTTACCACATAGTACATCCCAACGCAGGAGATCGTTCCTGACCACATGTCGCTGCCGGCCTGGCCTTCCCGCACGCGTGGGGCCACAATAACCTCCCATGCGTCTGCGGCTGCCGCTGTCGTCGCTCAGTCTCCTCCCTTCCCAAGTAGCAGCTCCACAAGCAGGCGAAAACGTCCTCTCTCGCGCTCAGACCAAAATCATGAGCGGCAAGACAGCTGCGCAAATGACAATGAGGCCCCCGAACTCACGGACGTGGCGGCGGCGCTTGCCCTCTTAATCCAGCGCTACTACCTCCAACCTCACACCCAAGACCAAAGCCGAGGCACCACGAGGCATGCTCGCACAATTACACGCCATCCTTCCTCTTCCTTGACAGCATGCTGTCCCGTTGTGCTGCATCACCAGCTGTACACAATTTTGGACGATCACACGGCTGTAGACGTGGAGCTCGAGGACTTGCGACGGCGGAACTACGTTCGGTTGTTCCGTTTGCTCACCCTGCGGCGAGACGTGGGCGTAATCCTGACAGCGACATACGTGGCCCGCGTTCAGACTGCTTTGGACCGGCAAGTAGAAGCTGGACAGGAGCAGGAGCTGCAAGAGCAGGAGCAGCGGAAGGGGGTGTCAAAGATGGAGGAAGATGCAAGAAGAACGGAGGACTGGAAGAGAGAATTGCAACCAACTACAGCAACAAGCAAGACCTCGGCCCAAGACATGGCATTTGTATTCTCTTTTTTCCTCAAAGCTGTCGAGGCTTTCACAAGCCTCAGCGTCACGCGGCGGCAGCTTGAAACCCTGTTGACCAACCATCTTGACACACTCTCACTCCCCTCCAAGCTCTCGCTCACAAGCTTCAGCTCCAGCAGTAACATCGATCGGCCAAAATACCCGGCAATCGACTTAATAATCCGCGTCCTCCTCCACACTGGTTTTCTCGCCCGCCGAGTCGACGCCGCCCACGAAGAAGAAGCTTACTGGTTCTCCACACCAGAGCTCGGACGCGTTACCGTCTCCCTCCCCCACGGCCGCAAAGCCATCCTGACCGCGCTCCATCGTTCTCGATACAAGGAACTCTCGGAACGAAATCTCGGTGCGCTGGACCTCAAAGACACAATACTTTCCCTCCCCTTCCATATCGCGGACTTGGTGGGGAGCAAAGAAGTGCTAACAGAATCGACGGCCTCGGGAGTGTTTCTCAAGTTGCCCCCAGCAGCGGCTACGGGTGAAAGGAGCTCACGGAATAGGACAAGGAGGATGTAATGAGGAGAGGCTAAAGACCAGTAAAATGGAATTGAAGCCAGCGAATGGTTCAGCATCTCTTCTTCGGTTTCATCTTGGTAACGAACCTCCACGTTTCAGCGGCTCCGGGTTGCGTGCCTACCTTTTGATGTTTCCATTCTCACTCAGTCGATCGTTTCCATCTTGTTGTTCTCTTGGCCAAGGTGCGGGAGGCTGTCTGTCTCTTTGAATGCCCTCAGCATGCAGAGGTTACTAGGTTGCTTAGAAACTTCTCTGTGCAACTCCAAGGGTCGGAAGACTCGCGCATGCATTACGGCGCAGTCCCCTGCCCCGGGCACACTTTCCATAGTTTGTGTACATAATCGCTCGTGAGTACTTTTCGGACGTAAGCTGAGGCTGTGCAAGTGGAATTTTTGTCTTGGCTGGGATGCTGTTCAGCGCCTTGTTGTAGTTTCCAGAAAGAAGATTTGCAAAAGTTGGTCTGATGTTCAAAAGATCTCAAGGGGCAAGCACGTCAGATGGAGAATAGAGACGAGAGGCAGGGAGGGGTGTACAAGCAATGTTGAAGACCAAAAGCAACGGTTAATCAACAAAGTTGAGTAGATTCATAAACCTTAGCTCTTCGAGTGTTCATTTTGTTCGTATTGGCTTTCTTTTCGGTGTGGTTTCATAAGTCATGATTCGATTCGACATTCTCCTGTTTAGAACCTCCTTCTTATTATTCTTTTTCTCCTCCTTCTCACTCTTCTTTTCCTTCTTCCTCTACTTCCTTTTCCTTTTCTTCTTCCTATCTACTCCTCAGGTCAAGCTCTAACGCACTCTCTCCTACCCAACACCCAATCCAAGCAGACAAAAGCATCTCATTTCCAATGCCAGTGATAGAGGGGGGGAGGAAGGGGACAACAGGGGATAGCTCAATAAGTCGTTGCTCCTCATGGGAACATTGGCGGGGAGAGGAGGCCGGTAGTTTCGGGATAGCCAAACATAACATTGAAATTCTGCACTGCCTGGCCCGAGGCACCCTGTGGAGGTGGAAGCAGGGGGGGGGGGCGGGGGGGGGGTGAGAGAATGTGTGGAACGGTAGAACCATCAGTGGCCAACCATTACATTTAATATTCCTCCCTCCCTACCTCCTCCCCTGCGCCCCTTCAAACGTACCTTCACCAGGTTATCAATCGCGCTGATAATAATTGCCCGCCCGGGCACTCGATCGTCAAAGACATTGATGATACAGTTATTGCTCCCCCGTACATGCCGCGTCTCAGGGACCTTTCCCCCTTGCAGGATGTGGACAAATGGCTCTTTCTCATACACCTCTTGCAGGTGCGCCTTGAGGTCCGCCGCCGCCTTGCCTGGGGCGAGCTTCACGTAAATTGACTCCAGAATTCCTCGGGACATTGGCATCAAATGAGGCGTGAAATTTATCAGGACCTCTTTCCCCCCCGTGGCCTCGGTGAGTCCCTGCTCGATCTCGGGGGCGTGGCGGTGGGAGGCAATGCCGTACGCGGAGATTCCGTCGGCAACCTCGCAAAAGAGGATATTCTGCGGATGAAAGGAGGGTAGGAGGGAATGGAGAGAAACAGAAATATTTAAGGGAGCGAAAAGATAAACTGAATCATTGTCACGCACAACACACCCTCTGACCCCCCTGTCCTATTTTCCTAGCTCCTTCCGTCACACCATACCTGCTTTGGGGACCGTCCAGCACCCGTCGTTCCCGATTTGGCATCAATTATGATATCCTCCGACAGCACCAAGCCCGCCTTCAGTAGCGGCACCAGCGGAAGCTGAGCCGCGGTGGGGTAGCAGCCCGGATTGGCAACCAACCGTGCTTGTTTGATTTGGTCACGACTGAATTCGGGAATGGCGTATACGGCCTCCTTTTGAAGCTCCGGTGCTTTGTGTTCCCCTCCGTACCATTTCTCGTAAACCTTCACGTCAGCCAGGCGGAAATCCGCGGAGAGGTCGACTACTTTGACGGCGGGAGGAAGTGAGGCGATAACCAGTTGGGTGGTCGCGTGGGGGAGGCAGCAGAAAATCACGTCGACTTCCTTCCCCCACATTTCCGGTGACATGTCCTCGAATTTGCTGAGGATGGGGAGTCCCTGTATATTTTGGGTGGACGAGAGGTAAGAAAGCTTTCAAGAATCCAAGAGTATAAGAACACAGAAGAGGAAGACGAGGAAGAATATGTGAGCTCCGTTTTCTGTGCTCCAATGGTCGCGTCGCATTTCACATCGAATACATTTTCACATCAGGCGTGCATTTTATCGCTACTACACAAAATGTCCAAGCACTCATTCATCACCACGCACAACCGTGTACCTTGACGTAACTAAACTGCGGGAATACTTCGCCAAAGGGCAAGCCTGCTGACCGGTCCGCCGTCATATGCTTGATGTTCACGTGCGGGTGCTGCAACAAAATGCGCATCAGCTCCGCGCCCGTATATCCCGATGCACCCAGAATGCCCACACGCGCCTTGGGGACAGAGGACAACCCCACCGCAGAAAGGGCAGTCGACCGGCCTCGGCGAGCGACGTGACTGGTCGTCGTGTCCTGTGTGTCATAGGAAGAGGTGTAAACGAGGGCAAGGCACATAGAATGCCACTTATGAATGCCGAGTCGTAACTGTCTTACCTAGTTCCATGCCTAGACATACCTGTTGTTGCTGTAGCAGTCCAAGCTTCCTGCTGATGTTGGGTAGCGCCGGTTGAGGGAGCAAAAATGCATGGGTGGCCACCGCCAACAGAAAGATGCAAGTGGCGGTCACCGCCGCCGATGCCATGGTGCGCATTCTCTCTCCTTGCTTCTGGGAGGGTACTTTGTATTCATGGGCGATTGAGACGCGTATGTTTTAGGTACAAGGCGGCGCTTTAAGTGGTTTGCGCGTGACTTCGACTTGCAATTCGGCGAAGGCAGCAGCAGACCAGCTCTCGTACTTTCATACACCCTTCCGATAATCATGCCCTCTCTCTACCACATAACCAGGCGAATCTTTAGGCAGCAGCCATGCCGGCTGAGGCACCTGAGCCCGCTGCCAAAGCTAAGGAGGAAGACGAAACAGGCGAGAAAACGATGTTGGCGGCAGTGGTGGGGCGGGAGGTTGAGACTGAAACCCAACCACATACACCAGTGCCTTTACCAGATGAGAACGAGGAGCAGAACCAGCTACATCACGAGTATCATTTACAGAAGAAGTGTTTCATTCCCCGCGCTATGCAGCTTGTGAAACACGACGGCCCCATAGTCTGCGTCAACCGCGGCGAGGTTCCCTTTCCCGAGCAGGGCTTTGACTTCTTTGCATCGATACAAGGTCTTGAGACAGCGCGGCATTTTCTTTGCCAGGATAAAGAGGCATACAGTGAGTACTGGCTGAAAGAGGCACGGGCTCGCTTTCAGGAGCGGAAGGCAGAGAGGGAGTGGAATGCCTTTCTTAGAAATGATGGGACTTGTGGTGGGCGTCGTCTGTATTGGGCCGTGATGCAGCTTCCCCCGGGACGGAGTTTCAATTTACACGTCCACCCCTGTTTGGAAGTGATTCATGTTATTCGTGGACGGTTGCATGAGCGACGGATGATCGGTCCGCCTTTGTCGTTAATAGAGGAGGAGGGGAAGCTGGTGGAAGAGATGAAACCTGTGGACTTATCACGCATGGTGCCACCTCCTCAGTTTCGGGATGGGGTCTTCTTGGAGGGGAGTTTGAATGCGAATGAAATGGGGAGTGTGCACCAGAGTTGGACGGAGGGGGGCGAAGGGTGTTTGTTGATGTGCATTTGGGGAGGGGGACATTGTAATATCGAAGGGAGGCGGTTGCCTGAGGGGTTTCGGATGGGAGGTTGCTGTGGACAGACGATGGTGGAGGAACACAGATAAAGCAGAAGAAAATCCATGCTCAACTTAGACATCTTTCAGCGAGAACCCATGTTGTCGGTTTCGTTCTCTGCACACGACAGCCCTCATGTGTTCTCACCGTTGGGCGATGATTTGCCACATTTGTTGTTTCCTTCTCAACTGACTTTTTTCCTTTATCTCTCGAGTCGTCGCAAAATGGAACGTGTAAATATCTGCTTCTTGCTACTCCTCTAGATATCTGAAGTCACAACCCTCTCCTTCCTTCCCTTTCATCGGTTCATAATTCTCCCTGGTTTGATCCTTGGTTTCTGTGTGTCCTTTTCTCTCTCTTCTCTCCTTTCTTTCTTTATAGTAATGGTGATATTGGTATTTATTATTTAGGACGTCTGTGTCCCGTGTATCTCTGTCATCCATGCCGTGGTCCGTCTCTCTGTTTATCTTTACAGCTTTCTCTGTGTGTTCCCTCTCAAAGAGAGGTGAACAGAAAGAAAAGCAACATATACAAGACGTATAACTACACTGTTTAAAATACGCCTTGTCTATACCCCCTCTTCCCCCTCCCTCTTTCCCTCAAATCAACCTGTGAATCTGCTGCTGCTGCTGCTCTACACATGTATGTATGAGCATAAGAGTACTCCAACCCCCTCCTCCCTCTATTGTGCGCTGCTTCAAGTAAAGCTATCGTTGGTTTAACGCTCATTGCTTCGCCTTACTACTCTTCTACTGATCATCCTCCATCCCTCCCTCCGTTCCCTCTTTTACCACCCACACAGCGCTAGCGATAAGGCCTGCTCGGCCTCCTACCCCGCTCCCTTCATCTCTCATTACACAACTCCTTCCTTGCTCCCTCCCTCCCCCCTACATATCCCTAGAACCCCCCCTCCAGACGCAACCCCGAGAACGTCACAAACTCGGCCGTGCCATACTATCTCAATACATTCCGGAACCCCCCCCTCCTTCCCCCTACACCATTCCCTCCAAGTCCATTCCGGAGACCATCATGAATTTGGACGCCCCATACTTCTTCCGAATGGCCTGCAAGGACTGACTTCTCGAATTCAACCACGGGCTCAACACCCTCAAACACGGCAACAACGCCTCCTCTGTGTATTTGGTGTAATGCGTCAACGTCGGACTCCACGGGCGTAGCCCACAATTTTTTCGCGCCAGATACACAGCGGCAGCCGCGACCATGGACGGCAAAAAACACAAGATATCCACCTCCTGCAATGTCCTTTCCGAGATGTAACTCGCCAAGAAATAAATCTTGTTATCCGCATGCCCTGCCTTTAGAAACCGGACCATGAAACAATGCGTCGTACAAACGGTCACTTGGAATTTAAGCGTCGCCAACATGAAAGCCTCCATGTCAATTATTTGCTTCCTAGTGTACGCGCCATCCGTCATGTATACCAACTCCTTTACCTCCGGCGGGTAGATCTCCTCATATTTACACGCAATCAAAAACGCGGTCACCCCCACCAGTTGCAGCTTGGGCCGAGGGACCTGCTTTCGGTCTAGGAAACGATCAATTATATTAACTGTCAAATAGAGGGTTTCGGGACAGCACTTGAATTTGTAATGAACCTCCACGAGCCAGTCGACGAGGATGGCGCGCATGCGGACGTTGATGTACGGCTGCTTGGCCATGTAGGCCGGGTCGTACCCAGGCCGACATTCCTTTTCCCGGTAGTGGGTGTATTGGTTCTCCGCGTACTCCACGCAGGCAAGGGGGTTATCGGCGTCCACGGCGTCAATGTCGTCCACGTCCGGCCCGAGGGCGGGCTGTAGATAAGAGGGGAGGAAGGGAGGAGGGGGAAGTACAGCAACAAGTAGTTGTTAAAAAGACAACGCGTTGAGATTACATCCAAGTAATGAAAGAGTGGAGAAAGTAGTCTCAAAGAGAAAGACAAGTTTAAATACGTACCCGGACTGCAGAATACTTTAAGGTCATGCCCTGCAAGTCCTGTGTGATGGCGCCCAACGCCTCAAGCGGCTCGCTTCCCTCTCCTTTTCGCGGCTGTATAAATTATCAATCAAAAGTAGAAAAGAAAAGTTGATCTACAAAAGTCTTCATTCTCCCTCTCCTTCTTCTCCAATCTCTTCATTATTTCGTACCATCTCATTGTCCTCCTCAATGTGCATGTCAATGTCGTCCACCTCTTGAATCAAGTCCATGTCTTCCACCTCCTGCTGTCGCCGCCTGCTCTCCTCCTCCAAGTGTGGCAACACTGCGGCGGATTGCTGGTGCAAGACGGGCACCGGTGCCGCCGAAGCCAAGCCACCCAGACTGGAGCTGCTGCTGCCAGTGATGGAGCTCGAGCCAGCCGCGACGGCAGCGGCCAAAGCGGCCCGTGTGGTGGGCTTGGACACATTCTGCTGTTGCTGCCCTTGCTTACCCCCTGCTCCGGTATTTGCACTCCTGTTGTTGGTAATGTCTCCCAGAGCACGGCGGGAAGCCCCGGAGGCCAGGCCGCTGCGGGTAGAAACTCCAGGCTTCTGGACCGGATCAGCGCCTTCTGGTTGTTGAGGCCCGTCTCCCATGGACGGTACCTCCTGCTGCTGTGCCGACAAGTGCTTGCCACCAAATGTGGCGGAGTCGCTGCGTGTCGCGTACATAGTTGTGTGACTGCTAAGGATGTAGGTGTCGAGTATAAAACGGGGCACAAAGAACCAGGGGCAGACGCGTGTGTGTTCTCGCTCGTCTCGTGGAACGACCACCTGTGTCGGTTGGGAGGGCAAGGTAATAATGGAAAGGGCAAAACAAGGTTAAGTGCAGCGGGCTGAACATCCATGCACATCTACCCAAGCGTATAACATAGCCAGAATCTTGTCCATGGGCTTATGTTGGTGTATTTTTCGTCGCTTTTGGTTGCTCTGATTTAGAATGAGGTGTGCGTTAGCGGATCGAGTGAAGTGGGGGAGAGGATTGGGGAGAAGGAAGATCAAAGCGCCGCGTGACAAAGTACCCCTAGCTAGGGATTGGATAACGATACACTTGGCATTCGTAGGCATAGGATAGGGTGGCCTCGTACCGGCAACCGATCAGGACAAGGACCAGGCCAAGCCGTCATCACTGAGAGACAAGAAGGCCATGGCAACCCGCCGTTACTGATGGAACTGCCAGACGACCAGGATTCATACATCGCAAAGCGCGCCAAGCCCTCAGGCAAAGGGGGCGTGGCCTTTTGAATGGGGTTTTGGGCTCTACTGGGGGCGCTTCCACCTTCACTGGTTGCGTGGTTTGCTTTCGAATATATCGCTATGATAGAGAAGATCTTTCCCCTTTGACCGGGCCACCCCAATAAGTAACAAGCGACCACTCCTCATCCACTCCTCGACCTCCCCTCGACCCTCCACACAGCACCAACACAAGCTCATCTACAACACAAGCAGCATGGCAGAATCCAGCTTTGAGCAAACGGCCGCACCACCGTGCTCTATTTCTCAACAATACTCGTTCATGAGCAACCTGCTGGTAAGTCCGCACGTGTAGAGAAAGTGGGCGGGTTTGGATCGAGGGAGGGGGGGATACTACCCGTACGCCTCGCGGAGATCGATCTTGTGAACCGGCGCAGCCTCCCTAGCCACAGCTATGCACGCTTATGTGCCTCTTAGCATATGCCGTCATTTTTTTTTTAGAGTAGGCCAATGGAAGAGTCATCCCATGACTCACATGTAGCTCCCCTTTCCTCCCTGAACCTCCCGCGCTACCCGCGCTACTTATGTAGGCAGGGGGTGCGGCGGGGACGGCCGTGGACGTTTCCCTCTTCCCGCTTGACACCATCAAGACGCGGTAAGCTTGCTTAGAACACAAACAGATGTCTCGATCATAAGAGAGGAGGTCGCTCTTCTGTTATTTGGAAGGAGGATTAACTAACTCATTTATTCCCTCCGTCCCCCCCCCCCTCAATTCACCCACCACTTCGCCACAGGTTACAAGCGTCGGAAGGATTTTGGAAAGCTGGTGGCTTCCGCGGAGTCTACAAAGGCTTAGGCGCTGCCGCCGCCGGCTCCGCGCCGGGGGCCTCTCTTTTCTTCTCAATCTACGAGTCACTTAAACAAAAAGCAGAGCCATATGTAGCCAAGGAGTATGCGCCCTTAGTGCACATGGCAGCGGCGTCGTTCGGAGAGACAGGGGCATGCTTAGTGAGGGTGCCAACGGAAAACGTAAAGCAGAACTTACAGGCGGGGCGATACGCGACTCAGGGAGAGGCCATGAGGATGATTATGGCGAAGGAGGGGTTGATGGGTTTTTACAGAGGCTTCTTGTCCACGGTCTTTCGGGAGGTAAGGAGGGAGGGAGAGAGGTAGGGGAGAGAAAGATAGGGCATGAGGCAGAATTTGCAGAGAGGTAGACTCCAGACTCAATCGCAGGGAAGAAGGGAGGGAAAGCGGAAGGGAGGGATTATGCGTGCGGTATGTCCGATTCACTATTTGTTTTTCTTTTCACTAGTAAGTGATCATGACGACCTCAAAGTCACCCGTACCTTTGCCCCCTCCCTTCCTCGGAAGGTTCCCTTCTCTTTCATCCAGTTCCCCATCTATGAAGCAGCCAAAGCCGCCTGGTCCCACGAACAAGGGACGCCCATCTCCCCCTTCCAAGCAGCAGCGTGTGGGAGTTTCGCCGGGGCTATCGCGGCAGCTATGACCACTCCACTGGACGTGATTAAAACGAGGTTAATTTTGGAAAAAGACGTGCATGGAAGGAAGTACACAGGGATCGTGGATGTGTTCAGGAGGGTAGTGAAGGAGGAAGGAGGGAAGACTTTGTTCAGCGGGTTGGCACCGAGAGTAATGTGGATTACGATTGGCGGGTTTGTGTACTTCGGGGCGTATGAGGAGGTGAGGCGCTTGCTGTCGCCGGTATTCCCGCCCTCGACGATCTAGAAAGTTAGAGATGATGGTTGTTAGGAGGGATGGTGGTTGTTAGGGAGGAATGAGAAGGTACGAGTGGCCGTTGTATGTACATAGAGATAGGGAGTCTTCCGCATTGGAAGACATCGATCGATCTACAAATCTAAACTAAATATACGCCCGTCATCTTTAAATAAAGCCCAACGAAAAACAGTACCGCCTTCCAAGCCAACTGAATAATCGATAGGCGATTGTTAAGCTTCTGTGTGTGTATCCTTGTTGCAGTCTCAAAATGCGCACACTTGCTTGTTTCTTCTCCTCGGTCGCAGTCGGGGGCAAGCGCATGACCATCTTACATTGCTCATTTTCGTCCTCTTGATTGCCCAATTACTCCTTAACTCACACACCTCCTCTATTTTCTCTTTGTCACGCACGTTTTCACCAAACAGAAGCTAAATAGCATCGCAATGTCGTGTCAGCCCCCCATCCCTTTTCCTGAAAACTACTTTCACTTCTTTGGTGGCAATTCCTCCATCACCAACGCCCCAACTCCTTCCTTCCCTCCCGCGCCGGGCAACGTCGCCAAGGCCGCATCCAGCCAGCCCTTCTTCTTCCTTTTCGCCACCAGGTGCTGATCTAACACCCTCACAAACAATTCTTTGTCCAAAACAGCTGCCTCCCCACTCGCACCATAAGCCGCCGCCTGCCACGCAATCGCCAGCTTGGAAATCTCCCGCCCCGAGAACCCCACCGTCAGCCTCGCCGCCTCCTTCACCTCCTCCTCCCCAACTCCAATGACTGTAATCGGCCTTGCCTTTGCCGACGGAGGATTCAGCACGTATTTCTCCAAGTACATCGTCACCATTTGCAAGCGTTCTTCTTCCCCGGGCAAATCAAAATCGACCATTTCGTCAATGCGGTCATTGATTGCCCAATCAAACTGCTCGGGCTGGTTGCTCGCAAACACCACCATAAACTTATCGCTGGCCTCCCCCGTTCGATACAAGAAGGCATTCAACGCATTCCTTAACTCCTCCGACATGTGCTCAGTACTCCTTCTCCGGAGAAAAGCGTCTGCCTCATCCACAAACAACAGCACGCCCTTCCTCGTCGTTTGCGCCCAGTCGAAAACCTTATGGATCTCCGTCACGGCCTCCTTCCCCAAGGGTGCCACATCCCCCCCTGTCAAAATCGCATAATCCAACCCACTGTTTGCCGCTAAACCCTTGGCAAATAATGTTTTCCCCGTCCCGGGTGGCCCGTGCAAAAGCAGGTTTCGGAAAGGTGCGCCGTTCGCCTTGGTATTGGCCGTGGAAATTGCCACTCGCGTCAACCGTTCCGTTAACCCCTGCTCGAGGATCACCCCCTTTAGAGCGTCCTCAGCTTTGGCCGAGGTGAGGAGCCGACGGAGGGTTGGTACGGGATTCTTCAGCACCTGTAGAGCAGTCCGTCGGGATGTGTCGCGGACCAAGGAGGGCTTACCCATTCTAGCTTCGATATACCGTCCTGCTACCCCAGTGGAGGTCTTCGCCGTGTAAATCCCGAGCGCTAACGCCGAGAGGGCCACTGCTGCTGATGTCAGCCGTTCTTTGTCCGCTAAAAACTCCTGGAGCCCCTTCCCCACTTGAACGCTGGCAAGTCTAATCCCCTCTAACACCGTCTCCCTATACTCCTTCGCTTCCGCCCGTGCCTGAGCGACCCTCAAATCATGGTTCTGTCTCTCTTGCTTGATCCTCCCCTCCGTCTCGGCCTTGACCCGTGCCAATTCGGTTTGTTGCCGGAGTTCAGCTTCATATTCTAGGGTCTTGCGTTTGATGGATTCTTGCTTGGCGAGGTACTCTTCCTGCTTCCGCAGCTCTTCCTCTTTTCGGTACTTTTCTGCATTCAGCTGATCAACATACCGCTTGCGCTCCAGCTGATCGCGATATTCTGCCCGACGCTTCTCATGCTCCGTTTGGGAGTCGAGGGTCTTGCGGGCTTCTTCCCCTTCTTTTTGGGCGCGTTGGATTTCTAAGCTCTTGACGTGGGCCTCGTACTCGGTCCGCCTGGAGTCTGCCTCGCGTTGCTTCGTCACCTCTTGCAGCTCAATCAGCTTCAAAGCTTCTCGGGCATTGGTAGATTTATCGAGTTCTTTCGCGGCTTTGGCGGCCCTGTATGGAGTGCGGAAGGGAGAGAAGGGAGGAAAAAGAAGGGGCTGTGTGAGCGGATTGTATCTATGGAAAGCTGTTGCCAACTGGACGTCACCGCTTGAAAACAAGTATCACCAATTTATACACGCCAAATCATTCATCAACGCACCGCTCCAGTCCCGACGGATCAAACAAGCCGGTACCCTTGCCGCCGCCCTTTTTGCTCCTGCTGCTGCTGTCATCGTCGTCCTCCCCGCCCCCTCCCAAGGCCTGTGCTAGGGCCTTCTCCCCCGCCGTGTCCGGCTTCTTGGGAAAAATGCCACTGAACATGACCCTTGTGTATTGGTTGTAAGGGTGTCGACGTGGTATGGATTGGACGGGATATGGGGAAATGGGGCATAAGTGAGGAGCAAGGCAACTAAGAGCATTGCGCAGCCTACGGAACGCAGCATGTGTGCTTCTTCCTACTTTCCTTTTAGCGAAACGTCCGCGTAAGAGTTGATATTAAGCGTATATTTAGTTTAGTAAGTAGGCGGCATCATCGATGCAGTGCTTTTTTTATTAGATACTCGGCGGAACAGGACTGCTGCTGGCCGTCCATTTCCTTGCCGCCGGCGCCTGTGTTGGCAACTTATCTGCCAATCACGGCGCTGTCGCCACAGTCATTTTGTCTTCCGATATCTGCTTGGGTGAGCTTGGAGTTGTGCTTTAGAGTGAGAACATGTATGACGAAGCGAAATGTCCTGGGCCGCCGCCTCCCACCATGCCTCCAACCGTCAGCGTTTGTCGGCCCATGTGAAGTATTTATAATCTATTATCATTCTATTTATTTCTTCTTTCTTCCCTCACTTTTGTCGTTTTAGAGCGGTTTAGTAGTGAACTGTGTCTTTTTCGCCACAGTATCACTTTTGCTTCCTTCCTGCATCCTCTCGGCAATGCTCCCACTGCCCATTGCAGTTGTTATATCATTGCTTCTCTTGCTTCTGCTGCTCCTACTCTGTTAGAATGCCACACAATATTTTGGGAAAGGTGTGAGGCGTGATGGGTTCATCCTTGTGAGATAACCCTGGACAAACGTAAATGTTAGAGTCTTATTTTAGGGTCTGGCACACGCGTATTTTAACTCGTCGTCCGCCTCGTCACAGTCGTCGTCTCCGTCAAAAATGGAGGAATGTAATACATACTGATTATCTTGCTTGTAAACACACATACATCCACTTTTTTTCTATACAAGGATTTTTGCTTATGTGTCGTATCCGAATAAGACAAGGAAACACATAGACAGATAACACATCATTTTCCGACCACCATGATGTGTACACATATTTCCTCTCTCCATCTCTCTTCTTCTTTTGCTCTCCTACACCAAATAACAAATAATACACCACGTTATCGCTCGGGTAAAATGCCTCTCTCTTCCTGCTAGTGCTCCAGCTGTCGCAACAGCTGCACGCCGAGAGCATATATTGAGACCTCCTTCTCCTTCTCCTCCTTTCTTGTCTACTTCTTGCTTTCTCTCTACCTGAGAAGATACGCCGACGGCAACACTCTAAACACATTCTCACTCAAATGAATCAAGCAACCCCATCAAACTCAGATGCTTCAACCCGGCGACCGCCCCCTGGTACCCCGCATTGTAGTCAACACTACACTCACTGTGCTTGTAATCGTGGCAGTCATCAAAGTACATATCCTTCTCATCCGGGCCCCCCACCAAAGCCCCGTACAGTGTATTCGCACTTGGCAGATTATTACACTCACACCCATGCCTACCACAGCTCGCCCCCCTGTTATGGATCGCCCTGGGACCCTTTTGCCCAAACCCCACGACATAGCTAAATCCACCGTTATCTCCCAAAATATAATGAATCTGTGATCGAGCAAATCGACGATATGGCTGCACAGCCAGCCCGAAATCTGCCGCCAACAACGCCAAAAAAGCGGTGTTCGCCGCCCACCTCAAAGGTCCCCAACTCATGTAATACGCGAGCCCTTTGGGGGTCCGTTTGATGCTGCTGCTACTACCGGGGAGCCAAGAGGACATGTATTTTGTAAAGTTATCGGCGTATTTCTGCAATTTGGTAAGCTTGTAGAGCAGGAGGTGAACGCCCGCATTCTTGTTATCCCACCCAAAAGCCCCAGCGTCGTCTGGCTCAAACAGCTCGGCGAATTCCATTGCCTGAGTTAGGTAGGCGTTCGTACCTGTGGCCTTGTACAACCACGCGGCGGCCCAAGCGATTTCATCATTGAAACCGCTACTCTCGTAAAAAGGCGCTGACAAAGTAAATGTTACTGGGTGGGCAAGCGCAGCCTCAAAGAGCTGCTGTGCATGAAACAGCAGCGTCTGCGCGTAGACAGGGTCATGGTGTTGAAAGACAAGGTATCCGGCAGCCATAGCAGCGGCGGCGTCGGCCATGGGCTCCGTCCCGCCATGAGTAGCATTGACCTTGTAAGCCGGCCGGGGTTTGCGCTCGAATTCGGGCCTGAGGAGAGAGTTAAGAGTGAGGAAAAGAGATGTCAGTGTGTTTGCGTGTCTGTGTGCATGCGAGAGTGTGTGTGGAAGAGGGGAGAGAGAAAGAGAGTGTGTGCATGGCATGCTGTCCCCTCGGCATCCCTCCCTCCCTCCCTTCTCCCTCCCTCCCTCCTATATCCCCCCGCTGTTGACCTACCTGCCCCAATATTCGTGTTCAACCTTCCCATCCCCCACCTGCACGTAGAGCGTGTCTGGAGCTACGTGAGCTTTCAAAAGCCAGTCCAACGGCCATTTTACCGTGGCGAGCGTATGCCCCAGTTCCCCTGTTTGTGTGTAGGCATCCTCATATTCAAGCAGTCCCCATGCTAGCACTGTGGTGGCCGATGCCAAGGGCCACCCAAAAATGATGTAATCGCCGGCGTCATAATACCCCCCGCTGAGGTCATGATGACTCAAAAAACCGTCAGCAATATTGCTGTCCCGTCGCCAGGGGATTCGGTTGTCTTTTGGGAGCTTGCCTAGGAAGGAGAACCGGAGGGAGGGGAGGGTGAGCGAGTGTCTCCAGGGACTAGGGTATTCACCGAGTCGGATGTACATAAGCTCGATCAATTGAAGCAGGGAAGCAAGTACGACAAAAGCAAAGTTAAGAAGTGAAGCAGGGAAAGAGAAATAAAGGAAGAAGATAGGTACGCAAGTACCTGCTCTTTGCGCCTCGTAAAATAAATTGGAGAGGTAGAGTGCTTGGTTGTAGTTGTATTTCTCCCCGGTGCGGATGTCTTTTTCCTCGATTTCTTGTAGCACGCCCACTGGCCCCGTATCTAGTGGTGGCGATGGTGTTTCTGGTCTTCTTCGCCTTGCTTCTGCCAGCACCACGCCGTTTCCCCTTTTTCTACTTCTGCCGCCTGCCGGCTCTCCCACAATGAGGAGCACGGCGGCCAGCCCAAAAGCCAGCCCGCACTTTCCTCTTTTCATCCCTCTTCGTGTTTCTTCCGTCCTAATTTGCTGCTAGTGCCGCCGCAACGTCGGTGTTGTTGTCTTTGTTGTTGTTGCTAGTGCTGGTGCTGGTGCTGGTGCTGCTTTTATTTCTTGCTGCCGAGATCTCCTTAATCTAAAAGCCATCCAAGTTTCCCAAACATGGCTCATCGCTAAAAGTGGGGGTGTCTGCACTTTGGTGTCGTATTAATGGTAGTGCTACCGCTACTGCTGCTGGCGGTGCTGCTAGGGCCGCTGCATCAAGAGACGCACTTACGAATCGTGTCACTTCTCTCCGACAATGCTTTCGTGTTCAAGTCTTAGCCCCCCTCCCTGTTGCTGCTTTTCTCTCCCTTGGTTGATGTGTGGTAGTAAAATTGAGAGTGAGCTAGTCGTGCTCCCCTTTCGAAGGCCTCGTGTCACAAGGGTGCTTGCTTGCTGTTGAGGTTGCGCACAGGCCTTTTTCGCCGTTCGTCTTGTTTCGATAGTCCTCCTGTGATAAGTGAACTCAAGCGGGCGACATTAAGAAAAAGTACCAATGGCAAGAGCAAATGCATGGTGCACGTCCCACGAAGTCAAATAGAGAGAGAGAAAGAGGAGAAAAAGGGGCGACGCGCCGAACGCGCAGCTAGAGGTTGAAGCGAGAGGCCCACGTACTTTTAGATCGATGGAGCTGGCTCCATCGGGTGTGGCGGGGTTGCTCAGAGCTTTCTTTCGACTGCGAGTTTCGCAAAGTTTTCAACTGTCCGTGCTCGACTGTTGCAAACTTTTTTCGTGCAGGTTCTTCAAGGCATTCACAGTGACTATGGGTGGTGCATTCCAATAACGGTCGATATCAAGGTCTAGACCCCAGAAGGATCAGATATCCATGTTGGTCGAGGAAGTCCAGATCTGACTCGGCAAACAAACCGTGTAAGAAAACAAGCCCTTGCCTCAAAGTGTAGGGAAGCTTTGGAATTACCCATAGACATTTATGCTCCATTCCAAGAGCATGCGAAAAGCCAATATTGACGGGTACAATTAACAGGAAGGGAGAAATCAAAAGAGGCGTGCCTCGTGGTCGATTCCCCCTGCTTGCTCTCCTTCCTACCTTTCCGAACATGTACGTGCAATGTAGCTGTAACTAAATCAGACGTAAACGAAAATATCGCAAGTACATAGAGCACATGTCGTTATTGTGTTTTTTGACTTTAACATTGCCTTTTTAATTGCACACTTACCATTTTTCGTAGCTTTTATACTTTGCTTTGCCCAATTGAAAAAATCCTTGCTCCCGAGTCCTTATGAACTCACATTCTAAAAATAGAGTAGGAATCCTATTCCTTCTCTGTAATTTAGGGTTAGGGTTATGTGTCAAAATGCATGCCGGGCGCGCGTGACCGTCAATCCCTGTCAGCACTTCCTCACACACCCACTCCTCGCCGCATCCTCCCCAAAAACATCTCTGATGACCTCTCCAAACAATCTCACCATTCACATAATATGTACACAAAACTAGCTCAAGGTAGCTGCTGCTTCCCTTCCTCCACATTTTTCTCACCAAGATCCCCCGCCTGGCAGGGATGCTCCAGAAGCTGTGCGAACGGCTTTTTCACCTTTTCTTTGCCCCGCCCCCTCTTCTTCCTCTCCCTCTTGCTGCTCTGTAAAAGAAACAAACGACTGCAAGTACGAGGAGCCGACCAAACAAAAAGAGTGATGGTATGGCGGGGGGGAAGAAGCGGCGAAAGAGGGCGCACGACGTTTCAAGAGGATTGTAAGCGTGACAATAGTCATTCCTACTAAGCTCATCAACAAAATCAAAGGTGTTTCATGTCCTCTCAAATATGCGTGGTGCTGTTTGACATCACCGGCTCTGCTGCTGGTGCTGCTGCTCGAAAGGTAATACCTCTTACTTCTAACACCACGCAAAGCGGGAGAGGAGTAATTTTCCGCCTCTATCTCTTCCCACGTGACCGGCGCCCCTTTCATCGCACCAACAAGCTGCTCCCGAGGCAGGGCGGTCATGGAACCGTGTAACGGCCTTTCCTCATCATCTCCCTCATTTGTCCCCCGCCCCTCCTCGAGCTCCGCAATCAACGCGGCCCTTCGTCGAGGCAGCTGCGTGTACTCAAACACCACCCCGCCCTCCCTATCAATCGCTTTAGTAATCATGCTCTCCCTGGTCAGCTCATGAGACATAAATCCCAGCTTTACCTCCGCCCTCCTCACGTGAGCCTGCGTGACGTTCCGCACATGCCCCATCTTGGCCCCATTCCCATTCACGAAAAACTGGGTATGCGTCGTGGGAAGGTGCTGAAGGTGCTGCAAAGTGTGATCATGCCCCGACACGTACATATCCACATGATGCTTTTCCAACAGCGGCAACAGCCGAGCCACTAATGAAGGGGTGTCCCCATGCTCTCCCCCCGAGAAGACGGGATGATGGCCAACCACCAACAACCAATCCGCCGTGCTCTCAGCCAGAGCGGCTTCCAACCACACGTATTGCTTCTCTTTTCTCTGCTCATCGTCATGTAAATTAATTGCTGTCTCCGATTCGGATGCCTCCGGGGCGAGGAGAATGGTGTCAAGGAAGATGAAATCTATGGTCGTCCCATCCGCCAAGGTCTTTTTAGTTTGATAGTAAGCAGCAGGGAAGATCCATCGCCCCTCCTCCCCATGCTTGGTATAGTACTCTAACTGTGCGTCGGGGTTTGGAGAACGATAGTCGTGATTGCCGCGGACAGGGTAAAAAGGCACGGGGAAGGCTTCGGGAGTGAAGAGGCCTGTGAAGTGACTTTCCCACAGAGGATCGTCCACGCTGGCGACACCTTTGGGGTAGAAATTGTCTGTGATGAATAGATTGGGAGGAAAAAATGGCGGAGGGGACGTTAAAATGGGATGTTAGGAGAAGATTCTCTACCTAGAACAGGAAGATTCACTTATAAAGAGATATTGCTCTCTGTTAGGGTTAACCCTAACCCTTGGACGGAGGGAGGAGGAAAGTGAGAAATTGAGGGCATTTCGGATGGCCGCTGGCATGAATAAAGGAGCAACACGTCCAGTTCCGGACATTGGGGAAAATGGGGCATGGAAAGCACCTTGGTGTGTCAGGCGGACAATTGCAAGATAGCGGCGGGATAGCAACTCCTTATTTATATTATAATGCCGAAGATGGCAGGGTGAGGGAGAGGGGACAGGGTCAAGGCTGCCAGGTTGGTTTCTAATGCAACTTGAGAACGCTTGTCGTTAATGGTAGCCAACCAACTCGTTCACTTTCCTCCTTGTTTGCCCTGGTGCACGCCCCCCGCAACACACACTCACCTCCAGCCAACAAGACGAAGGAGGCATCAATCTCCTCCTTGACCGCAGCCATCCGGGCCACAATCGCCTCGGTCTTATCGTTGCGCATGCCGTGATCACCAATCTGTGTGGAATTTATGCCAGAAAAAGACAATATAGAAGGGAAGTGGGCGTGGGGCAAGGAGGCCTTCGTAACAGGTGAGTTTTGAGGGAGCCCCGGACGGGGGGGAAATGGATATGTAGTGCGCACGTACCGAGAGAAAATTAAGGCTGGAAGACGCATGTGCCCCTTCGTGTGTTGCTAGGGAAGCGACCGTGGTGAACAGTAGCCGGGCTAGGACCTTGTATGTGACTAATGGTGGCATCTTCGAGGAGCTTGTTGATGCTTTGGTATTCCCCGCTTCCGAGCTGGCAATCACAACAAAATAGTTTGGGCGCGCTTCTGTCTACTAGGCGAGAGAGCTGGTTGGACACAGGGCACGTGGAGATTCATCGCAAGTGAACGGAGGGATATCAACAAATCGTGTACTCCTGGACAGCAGGAGAGAGGGGCAAGCAAAGGAAAAAAGAGCCGCGTTCGCACGCCTTTCGGTCGGCCTCTGACTACAACCTCCAAACGGAGATTCTCGGCGAATCTTAACTCTCTCGAGAAAAAAGGCCACACGGGTGGAACGCGTTCGTCTTACACATGAAGAAGGGGCATTGTCGTTCTATGTGTGCTGCTTGCCAGCAAGATAATGAGAAAGTCTTTCCCCGCGTAGATGAGGACATAATTTGGTCGTCGCATAGCACGTCCCTCGTGTGCTAGTCGTGCATACACTGTATTCATAGTGGCGCAAGGCTTATCCTGAGGTACACCATCCATCACATCAACGGTCGTCATGCTGATCTTCGTTGCCTAATCTTCGTCTCACATGTACAGTGTGACGCATCACGCATCCGAACTCCTGCGAATAACACAGGCACATTTATCACCATCGAAATGCCGTATCATACGTGGATTTATACGGCTGTCAAGCTGGCAACCAGCGGCGGCAATAGCCGTCGTGCCACCAGCATACTCGTCTTTCGCACTTGTCGACGCCGGCCTCTCTCCTCCTCCTCCCCCTCCTCCTCCTCCTCCTCCTCGTCTCCCCGCTCCCGTCAGCACGCGCGGGGGGACATCCTGCCTAAGGGCGGCATACGCAGCAGCGGCACAAGCAGCCCCACAAACGCGCTAGGCCGC